>Ga0308159_1001152_pt1 | contig 42512 bp, 27 predicted proteins | sample PhyCR1_FD_201040 | JGI IMG/M metagenome (GOLD analysis project Ga0308159, IMG submission 201040) | Phyllosphere microbial communities from UC Gill Tract Community Farm, Albany, California, United States - DLSLC.R1 | ecosystem: Host-associated > Plants > Phyllosphere > Unclassified | place: USA... | reverse complement strand
CTTCTCACCATCCAGCAAAACTTCGTAAGTCAGGGTTTTTAACTTGCGAAGTTTCAAATGCCAAAAGCGTGGCAGAACTTCGCCAGTTTAGATGTGGATTTAGTTTGGTTGGTTAGCTGTTTGGGTAGCGCTTAAAGACTTACGAAGTTTTCCCTTCTCACCATCCAGCAAAACTTCGTAAGTCAGGGTTTTTAACTTGCGAAGTTTCAAATGCCAAAAGCGTGGCAGAACTTCGCCAGTTTAGATGTGGATTTAGTTTGGTTGGTTAGCTGTTTGGGTACCGCTCAAAGACTGACGAAGTTTTCCCTTCTCACCATCAAGCAAAACTTCGTCAGCCTTTTTATAACCCGCTATGCTCTAAAGGCGCTCCGCAGATGATTAATTTATCACGAATTAATATCAGCCTTCCCCAAAATACCCCATTATAGTACAATTATAAACTCTTATTGTGTCGTCATTATTTTATATTTTGATAAATGTCAATATATATAGTTTAAGCAATTTAATTGGCACTAATTTAAAAAGAGAATTATAGTCAATATGGGGAATAAATTACCCGAAACTACGGGTATAATTTTACTCATAACCTTGTGCTAATAGCCCTTATATTCATTTAATACCCATCTATGTTTTTGGTTCATCTTTTGGATTAGTCGTATTACGCTTACAATCAGTATATAACTATTTTTTGATCATCTACTTTAAATGCTCAATCTCTTGCCTGCCTATATACTCTTCGTGAGAATAAACATCATGTATTAAAAACAAATTAGATGAATAAACATTTACTGCTCAGTTTAACCGGAGTTCTTTTAAGTATTTCCGTTTCTTTTGCCCAGCAAAAGGTAAAGGATGGTACCGTGTCGAGTACCAACATTTCAAATCAGGATGCCATTTTGGAATTGGAAAGCAATAACAAAGGCTTGCTCCATGCCCGTGTTAATTTAATTAGCACAAATAATCCTGCTCCGCTTAAGGCGCACGTAACCGGTATGATGGTTTACAATCTATCTACCATTAATGATGTACTGCCTGGTATTTATTATAACGATGGTACCAAATGGGTTTACGTTAGGAGCAGTAGCAATTCAACGATAATTGAGAATCAACCTGGTAAAACTGGTACACCGGCAACACCAGGTAGTGCAGGCGGACCAGCCGCAGGGGTTACTATTGTAACCAATGATGATGGTACCTGGGTGTATAACCCGGCTACTGGTACCTGGACAAATATAAATGGTAAAAAAGGGGATAAGGGAGATAAAGGTGACCCCGGTGTTGTAGGTGTTTCTGCCCAGCCCGGACAAAGCGGAACCCCAGGTAAACCTGGTACAGCTGGCGGACCAGCCGCAGGGGTTACTATTGTAACCAATGATGATGGTACCTGGGTGTATAACCCGGCTACTGGTACCTGGACAAATATAAATGGTAAAAAAGGGGATAAGGGAGATAAAGGTGACCCCGGTATTGTAGGTGTTTCTGCCCAGCCCGGACAAAGCGGAACCCCAGGTAAACCTGGTACAGCTGGAGGACCAGCCGCAGGGGTTACTATTGTAACCAATGATGATGGTACCTGGGTGTATAACCCGGCTACTGGTACCTGGACAAATATAAATGGTAAAAAAGGAGACAAGGGTGATAAAGGTGATCCAGGTGTAGTAGGCGTTGCCGCTCAGCCCGGAAAAACGGGTACCCCAGGGAAACCGGGTACAGCTGGTGGTCCTGCTGAAGGCACTACGATTGTTACTAATGATAGTGGTACCTGGGTGTATAATCCGGGCACCGATACGTGGACAAATGTAAATGGACAAAAAGGCGATAAGGGCGATAAAGGTGACCCAGGTGTAGTAGGCGTTGCTGCTCAGCCCGGAAAAACGGGTACCCCAGGCAAACCGGGTACAGCTGGTGGTCCTGGTGAAGGCACTACGATTGTTACTAATGATAGTGGTACCTGGGTTTATAATCCGGGCACCGATACGTGGACAAATGTAAATGGTCCTAAAGGAGACAAAGGCGATAAGGGTGATCCAGGTGTAGTAGGCGTTGCCGCTCAGCCCGGAAAAACGGGTATCCCAGGCAAACCGGGTACAGCTGGTGGTCCTGGTGAAGGCACTACGATTGTTACTAATGACAGTGGTACCTGGGTTTATAATCCGGGCACCGATACGTGGACAAATGTAAATGGACAAAAAGGCGATAAGGGCGATAAAGGTGATCCAGGTGTAGTAGGCGTTGAGGCTCAGGCCGGAAAAACGGGTACCCCAGGGAAACCGGGTACAGCTGGTGGTCCTGGTGAAGGCACTACGATTGTTACTAATGACAGTGGTACCTGGGTTTATAATCCGGGCACCGATACGTGGACAAATGTAAATGGTCCTAAAGGAGACAAAGGCGATACAGGTGCCACAGGCGCAACAGGATTGACTGGTGCAACGGGTGATAAAGGAGATAAAGGTGATACGGGTGCTACTGGTGCAATAGGATTAACTGGTGCAACGGGTGATAAAGGCGATACGGGTGCTACTGGTGCACAAGGTATTCAGGGATTAACCGGAGCAACAGGCGATAAAGGAGATACAGGTGCAACTGGTGCACAAGGTATTCAGGGACTAACCGGAGCAACAGGTGATAAAGGAGATACAGGTTCTACTGGCGCACAAGGCGCTCAGGGATTAACTGGAGCAACAGGTGATAAAGGAGATACAGGTGCTACTGGTGCACAAGGTATTCAAGGGTTAACCGGAGCAACAGGCGACAAGGGTGATAAAGGAGATACGGGTGCAACTGGTGCACAAGGTATTCAGGGATCAACCGGATCAACAGGTGATAAAGGTGACACAGGTGCTACTGGTGCACAGGGTATACAGGGATTAACCGGAGCAACAGGCGACAAGGGTGATAAAGGAGATACGGGTGCAACTGGTGTACAAGGTATTCAGGGACTAACCGGAGCAACAGGCGATAAAGGAGATACAGGTGCAACTGGTGCGCAAGGTGTTCAAGGGTTAACCGGAGCAACAGGCGACAAGGGTGATAAAGGAGATACAGGTGCAACTGGTGCACAAGGTATTCAAGGGTTAACCGGAGCAACAGGTGATAAAGGTGACACAGGTGCTACTGGTGCACAGGGTATACAGGGATTAACTGGAGCAACAGGCGACAAGGGTGATAAAGGTGACACAGGTGCTACTGGTGCACAGGGTATACAGGGGTTAACCGGAGCAACAGGCGACAAGGGTGATAAAGGAGATACGGGTGCAACTGGTGCACAAGGTATTCAGGGATCAACCGGATCAACAGGTGATAAAGGTGACACAGGTGCTACTGGTGCACAAGGTATTCAGGGACTAACCGGAGCAACAGGCGACAAGGGTGATACAGGTGCAACTGGTGCACAAGGTATTCAAGGGTTAACCGGAGCAACAGGCGACAAGGGTGATAAAGGAGATACGGGTGCAACTGGTGCACAAGGTATTCAGGGACTAACCGGAGCAACAGGCGATAAAGGAGATACAGGTGCAACTGGTGCGCAAGGTGTTCAAGGGTTAACCGGAGCAACAGGCGACAAGGGTGATAAAGGAGATACGGGTGCAACTGGTGCACAAGGTATTCAGGGAGCAACAGGTCCATCAACCCCTCAAACCATTTCGCATACTCTAAGTTCTACTGATAACACGTTAACCAGTGATGTAAATGGGATTGCACCTACTACCAAACTAATCAATTCTAATGTTCTTGGATTAGATGCAACCAATAACTTAACCTCAACAGTTAATGGTGTAGCTTCAAATGCAGTAGATCTTTCTGCACTTACACTTGAACCGTGGAATGTTCAGGGTACTACCAATAAAGCAACTGCAAATAATGAAAATATTTATCAAACTGGAACGGTTGCTATAGGTAAGAATACGGTGCTTGCAGGTGCAACCTTAGATATTGCAGGTGCAATTCGGGGAGGTACAGGCAATACAGGTACTGTGGGTGCAAACTCAGCAGCTTTTGGAGAAAAAAATACAGTAAGCGGTGCAAATTCCATGGCTTTTGGTTATGGCAATAATATTATCGGGATCAGAAATGCAGCCTTTGGGTCAGTCAATGTAATTTCAGAGGTTAATAGTACGAGTAATTTTATTTCAGGTATATCAAATGAGATCCGTAATGGTTCTCAGGAAGCTGCAATTTTTGGTAGAAGCAATATCATTAATGCAACTGCGATAGCAGCACCAAACTTTATAATGGGATCTAACACAACCATTAATGGGGGATTCATGTCTTTCATTACAGGTACCTATAACGTTGTTGACGCCACTGGAGATCAAGCGTTTATAGGTGGATTCTCCAGTACTGCAAAAGGGAGGTTCAATACGATTTTTGGTAATCAAAACATTGCGGCATCATATTTTGAAACGGCAGTAGGATCTAAATCTGCCATTACAACCGGAACGCCAGATAAATGGGTAACTACAGACGTGTTATTGCAAGTGGGTAATGGCGATAATGCTTTTGCTGCACCTAGAAATAATGCAATGACCATTCTTAAAAATGCTCATACTGCTATTGGTGTAACAGGTACAGAAGCCACTGCAAAACCAACAGAACTTTTAGATTTAGGAGGTGCAGCAACTGCTACAAATGGTGGTTTAAGAATCAGAAATATCAATTCTGCTGCTTACGAAGGTGCAAGTGGTGATAGAATTATAGTAGCTGATGTTACTGGTGTTCTAAAAAGTGTTGCTGTGTCTACCATAGCAGCACAGGGGCCAGCAGGCCCTCAGGGTTCACAAGGATTAAAAGGAGACAAGGGTGATAAAGGCGATACAGGTGCTACTGGTGCACAAGGTATTCAGGGAGCAACAGGTGATAAAGGCGATACAGGTGCTACTGGTTCACAAGGTATTCAAGGGTTAACCGGAGCAACAGGCGACAAGGGCGCAACCGGAGCAACAGGTGACAAAGGCGATACAGGTGCTACTGGTTCACAAGGTATTCAAGGGTTAACCGGAGCAACAGGCGACAAGGGCGATAAAGGAGATACAGGTGCAACTGGTGCGCAAGGTGTTCAGGGCGCAACCGGAGCAACAGGTGATAAAGGTGATACAGGTGCTACTGGCGCACAAGGTGTTCAGGGATTAACCGGAGCAACAGGTGATAAAGGCGATACGGGTGCTACTGGTGCACAAGGTATTCAGGGCGTAACAGGTGATAAAGGCGATACAGGTGCCACTGGTGCACAAGGTATTCAGGGCGCAACCGGAGCAACAGGAGATAAAGGCGATACAGGTGCCACTGGCGCACAAGGTGTTCAGGGATTAACCGGAGCAACAGGTGATAAAGGCGATACAGGTGCCACTGGTGCACAAGGTATTCAGGGCGCAACTGGAGCAACAGGAGATAAAGGCGATACAGGTGCCACTGGTGCACAAGGTGTTCAGGGAGCAACGGGTGATAAAGGCGATACGGGTGCTACTGGTGCACAAGGTATTCAGGGATTAACCGGAGCAACAGGAGATAAAGGCGATACGGGTGCTACTGGTGCACAAGGTATTCAGGGATTAACCGGAGCAACAGGCGATAAAGGCGATACAGGTGCCACTGGTGCACAAGGTATTCAGGGCGCAACCGGAGCAACAGGCGATAAAGGCGATACAGGTGCCACTGGTGCACAAGGTATTCAGGGCGCAACTGGAGCAACTGGAGATAAAGGCGATACTGGTGCACAAGGTATTCAGGGATTAACCGGAGCAACAGGTGATAAAGGCGATACGGGTGCTACTGGTGCACAAGGTATTCAGGGATTAACCGGAGCAACAGGTGATAAAGGCGATACAGGTGCCACTGGTGCACAAGGTGTTCAGGGAGCAACAGGAGATAAAGGCGATACGGGTGCTACTGGTGCACAAGGTATTCAGGGCGCAACCGGAGCAACAGGTAATACGGGTGCTACTGGCGCAACAGGTGAAAAAGGTGATTCAACCCCGCAAACCATCACCCATACTTTAAATTCTACTGATAACACTTTAACCAGTGATGTAAATGGAGTTGCACCTACAGCTAAAATCATCAATTCAAATGCTTTAAATTTAGATTCAGACAATAAATTAACTTCAACAGTTAATGGTGTAGCATCCAATGCAGTAGATATTTCTACGCTCGCTATTGAACCATGGAATGTTCAGGGTACTTCTAATAAAGCAAAAGCCAATACAGATAACATCTACCAAATGGGAACTGTTGCCGTAGGTAAAAACAGTGCACAATCAGGTGTTGCATTTGATGTACTTGGTGCGGTAAGAGGAGGCGATGCGCATACGGGTACGGTTGGTGCAAACTCAGTAGCTTTTGGTGAAAGAAATACTGCAGCAGGAAACCGTTCAGCAGCATTTGGTTCAGATAACACGGCCAATACCTTAAACGGATTTGTTATTGGTTCTGCAAATGCGATTAAAAATGGTACCACTTCTTCAAATGTGGCTACAGATGGCCTGTTCCAGGTAGGAAATGGAACCACAAGTGCACCAGGCAATGCGTTAACCATTCTTAAAAATGCACACACTGCCATTGGTGTAGCAGGAACAGAAGATAATGCCAAACCAACGGAATTGCTTGATTTAGGTGGCGATGCCAGTACAGGTAACGGTGGTGTAAGAATTAGAAATATCAATTCATCAGCATATGCCGGAAATAGTTCAACAGATAAAATAGTAGTAGCAGATGCAAACGGAGTTTTAAAAACGGTTTCAGGTTCAATGAGTAATATTATCAAAATAACAGCCAATTACACCACGCAGGCTAACGATAACACCATTTTAGCAAATGCTACAAATGGAGGTTTTACTTTAACACTTCCTGCAGCTAATGCAAGTAAAGGTCGCATTATAGTGATCCGTAAAACAGATGAAACCAGTAATGTGCTAACCTTTAGCGAAACCATTAAAATTTCTGAAACATCAAGCTTTACTACACTGAACGTAAACAGTACCATTCGTATTCAAAGTGATGGTACAGACTGGTACAAAATCGATTAATTCACCCCGTAATCACAAATAAAAAATAGCATAATGAAAAAAATATATATACAAGCCAGCATCCTCATCAGTTTATTTTCGATGACTGGAATAGCGGCTTTGGCACAAACTACGGCACAGAAAATAGGAACCAACCCTACCAGTAAAGATGCAAGTGCCTTACTGGAACTAGAGGCATCAAACAAAGGTTTCTTAATGCCGCGGGTAGCGTTAACTGGTCTAACAGATGTAAGTACCGTTAATACGCCTGCACATGCCATCATGGTGTATAACACGGCAACCACCAATGCAGGTAGCAATGATGTAATACCAGGTTTTTATTATTACAATAAAGACACTAACACCCCGTCCAATAGCAAATGGGTAAGGCTGTATGATTCACAGAACAGATCACTTGAAGGAGATTTAAAAAACTCCTTCAAAACCGCAGATCATTCGGGCTGGTTCCTGTTAGATGGCCGGGCAATTTCTTCACTTCCTCAGGCAGCACAGGATGCGGCCAAAAGGTTGGGCTTCACGAATAATTTACCCGATGCAAGAGATCGTTTCTTAAAAACGAAAAGTGCTTCAACAAATCCTGCAGAAAGTTTAGGAGATAAAGGTGGTACCAATACGTTAACGATTGCTCAGGCCAATTTGCCCAATATTACTTTTTCAGGTACCATCAGCGGTACTGCACTCTCTGCCGGAGCGCATACGCATACTGTAAACACTCCCCTACAAATGAACGATAGTGATCGAGGAGTCAATGGTTCTCAATGGAGTGTAGATAACGTAGTAAGTTCTACTACTTCATCATCTGGAGCCCATACGCATAACTTATCTGGTTCGGCATCTGTACCCTCAGGAGGTTCGGGTACCACATTAGATAACAGATCTCCTTACCTGGTAGTGAATACATTTATTTTCCTGGCCAATTAAATATTCAGAGGCATTTATATGAACCGTCATGATTTTCAGATCACAAATTGAATGATTAGTCACGACGGCTTCATTACCATAAAAACAATGATACAGATGAAAAATCAAAGCTATAGATTATTGATGTGCTGCTTGCTTTATTTCACTGGTGGTCAATTATATGCCCAAACCGGAGTTGGGAGTATGACAGTCGATAATTCTACAGTAACCATTTCTGCAGGCACAACCGAAACCCGGTTTTCAGAGGGAAGTTACTTCGGGCCAAAGGCCAATTGGGTAATCGATGGAACACTGGAAATTTTCAGTAAAAATATCTGGATTGCACCCGGTGCTACCTTCACCGGAACCGGTAAGATCGTGATTTATAACCCGGGCAACAATCCCTTTTATAAAAACATGACATCGGGCGCTACCAACATAGATGGAAACAACGGTGCCTTTATTAACCTTTTGGTAGAACACCGTAATGCTGAAAATATGGTGTTAGCCGATGTAAGTGACCCAGGCTATGGTACAGCAAACCCAGCCGGATCGCTGGCCGCCTCACTAAATATTGGCGGTACCATGGATCTTGCAACTGATCGTGCAGATATTATACTCAACGGAAACAACCTTGCTTTTAACACCTACGGTAAGATCATTAACTATTCCAGAGATAGAATGGTGGTGACTGAAAACAAGCCTGTGGGTTACATGATTAAAGATTACGCGGGTGCCGATGCATTCGTATTCCCGATAGGTATTGCTGAAAATGATTATACACCAGCTACCGTTACACCAGTTTCTGCAGAAAAAATATATGCCAGTGTGCAGGATATTGCTGCTGCCGGAAAACCAATTTTAAATGCGGCCCTGGGGATGGATAGAACCTGGCATATTTTCGGTTCAAAGCCCCTGCAGGCTAATCTGGTTTTACAGCACAATAGTATTACCAATGGTAACCTGTTTAAAGATGCCAACGCGGGAATCGCCCGTTATGTGAGTGATGCCAAGTGGGAGACGGTAAAAGGAACTAATCCTTCCGTAGGTGTGCATACCAGAAATAATATTTTAATGTCTACAGATCTGGCTGCAAATGGTGGCTACTTTACCAAACTCGCCGTATCAGGATCAACCCTAATGATTCCCAATTTATATACGCCAAATGGAGATGGATCAAATGATACTTTCCAAATCCGTGGCCTGGAGTTTTTTGCTGAAAATGACCTCGTTATCGTAAACCGTTGGGGTAATGAAGTTTACAAGGCAACCAATTATAAAAATGACTGGACCGGTGAGGGCTTAAATGAGGGTACTTATTATTATATCCTGAGGGTTAAAGATAGTGCAGATGCAGGATGGCAGGTATTTAAAGGCTACATAACATTGATTAGAGCATTTAAAAAATAAGGAGTAGTTGCTGCTGCCAATAGGCACTGGCTTTACAAATTGATGGTGCGATGATATAAATCAGGAATGATGAACCCTGCATGTTTTCATAAAAAACGATAAGAGGGGTAATCACGGCAGCTTCATAAAAGAAAACAAAATCATACAGATGAAAAAAATATTAAAGGTATTGTTAATACTGTTGTTATTTTCCAAACTGGCACAGGGGCAGCAAGATGCCCAGTTTAGTCAGTATATGTTTAATGGTATCTATATTAATCCAGCCTATGCGGGTTATAAGGAGCAATTAAACCTCCATGCGTTTTACCGTAACCAATGGACCGGAATTCCGGGTGCGCCTAAAACCATGTCGGTAGCTATTGATGCCATTGCCAATGATGGAAATGTAGGGCTAGCGTTGCAGATATCAAGTGATAGGCTGGGTGCGCAACGCAATCAATCCATTTATGCGAATTATGCCTATCGCATTCCAATGAATAAAGATGGATCATCCAGGCTGGCTTTTGGGTTAGGCGTTGGTGTGGTGCAATTGGGTATTGATGGGGCCATGTTAAATCCAAATGATGTTGAAATGGAACAGCCTACAGGTATGCAAAGCAGCATATTGCCTGATGCCAGGGCAGGTATTTATTTTGCAAATAACCGGATGTACGCAGGCTTTTCAGCAGATAACTTAGTTTCACAATATATTGATGTTGATCGCTATGCCTTTATTCCCCAGCCAAAGCCACACTATTATTTAACCGCTGGTACATTGATTCCGCTTTCCAGAGAAATTCTGTTAAAGCCATCCTTCCTGTTAAAAGATGACCGCGGAGGACCTACCAGTTTAGACCTGAATGCCTTCGTGATTTTAGCAGAAAAATTATGGATAGGTGGTTCTTACCGCACGGGTATAAAACTTTATAGTAAGGATTATCTGCAAAAGGATCTGAGCCAGCTGAATTCTGTTGTAGCCGCGCTTCAAATTTTTCCTAGCGAAAACTTAAGAATCGGTTATGCTTACGATTATTCAATAGGGCCCTTACAAGGCTATAGTGGTGGTACACATGAAATTTCAATCGGCTATTTCTTTAATAAGAAAAACATGCGGATGTTAACGCCAAGATTCTTTTAAACACGACTGCCTTAAGGCAATGAAATCATACGAGCATGAAAAAACTACTACTCTCTATCCTTTTTTTAACAGCATTTGTATTCATCACCAAACCTGCATCGGCACAATATGTATTAAATGCAGCCGATAAACAATACAAGCTTTTTAATTATATCAATGCCATTGATCTATATGAACAAGCTTATTATAAAAAAAATACCTTATATGCAGCAGAGCAATTGGGTAAATGTTACCGTTTGGTAAACGATTATAAACAAGCAGAAAGCTGGTATGCTATTGCTGCTGGCATGCCTGAAACCAGTGCGGATAATGTGCTGCAATATGCGAAAGCGCTTCAACAAAATATGAAGTACAGCGAGGCTAAGGAACAATATCAAAAATATGCCACAGTAAATAAACAGATAAGTAATAAGCAAGTGACCAGCGCACAGCAAAAACTTTGGGAAATGAGTTGTGATTCAGCCTTGCTATGGATCAAAAAACCGGTAGCCATTTCTATTGAAAACAAAAAGAATCTGAATTCGCCACAATCTGATTGGGGTGCCCATTTGTATCAAAATAGCGTAGTATTCGCTTCCGATAGAGGTCAGGCGGGTGAAGATAAGGAAAGTGCACATCGTCCGTTTTTAAAGTTTGATGGTTCCAAGAAACCCGATCGTAACGTTTACGGCTGGACAGGTAACCGCTATTTAAGGCTTTTCATTGAGGATAAAGACAAAGATAGTGTAAGCATTTTACCTGTGAATGCAGGAACAGAATACCACATCGGGCCTGCAAGTTTTACTGCAGATGGCAATGAAATGTATTTTACCTTAACTAAAATCCCGAAGAAACCAGTATATGGAAAAGATGGTATAGCCACTTTGAACTTAGAAATTTATTCATGCAAAAAGGATTCAACGGGTAAATGGGGAGATCCGGTAGCGTTTAAATACAATAAGGCAGAAGCCTATTCAAATGGCGATCCATTTATAAGTGCCGATGGAAATAGCTTATATTTTGTTTCCAGTATGCCGAACGGAATGGGAGGAACAGATATTTATGTAAGTCGGAAAACCCAGACAGGAGATTGGGGTGCACCCGAAAATTTAAAAGGGCTAAATACGGAAGGAAACGAACGTACACCCGTTCTGGATCAGGCTGGAAATTTTTTCTTCAGTTCTGATGGTAGAATTGGAATGGGAGGCTTGGATATTTTTGCAGCAAAATTTTCAAACGGAAAAAATACGGAACCTGTTAATTTGCATTATCCCATCAATTCATCACAAGATGATTTTGCTTATTTCCAGGGCAATGATCAAACAGGCTACCTGAGTTCAAATCGTACGGATGGAATTGGAAGTGATGATATTTACAGCTTCTTACCTAAAAAAGTGATCGCTTTGTGGTTGGTTGGAAAAGTAATGGATACCCATTCAAAACAACCTTTAGCCAAAGCCATCGTTACGTTGAAAAAAATAAATGGGCAAGAATTAAAAGTGGAAACCGATTCAACCGGAAACTATAAATTTAATCTCGATCAGGCTTCAGATTATGAAGTAAGAGCTGATAAAACAGGTTACAGATCTGATGATTCTAGTTTAACTACCCGTGATTTAACCGCAAGTACAGAAATAAAAAGGGATTTATACCTGGAGCAGATCATCATTAATAAGCCCATCAGGATTGATAATATTTATTACGATTTCGATAAATCGAACATTCGTCCGGATGCCGCAATTGAGTTAGATAAGCTGGTGAAAATCATGCACGATAATCCAACCATCTGGATAGAATTAGGCTCACATACAGATAGTCGTGGGAATGATCAGTATAATCAATGGTTATCTCAAAGCAGGGCAAATTCTGCTGTACAGTATATTATTGATCGTGGTATTAATAAAAACAGAATTACGGCTAAGGGCTATGGTGAATCTATGTTGTTAAACAAATGTTCAAACGGTGTAAAATGTTCAGAAGCTGATCATCAGCTTAACAGACGGACAGAGTTTAAAATCACAAAGTTTTAAATTCATTTTGAAGCGTTGATTTCTTCATCAATAGCAAATTTACATACGATATGAAATAGCATAGCTACTTCATATCGTATTCAATCACTTTAAAATGACGAGTAAAATAAAGTTCATGAATTCTTCATTTGATATGTAGAAATTTATTAAACAATAAACAAGGTTATTCACCCATTAATAAATATCAACATGAAAGCAATTAAAATTTTAATGATCGCATTAATAGCCACTTTTTCTGTAAACGCAGTAAGTGCACAAACAAAAGAACCAGTTAAAGCAAAAACAGAAAAAACTACTGTTAAAAAAGCACACACAAAACACCATCATAAAGCTAAAAAAGCGGCTGTTAAAAAATAGTGTATAGCATACATAGGTTTAGGTGAAAGCCGCTTCAAATTAATTTGGAAGCGGCTTTTTAGTTTAATTGGTTTATAAGAAATATAAAATTAAGTTTTCATTGAACATCCTTCGTTCCTCCTGTTGAACTTGATTCAGGATCTGATCAAAATAGTTGCTGAACTAAATTCAGCATGACGGGTGGGTTGAGGATTTCCCTTGAAGACTCGTCCTCCTGAACTTGATTCTTTTAACCTGATGGTTGATGTTTCACCATAAGTGTTCAGAAGATTATGATTTTTCAATTGAAAACTGCCAACTTAATGTTCAATACCAAGATTTGTTGAGGCAGGGTTGGAAAGCTCTATCCGCCTATGGACATCTTTCTCCTGAAAGCGAAAGGGTGTGTAATAAGGGTTTATTGAGATGCGTAGCTGTATAATATAAGCTGCAAATTAATCTTCTGAAAATACAAGGTTAGATATAAAGTTTTTAAGCATAGCGAAAAAGTAACTAGAATTAAGAGTAAGTATTTAGTTTATTGCCTAGTCTGGTAAATTTTTGGATATCATCCATCAAACTTAATTAGCCTATCATTGTATTAAATGATCAGCAATTCACTTATGATATGAGACAAAGCGCAGGGTTATTACTTTTTAGAAAAACAGGAGCAGCATTGGAATTTTTTCTGATCCATCCTGGCGGACCAATTTTCGCTAAAAAAGATTTGGGTGTATGGTCTGTACCTAAGGGTGAACTTGATGAAAATGAGGAGCCACTCCATGCGGCAATCCGCGAATTTGAAGAAGAAGTAGGAACAAAGATTAATGGTGATTTTATTGAACTACAGCCAATTATTCAGAAAGGTGGTAAAAAAGTTTTATGCTGGGCTGTAGAAGGAGATCTTGATCCAACCACCCTGCATAGCAATACTTTCGAAATGCAATGGCCACCCAAATCGGGTAAAATGCAAAGCTTTGTAGAAGTAGATAGAGGCGATTGGTTTACTTATGAAAAAGCCATTCTCGCTATTAAAGACAGGCAGATTCCATTGTTAGACCAACTCATTACTTTACGGGGTTAAGCCAATAAATCAAAGCTTGAACTTTCTTTTTCTGCACCATTAATAATTATAGCGATTTGATGATCGCCTAAATGAAACTTTCTCGTCGTAATTAAAACGAACTTTTGCTTTCGCACAATGCTTACTTCGGCACCCGCCGGATAAATTCTTTCTGAAATTTTGAAGACTTTTTTGGTATTCTGTCCATTTTGTTTCTTATAATAAATTGCGTATTCCAGCCTTATTTTTTGCGCCATTGGATTTTCGTTTTTAATAGAAAAAGAAAAAGCCAGGCTTTCTCCAATGCTTACTTCAGGAGTTAAAATTTTAAAGTCTTTCAATAAAATACCTTCATCATTCAATCCATAATGTTTCAAAATCTCTGGATGGCCTTGTTTAAGCAGTGTTCTGCATCCATGTTTAATAATGGCATCTGTTTCTATACTTAAGCCCGACCAACTTTTAGCAAAATCTAACACAATGTTTGGATGATCTTTAGCAATATCATTCAGACTGTTTGCAACGCTTCTTCTAACATATTCCGATGAATCTTGCTTTAGGTTTTCCAAAATCGGTAAAATACTACCTGGATCATTCTTTAAAAAAGGAATACCCATTGCCCAGGGCAAACGCGGGCGGCTCCCTTCGCTTGCCAGCCTCCTTACTTTATGGCTTTCATGTAAAGACCATTCTTGCATTTTAGCAATCATTCGATCACCATATTTTAAAATAAAAGGACGAACAGCAAACTCGCAACTCACAAACTGGGTTACAAATTCCAGGGCTTCTACAGATTCATCAAAATAATCAATCCCATAGGTTTCCAGGTAATCAGGTAAAAACATGTAAGCCAATCCATCTTCACTGATGCCTTTTTTCCTTAGTTCTTCTATTGTTTTTTTAATGATTTCTATCGTTTCGGGATAATTAGCAGGTAAAAAACCGTAAAGTACTTTGGATGTATGTTTCATCCTTTCCTTTAATTCTTTGGAAATGAAATCGTCACTAAATATTTCTTTCAGGAACTTTTGCCGATCAAAATCTGGCAGGGTAGAAGTCAATGCGGTGGTTAATCTATTGTAAAATGCTGGTGAATACAGGTCTTTAAGTAAATAGCTCATCGTTTTCCAATTGAATTTTAAAGTTATGTTTTCCTTTGCCATTATCATTTTCATGTTTTGCACATTTCATTTTGCTTTACCTATTTTGGTTTATAAATCTGAATAATAGCATAAAAAAAAGTACAAACACAATGTATTTCAACCATTTCTTTATCAAATTTGTTAATCATCAAAAAACTATAAAATGAAGAATATTAAAATTGGATGGATTGGCCTCGGAAATATGGGCATTCCCATGGCCGAGCAGTTGATAAAAGCAGAATATCCGGTAACAGTTTACAACAGAAGCCAGGGGAAGGAATATAAATTAAAGGAAATGGGTGCCAGGGTAGCAAATAGTCCGCAAGTATTGGCTTCAGAAACTGATGTAATTATTCTAATGGTGACCAACGACAAGGCAATTGAAGCTGTTTTTGAGGCTGAAGACGGACTTCTGAAGACTGAATTAACCGGGAAAACCATCATTAATATGAGTACAGTTTCGCCGGCGATAGCCAAAAAGATGGCTGCCAGCTGTAAGGAGCGAAATGCACACTATCTGGATGCTCCGGTTTCGGGAAGCGTAAAACAAGCTGAAACGGGTCAGTTGGTGATTATGGTTGGCGGAGAACAATCAGCTTTTGAAGAGGTAAAACCAATCCTTGATCAATTGGGTAAATTAAGTAAACGGGTTGGTGAAACAGGTGCGGGTAACACTGCAAAACTGGCGATTAATTCGTTATTGGCTTTATATACACAAGGCTTGGCAGAAACCATTTTATTTGCGAATGACAAGGGAATTAATCCGGCAGATTTATTAGAATTGATTGGGCAGGCAGCCATTGGTAATGTTTACACCAAAATAAAAGGTGATGCCATTTTAAATGATCAATATGAAGCTGCCTTTGCCTTAAAACATATCGTTAAAGATTTAAGATTAGCTAAAGATGAAGGCATTTCAACACCCTTAGCTAAAACTGCCTTAAAAACTTTTGAAGATGCGGAAAGTGCTTATGGAGAAGAAGATTTAGTGGCTATTTTTAAAGCTTTGCGTTAAGCGAAAGATTAAATTAATGTGATCGAGATAATATCGTTAGTCGGGATCTCCAATCCCGGCTCTATGAATTGCGGATTTTAAATCCGCAGTTAATGGGATCGAGATTAAAAATCTCGACCAACTTATTATTTGTAACATTTATTCATAGTGATATCGTTAGTCGGGATCTCCAATCCCGGCTTTAGGAATTGCGGATTTAAAATCCGCAGTTAATGGGATCGAGATTAAAAATCTCGACCAACGCATAATTTGTAACATTTATTCATAGTGATATCGTTAGTCGGGATTTCCAATCCCGGCTCTATGAATTGCGGATTTAAAATCCGCAGTTATTGGGATCGAGATTAAAAATCCCGACCAACGCATAATTTGTATTACATTTTCATCAGATTAGGATAAATCCGGATAAAAACCTGTGCACCTACAGGGTTTTTACCATAAAGATGATCAAGCGCAGCAGCTGTTTTATAAAATGAAACTTGTCCACCCAGGGCTGTTCTGAATTTATTAAAATTCAAAATGTCATAATTGATGCCCAAGCTTAAGGCATTTACCCCGAAAGCATCATGACCGTAAATAGCTTCATTCAAATTAAGTTCCTCGACAGATTTTTGTACATACTCATATCGGGTGTATAAGGAAAGTTTGTTATTCCGGTAGGCACCTTCCAGCAAAACAGCATTCTCGCCATCATGGCCTTTCGTTTTGTTTAAACCCCACAAGGCCGTAGCATTAATGTTTTTATCTTTGCCAAGTGGTAGCGCATAAATCGCAGAAACTATGGTTCTGTTTACATCTTCATTATCATGTAAGGCTTCCGGGCTTTTAATCCAGCCATGCGAAACCTGCAACGCCCAGTTTTTGGTCGGATTATAAGATAACCTTGCACTGTAAGAATCAAACCTTGGTTTATCGAAATCGAAGCGGTTTTCATCGGGTTCTCTGCCTGTAAAAGACGAAGCCTCTATCTTAACTTTATCATAACGGTAGCCGATGGTTGCCACGCCAAAGGTGATATGTGTGCCATCATTCCAGTGATGCGAAATCGGTGCATCTGGATTGGCCAGTGCCGATGGCCGGTGCATAAAAGCAACTGAACCTAAGGCCGGTTCGCCGGGATAGCCCAGGTAAAGCGTTAAATCAGATTTTTTGTTGAAGGCATAGGTATAAGCAACAGAAAGTTCTGAAAATAAATCATGTGGATGCTGGCGATCAACTAAGGGTTGTCCTTTCCAGCTCTCGCCGGTTTGAAATAAAAGCGGATATCCGGCACCACCTTCGGTAAAGCGATCTAATGATAGCATGGAGCTGAAATGAAACAAACCTTTTTGACCAACTTTTCGCTGCCCCATAAACATAAACCAGTTTGGTGCATCAAATTTGTCTCCTCCACGGCTACCTTTATCTGTTACATCTTGTTTAGTATAGCGTAAGGCCACATTTCCATGCAGCATATACATCCACTTTTTGGAGTGAAACATTAAACCATACATGGGCGAAGCATCTGGCAGCCATGCGGTCCCTGATCCATTTCTTTGCATGGGTAAATTTAAAGAGTAGGCATGGCTCATGGGAACTTTAGTTTGCATCCCTTTCATGTTATGCATGCTGTGATCTATTTGAATAGTATCTTTTTTGCTAGAATCACCCATCATGTGCATTTCATGCTGTGCGCTTGCGCTTATGGCAAACCCAAAAAGGAACAGGTTAATTAACGATATTTTGATGTTCATCTTCAGTGTTGGTCTTATTTGTGTGCTTACAAAATTAAGATTAACGGTGCTGCTGGCTTTACATCATTACTGAAAATGTTTACATGATTTTTAAGTTTTTCTACGCTATGAACGCCATTGCGAGAAACATGCTCCGATTTTTATCGTGTTTTTGGCTATCTCTTTTTTCTTTAATCATATCGTGAATGAGATTGCTTCGTCGCTGAAAAAGCTTCCTCGCAATGACGAGGGGCCGGGAGAACTCTCTTATTAAAGCCTAAATATGAACGGTCGTCATTGCGAGGTACGAAGCAATCTCATTTGTAAGAAAGATTGCTTCGTCGCTGAAAAAGCTTCCTCGCAATGACGAGGAGCTGGGAAAACTATCTTATTAATGCCAAATATGAACGGTCGTGATTGCGAGGTACGAAGCAATCACATTTTATAAGAAAGATTGCTTCATCGGCTGAAAGAGCCTTCTCGCAAGGACGACACTTCGTTAGGTTAGTGCGCTTGTTTCTCTGCTCTTTGATCGCGATGAGATTGCTTTTATTGCTGAAAAAGCTTCTCGCAATGATAACCACATAGTTTAGCGTATAAAGTTTCTAAATTATGAATGTCGGTAGAGCCTAACCTCCTAAACAGTAATTCAAGATCAGTACACCAATTAAGCCAAGTACAGAAACAATACTTTCCATCACAGTCCAGGTTCCAAATGTTTGCTTAAGGCTAAGGTTGAAGTATTCTTTAAACATCCAGAAACCAGTATCATTAACATGAGAAAACATCAGGCTGCCTGCCCCAACAGATAAAACCATCAATTCTGGCGAGGCATGTTGACCAATTAACGGAAGTACCATGCCAGATGCAGTTACAGCTGCAACCGTAGCAGAACCTAAAGTTACTCGGAGTGATGCCGTAATTAGCCAGGCCAATAATAAGGGTGAAAGATTGAGATTCCCTGTTAATTGTTTTACTGTTTCGCCCATTCCACTGTCGATTAAAATTTGCTTAAATGCTCCACCTGCAGCAATAATCAATATAATCATGGCAATGCTTTTCACTCCTTCTGCACAAGATTCCATTGCTTTTTCTATACTGGTGTTCTGAATGAAGAGTGTAATCATCACCGAAATCAACAAGGCAGCCGTAGGGTCTGCAAGAAAAATGAAAATTGATTTTCCGCTATAATTGCCGCTTAACCCACTGCCAATGGTTCCGGCTACTATTAAAAATACCGGGAGCAATGCGGTCAGAAAACTCTTTGCAGTACCAGGTAAATCCTCGCTTTCTTCAATAACAAAATCCTTAATAATGGCAGGCTGGATCTTGTTCATAATTAACCTGGGGAAATAAATTCCGGCAATCACCGCAATAGGTAAGCTTAGTATTAAACCATAAATCAGGGTTTGACCAATGTCTGCATGGAAAATACCTGCAAGTGCAACAGGGCCTGGGTGTGGTGGTAAAAAACCGTGGGTTACAGAAAGCGCAGTGGCCATAGGTAGTCCAATGTATAATTTTGATAATCCAGTGGCGGCAGAAATGGCGAATACTAATGGAATTAAAACCACAAAGCCTGCATTATAGAACAGTGGTATCCCAACCAATAGACCTGTAAGCAAAACCGCCCATTGGATGTTTCGTTTACCAAAAGCTTTGATCAGGATAAATACAATTTTTTTGGCCGATCCACTGTCTTCAATCAGTTTACCCATCATGGCACCCAGGGCAAGCACCATTACCATGCTGCCTAAAGTACTGCCAATCCCATTACTGATGGAGTTCATCACTTTTGAAGCTGGCATCCCCAGCAGTAACCCTGTAATAATGGCCACCCCGATTAGTGCAATCATCGGGTTTATCTTCTTTAAAATCAAGATAAACAATAGCAAAATGCCGGAAAAGAGAATGAAAAGTGACATGGTTAGCTTAAAGGTTGAACTGCAATTTACCTTTTTATGGTGATTGTTCGGCCTGTAACCAGATGATATTCGTAAATTTTATATAAACCATCGTCACTAACCTCAATGGTTTCTACCAAACCTGTTTTACTAAAGGTATCGGTAACCATGTCGCCAATCTTCACTTCCTGAAGAACATCATTAGGGGTTTCACTATTTAATCTGATCATCAATCAAAAGTAATGAATATGATTACACTAAAGCATCTTTGTTGAGAATTGAAAGAAGATCGTTACCAATTGGTTTAGAATGAACTAAAATCAATCTTCTTCAACTATTGATCGTGTTTTGTCCATACCAGGTCTTCTGTTTTGTAGCCAATTTCCTTTGCTTTCTTCAAATAGGCTGCTTTAACTTCCTCCGGAATGGTTGGCTTCCGTGATAAAATCCAAAGGTAATCCAGGCTGTTTCCGGCTACAAGAGCATATTGATAATCCGGATCAATTTCAATGACATTGTAACCAGCATAAAATGGCCCAAAGAAAGAAACTTTAAGTCTGGCCTCATCTTCACCATTCACAAATTTTGCTTTTCCAATGCTCTGTTTCCATTCTTTCTGCACGTAATTGTAACCGCGATTGTCTACTTTAATGGCTCCATCCTCAACAGAGTAAGTTGCAGTAACGTTATTTAAATCTTTCTCAAATTTAAAATCCATTCTGGCAATTTCGTACCATTTACCAAGATACTTATCTTTCTTGAAAGGTTTTATGGCTTTTGCACCCTTAGGTATAGATACCCCGCAACCTACATAACTAATCGCGATAATCCCTAACGTAGCTAAAAGAAGGATGTTTCTAAGCTTATGATTCATGCTTTAATTCAATTTGCTTAAAAACACCCTTTCCCTAAAAAAGTTTCTGGTTGTTTAACATTTAACGTTGGATTTTTGCGATGTTAACACTTCAGCTTAGCTCCCTGTTCTTAGAATTTTTAATGGTGGTTGATTCAGGATACTTCTGGTGCTCAGGATACCCGTAACCACTACCAATAAAATAACTGAACCAAAGAGTAACAAGGTGGCTGGGAAGGGAGGTATAAATGCAGCATCAAAAGTATATTTCGCTAAAGCCCAGCTGCCACCTATCGCTAAAATTAATCCTGCCCCAGCAGCAAAAACACCCAGAAAAAAGTATTCAATAGCATTAATGGCCAAAATTTGTTTTTTACTGGCTCCCATTGTTCTTAATAAGATACTTTCTTTGGTACGCTGATTTTTACTGGTTAAAACAGAAGAGATCAATACAATCCAACCTGTAACCATGCTAAAACCTGCCATAAACTGAATGACAAAACCAATTTTACTCAACAATTCGTCCAGCAGTTTAAGTACCAGGTCTAAATCGATTACGGAAACATTTGGAAAATTTTGGACCACTTCACCCTGAAATTTAGCAGATACTTCATTGGAAGGTACCCGCGTCATGAGGACATGAAATTGAGGTGCTTGTTCTAAAATTCCGGCAGGAAAAACTACCCTGAAATTGGTCTGCATTCTACTCCAGTTAACTTCACGAAGACTTCCAACCACGGTAGGAATCATCATTCCCTGAACATTGAACATGATTTTATCGTTAATGCCGACATTAATCTGTTTTGCGTAACGCTGATCAAGTGAAATGTAAACCGTTTCATTGGGTTTCACTTTTCCAATCCACTTTCCTTCTACAATTTTTTCTGCTGCGGTAAGGCTATCCTGATAAGTTGCCCTAATTTCATTGCGATATGCCCTGCGGTTACCCGTATCTGCACTGGAGGTTTTACCGTTAATTTCTTCAATCCGCATCGTAATCACCGGAACCTGGTTCATTAAAGGTAATTTGAAAGATTTGGTCAGACTGTCCAGACCTTTCTTTTGCGCATTCTGAATATCAAACATTACCATATTCGGTTGATTGCTTCCTGAAGAGAGTGTTACCCTGCTCATTAAAATTCCCTGAACAAAAAACAACGTGCAAATAAAGGCTGTTGATAGCCCGATAGAAACGGTCAGCATTAGTGTTTGATTATTTGGACGATAAAGATTGGCAAAACCTTGTCGCCATAAATAACTGATGGAATCAGGTAAAAGCTTCCTGACCAGGAACATTAATGTTTGCGAAAGTAAAATTAAAAGCAAAAACGCAATGCCGATACTCAGCGTAAAGGCAAGTGTTTGTAGCCAGCTTTTCATTTGCAGATGCGTAAAGCCTACTACAAATGCAATCATAAGTATATAAACCAGCCAGATTAACGGATCTTGTTTTTTAGCTGTACGCTCGAAAGAAATCCGGATGGCATTTAGTGGCGATATTTTTCTTACTGATAATAGGGAAGGGAGTGCAAAAAGAATAGAAATGATTAACCCTAGCAAAATGCCCTGTGCCACAGCCGACCAGGAAACTTGCATGGTAATTTCCACTGGAAGGAAATCTTTAAGCACGATGGGCAGCAGGAACTGGATGCAGGTACCTAGAATTGCACCTAAAACTGCAGCTACTAAGCCAATAAAAAATATTTGAATGAGGTATATAAAAAAGGCATGTCTGGCTTTTAAGCCCAAACAGCGTAGGGTGGCTACAGCGCTAAGTTTTTCTTGAATATAAACATGGATGGCACTACCCACGCCCACGCAGCCTAATAGCAAGGCGATAAAACCAGATAATGCCAGAAAGCGATTGACATCTTTAAATGATCTCCCGGTTTGTTCTTTGCGGGATTCAACTGTGTCTGCATCGAAACCTTCACTTTCAAGCTTGGTTTCATGCTTTTTAACCCATTCATCTACACCTGAAGGATCATCGAACCGGTAATAAAATTTATTGTTAATTCTGCTTCCGGTTTTAATCAGGTTGGTTTTAGCCAGAAACTGCATGGGTATGTAAACCGTTGGCGCAACTGTTGCTGCTATCCCGGTTTGTCCGGGAGCCTTAACCAGCGTACCCACAATTTTAAAACTGATGTCGCCAACTTTTAATGAATCACCAACTTTTGCACCATATTGTAACATCAGTGTTTGATCCACCAGTGCATCCTGACCAGATTGAAACTGATGGCCAGCTTCCACAGGAACGGTTTCTAATGTTCCGTAATAAGGATAATCGCCTTGTAAGGCTTTCATTTGTACCAATCTGCTGCCACCACCCTTTTTGAAATAAATCATAGAGGCAAAAGTTTTCTCCTGCGAACGATCATTTCCAAGCGTGTCAAGCATTTTCTGCATGGCCTTACTTACGCCCTTTCTACTATATAAAACAAGATCAGCACCGGTAAGTTCTTTTGCCTGTGCATCGATATCATGTTGTAAGTTATCCTTAAATGAGTATACAGCTACCAGAGCAGCAATACCTAAAACGATAGATGAAATAAATAATAATAGGCGTGATCGGTTTTTACGACTATCCCGCCAGGCCATTTTAAACAACCAGGATAATTGGATACTTTGTTTTGGGAGCTTATTCTGCATAACCTGGATTTTCATCAGAAACAATCATACCGCCTTTAATTTTTATGGTTCTGCTGGTTCTGGCGGCAAGTTCCAGATCGTGTGTTACAATAACCAAGGTGGTACCGGCATCCTTATTCAGGTCGAACAGTAATTTAATTACCTTTTCGCTGGTTTCAGCATCCAGATTTCCGGTAGGCTCATCTGCAAAAAGAATTGCCGGCTGATTTGAAAAAGCTCTGGCCAATGAAACCCTTTGTTGCTCACCACCTGATAATTGTACTGGATAATGATGAGACCGATCAGCAAGTCCAACTTTATCCAACAAATCAAGTGCACGAGCTTTAATATTTTTTGCACCACGTAATTCCAGTGGTACCATCACATTTTCTAAAGCAGTTAAAGTAGGCAGGAGCTGGAAATTTTGAAAAATGAAACCTACATATTGATTTCTCACCGCAGCACGCTCATCTTCATTAAGTTTTTCAAGCGCAATGCCATTAAGTTCTACAGTGCCGTTTGTTGCTCGGTCAAGGCCCGCACATAAACCCAATAGAGTTGTTTTTCCACTTCCTGACGGACCAGTGATGGCTACAGTAGAAGCGCGATCAATAGAAAAATTGATCTGATTTAATACACTGAGCTCACGCCCCGCACTTTGATAAATTTTATTAACGTTCCGGATATTTAGAATACTTTCCAATCGACTAGTTTTTAAGATTTGAATATGGATATTTGCCAAACATAACCACTACTGATCTGTTAAGGTAGTGGTTTTACTTAGAGATAGAATTATATATGATGTTACGAAAACGCTTAACAGGCCTATTTGTTTTGGCAATGCTTTTTGCTGCCTGTGGAAATAAACAAAGCAAGGTAAATTCCGATCAAACTTTAGATTCAGTTGACCAAAGTACTAATAAGGCTAATGATACCAAGGTTAAAAATATACTTTTTTTTGGTACCAGTTTAACAGCAGGTTATGGCCTTGACCCTACGGAAGCTTATCCCGCATTAATTCAGAATCGGATTGATTCCTTAAAAATGCCTTATAAAGTAATCAATGGCGGCTTGAGTGGGGAAACATCTGCGGCAGGAAAAAGCAGAATTTCTTGGCTGTTAAAACAACCCATTGATGTATTTGTGCTTGAATTGGGTGCCAATGATGGTTTACGCGGATTGCCGGTAGCTCAAACCACTAAAAATCTTCAAAGTATAATTGATAGCGTAAAAACTAAATACCCAAATGTGAAAATGGTGATGGCTGGTATGCAGGTTCCACCAAATATGGGCGCTAAATATGCTGAAGATTTTAAAAATATTTTTCCTAACCTGGCGAAGAAAAATAATATGGCATTGGTTCCTTTCCTTTTAGATAAAGTAGGTGGTGTTCCTAAACTTAATCAGGAAGATGGAATTCATCCAACCGCTGAAGGTGATAAAATTCTTGCAGAAAATGTTTGGGTAATATTAAAAGATGTACTTGAGTAAAAATAACTACTGGTTTAGATAAAGCATCCGATTGTAATATTCATAATCTGGGATCGATAACTTAATTTTGTGTATACTCTCTGTTACAATTATTCGTTTTTAGAATTAATTGGTAAATTTAGTTATCAGAATTTTAAGCGTATGGAAGATCTAAAAAATGATACAAAAATCAACGCATTTCTCAACAGGATTAAAACTGAATGGCCTGGAGTAGTGGAACGTTTTGAGTTTAAAACGGCCTCTGTAATTTATGTTCACTTAAAAGAAGGTATCTCTAGTGGAGAATTTTTAAGTAAGCTTGCCAAAAAGGTAGAACGTCTGGTTGATTTTACTAACCCAATTATTCTTTATCACATTGAAAGTGATGGAATGAAACTCAGGTCTCATCCCATTAACTGGTACTCTTCTCTTAGACCAACATCTTAATTCCGCTGAAAAGCTTTTCTTTATTTTTAGTATGGCAGGGTATTCTCTTATTACTTCCTGTCATCCAAAGTATATCTTTCTTTTTAATAGCTTTTGGGTTGTAATTTTTGTTTAACCACCCTACCCTTTGGGCACCCTCCGATACATCGGAGGGAATTACAATCGCCATTCCCCTTTTTCAGAGGGGGAGTCGCAGACCTGGATGTTAAAAAGCTGTGATTAATTGTCTAGTTCAGGTTATAATTGCCAGTTCGCCACATGTAAATCTGACTACTGTTTATCAATACCCTAAGCCTAAATTCTTAAGCTTTTTGTGGGTTTATATCTTTTGAATTTTCAGCTAAGAATAATTTAAATAAATTAATGGTATATCTCGTTATTTAGAACGATTCTTGTTAACTTAGTCGAAATTCTTATTGGCTAAATCATGCTCAAAGAATTGAAATTAAAACTATTCAGCTCAAAATGAAAAAAATACTTTTTGCCATTCTTGCGGTGGCTACTCTTGGGGCACAGGCTCAAAAAAATACATTTCTGGAGCAGTCCTTTTGGAAAGGAAATACAGACCTGGCTACCATAAAATCAGAAATTGAAAAGGGTAATAGCCCATCTCAATTGAATCAGATGTCTTTTGATGCCTCTGTTTTAGCAATAAATAACAATGCACCACAAGAATCGATCTTATATCTTTTGGCGCAAAAAGGCAATGATGCAAATAAACTAACGCATGATAGCAGAACCTATTTATTTTGGGCTGCATCGAAAGGTAATATTCCGGTAATGGAATATCTTTTAAAAAATGGTGCAAAGGTAGATCTTCAGGATAGTCATGGCTATACACCATTAACATTTGCAGCTGTTGGTGGTCAGGCAGATACCAAAGTTTACGATTTATTGCTTTCTAAGGGTGCAGATCTTAAAAAAGACCTGAATCATGATGGTGCAAATGCACTTTTAATCGCCATTGCAAATGATAAGAACCTTGCACTGACCGACTATTTTGTAACAAAGGGCTTAAGTTTAAACAGTGTTGATGCCAATGGAAACACGGCCTTTAATTATGTTGCAAAAAGTGGAAATATCGAATTGATGAATAAGCTGATTGCAAAAGGTGTAAAATACAATGATAACGCTATGATTATGGCTGCACAAGGCGGTCGTGGCGCCTCAAATGGCTTAGCAGTTTTTCAATATCTGGAAGGGCTTAAATTAAAACCCACTGCTGTAGGCAGTAATGGAGAAAATGCTTTGTTTTACCTTTTACGCAAACCTAAGCAGGAAGAGGTGATTCAATATTTCCTTTCCAAAGGTGTAGATGTAAATCAGGTTGATAAAGACGGCAATACTGCATTTATCAATGCTGCAGGATTTACAAGGGATTTGGCTACACTTGAAGTGCTTGCGGCAAAAGTTAAAAATATCAATCAAAAAAATGCAAAAGGTGTCTCTGCTTTGGCCATGGCTGTTCGCAACAATTCTGGCGAAATAGTAAAATTTCTTTTAGATAAAGGTGCAGATCTTCAGGTAGCAGACCAGGAAGGTAATAATATGGCTTATTATCTTTTACAGGGTTATGGCCCTCGCGGAATGGAAGACTTTAATGCCAAACTGAAGGTTTTAACAGATAACGGATTTAATATTGCTGCAGTTCAACCCAATGGTAACTCGCTATATCATTTAGCTGTTGCCAAAAATGATCTGGCGTTAGCAAAGCTTGTAGCAGATTATAAAGTAGATGTGAACCTGAAAAATAAGGAGGGTTACACGGCTTTACATAAAGCAGCAATGACTGCAAAAGATACTGCGATGATGGAGTATTTAATTACTGTTGGCGCTAAAAAAGATGTGACCACAGATTTTAAGGAAACACCTTATGATTTAGCTGCAGAAAATGAATTTTTAACCAAGAATAAAGTATCAATCGACTTTTTAAAATTATAAAATGAATAGCTTCTTTAAATTATGCCTGGCATTAACATTAGTAGTATCTATCCCTGCAATTGGTACTGCTCAAAAAACAACAAAGTATAAATGCATGGTGCAAATGACCAATTATGTTGGTGAAGGCGCTTACATTGCTGTATCGTTAATTGATGCTAAAGGTGCTTATGAAAAAACGCTTTATGTAATGGGATCTGATAAAAAGTGGTATCCTGATCTTAAAGAATGGCACAAAGCTTACAAGAAAAAACCAACCAATATCAGTGCAATTACCGGTGCCTCCGTAACGGGAGGTGACCGCAGTGTAACGGTTTTGGATATTGAAACTGATAAAATTAATAAAGGTTACAAACTGCGCTTTGAAACTGCTGTGGAAGACAATAAATACTATCAAAAAGATATCGAAATTCCTTTAACTACTGAAGGTTTGGCCGCTAAAACCGAAGGTACAGGATATATCAGATACGTACGCTTAAGCGCAAATTAATAAGCTTATTCAATGACAATATCCATCTGGAGATACAGCCATTTAGCCCTGGCGGTATCTTCTTTTCTTTTTATAACCCTTGCTTCCGTCACAGGGATCATACTGTCTTTTAAACCCATTACGGAAAAAACCCAATCTTACCGATCGAAGGATTTTGATAAATTAACAGTTGCTGAAGTTATTCCTCAACTTAAAAAATCATACACTGATATTAGTGAGGTAACCATAGATGCCAATCAGTTTGTGGTGGTTAATGGAACAGACCTTCAGGATCAATCTGGAAATTTCTATGTAAACCCTGCAACTGGTAAATCTTTAGGGAAAGTGGGTAAAGAAAACGCGTTTTTTCAGTGGGTAACTACGCTGCACCGCTCTTTATTTTTACATGAAACCGGAAGGATTTTTATTGGGCTAACTGCTTTTTTCCTATTCTTAATTGCCATTTCCGGTACCATCCTGATTATACAACGCCAGCGAAGCTTTAAAAAGTTTTTCGGGAAAATTGTTAAGGACGGTTTTGCACAATATTATCATGTGGTATTAGGTAGGTTAATGCTGATTCCGATCATCATCATATCTTTAAGTGGTACATTTTTATCGCTGCAAAGATTTGGGATCATTAAGGAACAAAAAATTACACATAAAGTTGATTTCGATGGACTTAAAACTGATCCAAAAAGAACGGTATCTGATTTTAAGGTATTCAAAAATATTCCCTTAAGTGAGGTTCAATCCATTGAGTTTCCTTTTTCTGAAGATGTGGAAGATTATTTTACATTGAAACTTAATGATCGGGAAATTACGGTTAATCAGATTACAGGAGAAATTCTGACCACACAGCCTTATTCAAATGCCACACTACTAAACAATCTGAGCCTGGATTTACATACAGGGAGGGCCAGTGCTGTTTGGGCCATTATCCTGGCTGTTGCTTCAGCTAATATTTTATTTTTTATTTATTCAGGCTTCGTGATTTGGTGGAAACGCAGTTCGGGCAGGATTAAAAATAAGTATAAATCAGATCAGGCAGCGTTTATTATTTTGGTTGGCTCAGAAAATGGAACTACTTTCCGATTTGCCCGGGCAATACATGAACAGCTATTAAAAAATGGCAAAACCTCCTATATTGCAGAGCTCAGCAACTATAAAATATTTCCAAAGGCGAAGCAATTATTGGTTTTTACTTCTACTTATGGTCAAGGCGAATCCCCTGCTAATGCTAAAAAATTCATATCCTCATTGGAAAAATATCCGCAAAGCCATTCAGTAGATTTTGCAGTAGTGGCTTTCGGTGCTCATGCCTATCCAGATTTCTGTAAATTTGGTTATGAAGTCAATAATCTAATTGCTCATCAGGCTTGGGCAAAACCGTTACTTGAAATCCATACGGTGAATGACCGTTCACCTGAAGATTTTAACAGGTGGGCTACTTTATGGGCACAACACTCAGGTTTGGAACTCAGTCCGATATCTAAATTATTGGAGATAAAACCCATTAAAAAACAGCAGTTTGAGGTAGTAGGGAAGACGATTTCCACGCATATTGAAACCTCTTTTATCATTCGTTTAAGGGCAAAAGGTAGGAAGCGGTTTACTTCGGGCGATTTACTTGCCATTTATCCGGCAAATGATCATCGTGAAAGACAATATTCTATCGGTAAGATAGGTATGGATATACAATTAAGTGTGAAATTGCATGAAGGTGGTCTTGGTTCTGGGTTTTTGTACAACATAGAAATTGGTCAAGTGTTAAAAGCTGTAATCATCAGAAACGAGCATTTCCATTTTCCTGAAAAGGTAAAAACAGTGATCATGGTGTCAAATGGTACTGGTATTGCCCCATTTCTAGGCATGTTAAACCAACATGGTGAAGGCAGAAATATTCATCTCTATTGTGGCTTTAAAGATTCTGGATCTTTCGAGATTTATGAAAAAGCATTGCAGACAGAACTTTCCAAACTGACTAAACTAAATATTGCCTACTCCAGAGAAGGAGAAAAGCAATATGTAAAAGATTTGCTTGCTAAGGATGCTACCTTTATCTGTGAAGCATTAAATGATGGCGGTGTATTGATGCTTTGTGGTTCACTGGCCATGCAGAATGATGTAATTGATTGGTTAGAAAATGCCTGTCAGCAATCTTCAAACCAAAGCATCAGTTTTTACCAGTCACGAGGGCAGGTTTTAATGGATTGTTATTAGGTAAGTTAATGGTTTCGACTTACGCAGTTTCGGTGGGATGGTGCAGAAGGGAAAACTTCGTCAGTCTCATTGAATATCTTAGTTTTTAGCTTTGAAAACTGGCGTAGTTCTGCCACGCTTTTTGGCCTTTGAAACTTCGCAAGTTGATTTTCGGATAGTGCACAAGGGCAACTTCGTTAGTCTTAATGGATACCTTAGGTTTATTGTACTGCTTTTTACACCCCGGTTTGCGACCACTCCTCTGAAAGAGGGGAATTACGATCGCAAGTTGATGTTTCGACTTACGCAGTTTCGGTGGGATGGTGCAGAAGGGAAAACTTCGTCAGTCTCATTGAATATCTTAGTTTTTAGCTTAGAAAACTGGCGAAGTTCTGCCACGCTTTAGGCCTTAGAAACTTCGCAAGTTGATGTTCGGATAGTGCACAAGGGCAACTTCGTTAGTCTTAATGGATACCTTAGGTTTATTATACTGCTTTTTACACCCCGGTCTGCGACCACCCCTCTGAAAGAGGGGAATTACGATCGCAAGTTGATGCTTTGACTTACAGTTTCTTCCTCCACTTTTTTATAATTTTATCACTAACATTATCAGAATGATAAACCTGGCCATCATCACTAAACATGATGCAGCTAAATTTTGGAAACTGATTGATAAACTTTAAACCTGCATCCTTCCCTAAAACCATCATAGAAGTACTAAAACCATTTGCAAGTTCGGCATCTGGTCCGAAGATGGTAACGCTGGTTAAACCTGTTGCAGGGTAGCCAGTAACCGGGTTAATAATATGTGCATATCTTTTTCCATTGAAGACTACAAATTTTTCATAACTGCCTGAGGTAACTACAGCACCACTATTTAATGGGACTATAGCGTATAAACTATCTTTGTGAAAAGGATTGGTGATCCCAATAGTCCAATATTTACCGCGTGGATTTTTACCCCATGTACTCATATCTCCTGATCCATTTACAATTCCGGCTTTAATGCCTTTCTTAAGCATCATATTTCGACAGCGATCTGCGGCATAACCTTCTCCAAGCGCACCGAAACCAATTTTCATTCCTTTTAGTTTGAGAAAAATGGTGGAGTTGGCGCTATCCAGAATGATGTTTTTGTAACCAACTTTTTCAACTGATTTTTTGATGGCTTCAGCAGTGGGCATCTCTGTCATGGAGCCATCAAACTTCCAGATTCTATCCATAGCTGCAAAACTGATATCGAAAGCACCACCCGTAATTTTAGATAGATTTAGTGCTCTTTTAGTTAAATCAAATACTTCCTGATCTACCTTAATGGGTTTGATGCCCGCATTGCTGTTTACTTGTGAAATTTGGGAGGTAGGTTTCCAATCAGAAATGAGGTATTCAATTCTGCTGATTTCCTGAATTACCGTGTCAATATTGGCCTCAGCAGTTTGTGCATCTTTGGCAACAATAGTAATCTCAAATTTACTCCCCATCAGGAGTGTTGTTCTTTTTCTTAATGTCTGTGCGAAAGCAGCACAATTTAACAACAGGAGAAGGGTAATCAGGTTAATTTTCAACAGGTGTTTCATTTGGTAATTGATATTCAAATTTAGGAAAGCATTCTGGAAACCATGTATCCAAAATACAAAAAGGCCTCAAAGCATTTTACACACTTTGAGGCCTTCGAAATGATTGATCTAATCAATTAAAATTTATAAGATAATGTGGTCATGAACTGGCGAGGTGGAATAGGGTTTACACTGTAGTTTTCATGAACAAAATAATTTAATTCATTGGTGATATTGGAAATCTTCGCTAATAAGGAAAGTTTTTTCCAACTGTAACCAGCAGAAAAATCTAAGGTTGTAAATGACGTTAATGGAATAATTCCTGTTGATGAATTATTTTTAGTGGTATTTCTCCCACCGTTCCGATTCCCGGTATAAAATGCTGATGCGCCCAGTTTTAAACCTTTAAGGTCACCGTTTTGGAAAGTATAGAATAACGTTCCATTAGCAGTATTTTTAGTTGTTCCAACCAAACGTTCACCTTCAATAATACCAGTGGCAATTGTTGAAGTGTAACGCATATAATTATAACTGTAGCCAGCTAAGAAATTCAAACCGTTTACTATTGTGCCTGATAAATCAACTTCTAAACCATCACTTGCGCTAGCGCCAGAAAATTCTCTTTTGGTTGGATCTGCAAGTGCAGCTTGAGCAAAGCGATCATTTTTAATTTTGTAAACGGTTATGTTAGTTGATAACCTTCCGTCTAAGAAATCATTTTTAATACCTGCTTCATATTGATCGATGATGGATGGCCCCATTGGTCCGTTTGTAGCAATGTCAATTCCAGTATTGGAATTAAAGTTATTTGAATAACTAACATATACCGAGGTAGACTTTAACGGTTCGTAAATTAATCCGAATTTAGGCGAGAAAGCCTTGTCGATTTTATCTGTAGCAGTACCTTTTGTTTCTAAACCACTAGCAATCGTATTAATTGTTGTTGTAGGCGTTTTTTGAAATGACCAGCGAACACCCGCTAAAACTTTTAATTGTTTAGTCAGGCTTAATAAATCCTGAACGAAGCCACCCATTCTAAATACCGAGGCGTCTGTATTTGAAAGTAATGTTGTTGCAGGCATATTAAAGTTACTAGGCTGATTAAATGATGCAGGATCTAACAAGTTTACACTATCGTAGTAAGTTGGTGTTGTTCCTACTGGTAAAACATTGGTGCTTGCAAAGCCGCCTGTAGTGGTATTGGCCTGATCAGCATCTACTCCAACTAATAGCGTATGTTTTATACCAGCTGTTTTAAAGTTACCAGTTAAATTTAGCTGTTGGTTAAAGGTAAACTCTTCAATATCAGAACGTGTTAATGCCCTGTTCCATACACCAGCAGCATTTGCCGCCGGGCGTTCAGCAGAGAAATAATCCCTGTTATAAGCTTGAACTGATGCACTTACATTTAATTTCCAATCTTCATTAAATTGATGATTTAACACCGCCTGAGCTGTTGATGTATTGGTTTTGTTATAGGCCCAGTTGGTATTTACGAATACATTTCTCCCTAATGTGGATAATTTATTGCCAACGGTTCCCAGACCAAAATCTGGAGTAAAATTACTTTTTAAATAATCACCCTGAACAATGATTTCTGTTTTGTCATTTATTTTGTAAAGTAAAGATGGATTTATATAAAATCTTTTAGACGATACATTATCTCTAAAACTTCCTGCTGATTCATAAGTACCGATTACCCTGAATGCAACTTTTTTAGAAATCGGGCCATAAAAATCAAAAATAGGTTTATATAAATCATAGCTTCCTACACGCATAGATACCTCTCCACCGTACTCAAATTTAGGTTTTTTGGTTACCATATTTACCACTGCACCACCACTTACACCACCGTATAATAAAGCGGCGCTACCTTTTAGAACTTCCACTGATTCTAAAGTACTGGCTTCCGGACTTCCACCAATCGTTGTTCTGGCGCCATTTTTAAATACATTATTTCCACCTAAACTGTAACCTCGGGCATAAAAATTTTCACCTACAGATCCCCGATTTGCACCAAGTGCAACTCCATTTACATTTTTCATCACATCTCCAAGTGTATTTGCTTGTTGATCAGCAATTACTTGTGTACCAATAATTTGAACGGCTTGGGGAAGATCACGAGGTGCAATGGCAATTTTACCAAGATTTACCGGCTTCTGGTTTGGCGTTCTATAACCATTTATGGCTACTTCATCCAATTGTGAAGACGATTCGGCGATGGATAATGTAACTTCTGTATTTTCGCCAGCCACAACAGATACATTTTTCTCCTGTGCAGAAACGCCAATTGCTGAAATCTTTAATATGTAGTTTCCTGGTGAAATATTTTTTAGCGTGAAGTTCCCTTTTTCATCACTTTGTGTTGTTTTTGAGGTGTTTTTTAAGCCAATACTTACAAAAGAAGCTGGATTACCATCGCTGGTTTTAATAGCACCTGATACTGATCCATTTCTTGATTGTGCATAACTGATGCTTGTCAGGAATATAAAAAGCAGGCTCACTTTAAAAAAATAGGTAAAAGTTTTCTTCATCTTATTTAGATTAATTCTTAGTTGCAGCAAAAGAAAGAAATTAAAACGAGATTAGAAATTTATTTTTAATTATTCTAAATAATAATAAAAGACAGGGGGACTTAAGATTGTAAATGATGTAATGAGGCACTGGCCCAGCTGCTTAGTTATGAAGCAATCTCTTTTGCTTAAACCATATCACAAATGAGATTGCCACGAAACGGAGAAAAACCGTTTCTCGCAATGACGTGAATTAACTTACGAAGTTTAGCTAGCCTTTGTGGGAGGGAAAACTTCGTCAGTTTAAGAGATTAGAATGCTTTTTCTTAGAACTCGTGGCGATCATTACTTTAAGACATGAATCAATCCTGTTTGCTTAAGCCATATCACAAATGAGATTGCCACGAAACTTAGAAAAACCGTTTCTTAATTAAAATCTTGTCTGTGGATTGTCTTCCTGACCCACGAAGAATCGTCTTCCTGAACTTGTTTCAGGATCTTATTAAAATAGTTGCTGAAATAAATTTACTCCGTAGCTTTCCGCTGCGCTACAGGTCAGCATGACGATTCGCTTAGTAAATCCCATCAAAAAATTCTTCATAGTGCCTCCTCACGATGAAGAAAATTAGCGTACGAAGTTTAGCAGGTGCGAAGGGAAACTTCGTCAGTATAAATTTATTAATATACTAATTCTTTTTACGCATTTTCTCCTGTGCGGCTTCAACTGTTAAATCCTTGTCCCATATTACTTCAGATTGGTATGTTTTTTTAAGAAGTGCGATGTATTCATTCATCATTAAAAGGCCCATTTCTTTCCTGCGTTCATCCAGGTTTTGGGGATCATCAATAGGCCAAATAGTAACGATATTACCAGTTTTAAGAGTTTGAGTACCATAGGTTTGTTTTTTTCCACTTCTCAATTGCATCCTATCCTGTAACGTTGCCAAGTCACGCTTAGCAACGATCCCCTGATCTGCCTGTAGTTTCAATATTGGAAAATATTTTGCCATAAATGCCGTATCGGCATGATCAATAACTAGAAAAATTGTATTATTTTCTTCCGCACTGAGTCCTTTTGGCCAACCACATCGATCCAAAAATGATCCGATAAAAAGCTGGTTTTGTTTATCACCGGCTTTCATTTCCAGGGCAACTTTTTTCATTGCTTCCGGATCTTTTGTGGCCATTTCTTTAATGATTCTGCTCCTGATTCCCTGATCAGCTTCGCGGATCATTTTAAGTTTCTCGCTAATGGCTTTGCGATCATTGCATATCAAATCCTGAGCATGTAGTACAGGAAAAGAAAGAAAGAGGAATAAAAAAAGGATTAAATTTTTCATTTTCATGAATTAAGTTGGTTTAGGTTTGATTGTGCGCTATTAAGGAACATCGGCAAAATATAAAATCCTCATCAATGTACGAAATATTTCGTATTTAATATTGTTGCTTTAAAATAATCTATATAAAGTCTTTAGATAAGGGGGGTAAATAGTTTCTTCTCATCTAAAAAATCATTGAGATAAAAAACTACTGCTAATCTTTAAGTTATATAGAACGTTAGTCGGTTTTAAGCTACATTCCATACGGGTAGAGGTCATTATAAATACCATTATGATCATATATTATAATAGCCTCAATTGTTTAAATATACTATGGGTATTGGTAAAGCTTGCCGGTAAGAATTGGGCTAGGTGTGAGGAGCATCCGATCTACTTATTTTTGCTAAAACCGTAGATTCTGATATTACTTACCATTACCTGGGCTCCGTTTTTATAATCCCAGGGTGCAGTGATGTAAAAATTTTTAGCAGCAGCTGGCGTAAACAGTTCTGTGTCTACAAGTTTGGTTTTATCCAGGTATACTACCATTCTTTCTGCATCAACATCTATAGCTACATGTATTGGGCGATTTAAGCTTTCAGTCAGATCGAAGGTAGTATTAACATATTTTTTCGGATTGCTATTGCCAACATTTACCTGATTTGTATCATAATAATGGAGCTCGACATAAGCACCGGCATTGCTGGTATAATCCTGTACACTATTGTCTAGCGTAAAACCAAATGATAAAGGTGAAATATCATTTATCTGATCGCCGGAAGCGAGTATATCAAATTCTAAAGTAAATCGCTTTGGATACCTGATGGGTTTAGTCAGCTTATAGATTGCTTTATCCCGCAGAAGCATCCATTTACCCTTTTCACCATCTGCTGTCATCACTATCGCTGCTCCATTGGTTTTGATGCTGGCAGCAGTTGCTCCTTTTGGGTATTTTGAAAAATTCTCCACAAAAATTAGTGAGTCTCCGGGAATAAAATCAAAGTCAGCATCTGTGCGATTATTTTTAGACTTATGAGATGCATCTTTATTCATTACTTTTTTTTCTACAGCCTTTTCTGCCTTATCTTTTGCTTTTTGTAAAAGGCCTTCCAATTGTGCATGTGCTTTATTTCCTGATAGGAGGATGAATGTGACCAAAGAGATTGATAAAATATTTTTCAGCATAATTATAAAATTAGATCCTTAATAAATTACAATAAGGTCTTCTGTCTTAAGTGTTGTAGTTAAGCATTAATAAGCGTTTGTAATGTTTGATTTATAACCATTAGCAATAATGAAGGCTTGTCGTCTTATCATTTTTCACTTATTCAAGAGACTCATACAAAATTATTAGAAGTCATTCTTTAAATAAATACCATAATTCATCGTTTTTTTTCTACTGGTTTTTAGGTATTTTTCGCCACATATGGCTGAAATTATGGTTGCTTACAAATTATGATTGATATTTACATATGAGCTTTGAGCCTTTTAAGTGGTTATGACTTGGTTTGGATGATGCTCTACCCAGTTTACAGTTTTAAATCAATGAAAAAATTATTTCTATTTATACTTTGCCTTTTAGGTGCTTCTTCGGTATTCTGTCAGCAACAGATTCCGCTCAATGAAAAACATTATCTGGACAGCCTGCAAAATATTCTGAAAACATCAGGCGCAGATAGCTCAAAGGCCAATGCTAATTTCTTGTTGGTAGATTACTGGAAATTTAAAGATACCCTAAAAAGCAAATCTTATCTCTTAGCCGGGAAGAAAATCGCAAAGAAAGATGCCTATTCAACTGCACTTTCCTATTTCTATGAAGGACAATACTACTTTAACTGGGACAAAGCCAGGGCATCAATAGCTTTCAAAAAAGCGGCAGATGCACTTGCTCCTTTTACTACAAAAAAGGCTTACGCCAAGCGGGCAGCGGCGTGGTATAATTATGCGATAATGAATATGGACAAGGGGTATAGCTTTATCGCGAAAATTACCCTGGAAAAGTCCATCCCTGATGCAGAAAAAACCGGAGATCCCACTCAGGTAGCCCAGTATTATACACGGCTAGCCACCATTTTAATGAACAATTCGCAATTTGCCAAGGCTACGCTGTATAATGAAAAAGCAATTAGTCTGCTGGAGAAAGCTAAAAAGGATAAAACCAGCCTGTTATTTGCTTACCTGAGTGGCGTTAGTATTTACTGTTATGAAAATCATGCTGAAAAGGCCAAGGTATTGTTAGATAAAGCATACCCACTGTTAAAGCCATTCCCTGAATCAGTAAATTATACGCTTTATTATTATAATGAGACACTCTATTTTACTACTATCCAATCCTTTAACAAAGCACTAGCCAGCATTGAAAAAGGTATTGTTCTGGCTAAAAAGTATCACCAAACTCAACTTTATCAGATGTTTTTATATAGTAAGTATGATATTTTCGGGAAGCAAAAGGAATATAAAAAGGCCAGGCAAATTCTACTTGACATTATTAAAGAAGGCACTTTAACAGCCAGTATGATTGATAAGGCTACGATTTATGGTGAAGTAGCCAAAACCAGTGCGAAGTTAAATGATTATAAAGAAGCTTACACCTGGTTAAGCAAATATCGTGTGGTGAATGATAGTGTTAACAGTGATCAAACAAATTTGAAGATCAATGAGTTAGAAACCAAATACAGGAGCGTTAAGAACCAGCAAAAAATAGCTTCGTTAGAGGCGCAAAATAAGCAGGCACTGCTCAATGCCAGGAACAATCGCCTCTATAACCTGGTTCTTGGTTTAGGCTGTCTTTTTCTGCTGGTATCGTTAGTTTTTGTTGCAGTAATTGCCAGAAACCGATCAAAACTGGCAGAGCAAAAAGAAATTAACTACCAACAGCAGTTGAGTGAAATGGAGCAGAAACAGCAGCTTAAAGTAACAAAGGCTATGCTTGATGGCGAAGAGCACGAACGTGAGCGGGTAGCAAGAGATTTGCATGATGGTTTGGGAGGAATGCTGGCAGGTGTAAAAATCGGATTATCTGGCTGGACCGATACCCAGCCCGGTGCTTCGCAGGACAAAGACCTGCATCGAATTATTGGCCAGTTAGACACTTCCGTAAGTGAGTTGCGCAGAATTGCCCGTAATATGGTGCCTGAAACGCTGCTTGATTTCGGACTTGAGGTTGCCTTAAAGGATCTCTGTGAATTTCATATGCGTGATGGTTTGCAGATTGCCTTTGAAGCTTTTAACATTGAAACCAATATTCCGATTGCCATTCAGCTTCATATTTATAGGATTGTACAGGAATTGCTTTCGAATGCAATTAAACATGCAAGTGCATCCAGTATCATTTTACAATGCACACAGGATGCGAAAGTTTTTCTAATTACACTGGAAGATAACGGCATTGGTTTTGATCGCACGAAGCAGGAAAAAAGCAAGGGGATGGGTTTAAAAAGTATTAGAAACAGGGTAGACTTTTTTAATGGTGAGCTGGAAATTATTTCTGGTGTTGGGGAAGGCACAACAATAAACATTGAACTAAATATAGATGCAACAAAATAAGTTACGAACGGTTATAGTTGATGATCATCCAATTGTGATTGAAGGATTAAAAAATCTATTAAAAAATGAATCTAATATTGAACTGATTGGAGGCTTCCAAAATGGAGCTGACATCATGTTATATCTGGAATCGGAAAAGGTAGATTTGATTTTGCTTGATATTACGCTACCGGATGTAAATGGCATGGATCTTTGTTTGAAGATCAAGAAAAAATATAGATCCACAATTGTTTTAATTCTAAGTAACCGAACGGAACGGAGCATTGTGGTGCAAACTATTCAGAATGGTGCAAGTGGATATCTGCTTAAAAACAGTTCTCTGGATGAACTGAGACGTTGTATTGCTGAGGCGGTAAAGGGAAGCATTTGCTACAGCAAAGAAGTAACTGAAATTCTGAGTAGGCCATCGAGAAATGAATTGCTCGCAGCACCACGGCTAACTAAACGCGAAAAACAAATTCTTGAACTAATTGCTCAGGGAAAAACCAGTCAGGCTATAGGCGACGAATTATTTCTGAGTCCGCTGACAATTGATACCCATCGGAAAAACCTGCTGCAGAAGTTTCAGGTTAAAAACGTAGCTGAATTAATCATGTCTGCCAATCAGCAAAATTTATTTTAAACTTGAAAAAAGAATCGATTCGCAATGTAGGGTGCAAATAGCACAATTAACTGCCAAATGGCTTGTGAGTTATAAGATTTTCGTTATTGTAAGGAGGTACAACAGCTTGCCCCGACCTTTAGGGGAAGCAACTATTTTTACTAAACATTGGTACATTACCGTTATGATAGATTAGCCATCAGACCATGAGCTCCCTATATCAAAATGCGAACTCCATCGTTTATTAAACCAATTGAATTCGCTATGTTTGATTGTTAAGTCACCAGGCAGCATATTCCTTCACTTCTGTATTTCAAATGATCATAAAAAAGACCTTTTCCATCGGGGTTATCTACCTCGCCTTATTGCTTATTTTTTATTCAGGCCATGCATTTGCGCAAAAAGAGCGGATATTAGAAAAGGATCAGGATGTATCTATTCTTTCTGATTCTGCAACCTTAACCAAAGGTGATTATCTGATGCATTTGGAGAAGGTGTTTGAAGCTATTAATAAAGTTCCGGTAACCATAGGCTCTTTTAAAAAGCTTAAGCCCATGGAAGCGCATTTAACCCAGGATGAAGCAGCACTGGCACTTCTTAAAAGCAGATTAACACAGGAAGAACGATCTCTAAATCTTCAGAACCTGCAAATGGACCAGACACTGTTGGATGAGCTTCAAGGTAATAATAAGGAGTGTTTGTCTGACCTTGATGAGTACGAAAAAGAATTAAGGGCATTAAAAACGGAAATCCTAAATCTCCGCAAAGATACCGTACTTAGGAAGGTGTTTACGTTACCTGCATTACGTATCTTGTTTAAAGATCAGTTTGCAGAGCTAAAGAAGAAACGTGCGGTAACAGACAGTTTAATTAAAGCAGCAACATTATCCATCAATAATCTTCATGCGAGAACTTCATCTAACTTGATTAATATTAAGGAGTTGATGTATATTACGGATAGCCAGCTGGATGCGGTAAGCATTAGAGCTTTTGGTAAAGAACGCCGTTATCTTTGGGAAACAGTAAATCGCCCGGCAAATAAAAGCATGGGTTTCCGTAGATTTATTCAGGGAGAGCAGGAAATATCCGGTTATTATTTTATATATACCAGAAGCAGCCGTGTCTTGTTGTTTTTTACCTGCGCAATATTCTTTTTCTGGGTATTCTTTAATTTTCGAAGTGTAAGGCAACATGACCGTTTAGAAGCCCTTGATGATTTTACACTTATCAGTCCGCAGCCTTATCTGATTACATTGATCATGCTTTTTGCCTTGGCGCCTATATTTGACCTTAGGGCTCCTGCGCTTTATATTGAAGCTGTTCAGGTACTATTGGCCATTGTACTTTCTATATATTTAAGAAAAAAACTGGGCTCCAAATTATTTTATTATTGGTGTCTGTTTGTGGTACTTTTGCTGGCTCCTGTTTTTTTACGTCTTCTAGGCATGCCACCAAGATACCAGCGCTGGCTGCTCTTGTTTTTGAGTTTATGTTCAGTTGCTTATGGCATCCTGATTTGGAAAATGCTCGACGAAAACCTTAAAAGGTATAGAATGATTTTGGTAACGGGTCTCATTTATACTGGCTTTGCCATCATAGCTGTTTTTTGCAATTTATTTGGCCGTTTTACCCTGACACAAATATTTTATTCAACAGGAGTGAGTTCGCTTCTCAATGCAATATCGCTTACTATCCTCGCCAAAGTTGTAGTAGAAGCCTTTTTATTACAAATGAAAAGTAGTAGAATTCGTAAGGGATATCCAGAGTATTTTGACTGGCAACCTGTAATTTCCGGACTTAAAAAATTAACAGGTATTGGTGCTACGATCATTTGGTTTGTAATATTTGCCACTAACCTCAATGTTTTTAACGGACTTTATGAATCGGTAATGGAAGTGCTGATCGAAAAAAGGACAATTGGAAGTTTCTCTTTTACTTTTGGAGGTATTGTATTGTTTTTGGGGATTATCTGGATTGCGAATTTCTTGCAAAAGTACATTGCTTATTTCTTTGGCGATACCGGAGATGATAGTTTTGATGATAATAAGGGTGAACGTTCTAAATTGTTGGTTACCAGATTGGTGTTGTTGATTGGTGGCTTTTTGATTGCGGTTGCTGCGTCTGGATTACCCATCGATAAAATTACCGTGATTCTTGGTGCACTTGGTGTTGGAATTGGTTTAGGCTTGCAGAATATTGTAAGCAATTTTGTATCGGGTATCATCCTCATTTTTGATAAAACAATCCGCATTGGTGATATTGTAGAATTAAGCAATAAAAAGGGTAGGGTAAAGGAGATTGGGGTACGGGCCAGTACTTTGCTTAGCGATGAAGGTGCGGAGATTATCATTCCTAATGGTTCCATTTTATCAAATAACATCATTAACTGGACGTTGAGTAACAATCAAATGCGTGTGGATCTTGCTTTATCCATTACTAAACCATTTAACTCAACAGAAGTCGTTAGCTTAATCAGGGAAATTATTGTAGAAAACAGTAATGTGTTTATCAGTAAGGAACCGATTATCATGATTAGTCCGGTAAGTAAGCTGAACAGCAACATTAACATTTATTTTTGGTGTAAGGATATTTCCAAGGCTGATTTAACCAGAAGTATGATCAATGCTGAGATTTTTGAAGTATTTGAGGAAAAGGGAATTGAGATTTTGTAGACCATTTAGCAACTCGTTTAGATGGTTAAAAGCTATCTAACGTTTAACTGGATCATGCTTTACCCTTATGATTTATGTTGGCTGATTTTTTAAACATGCAATAAGATGCAACTATCATGCCTTAGGGATGCAATAGGAATGGGAGGGGGATCCTATAGATTTAGTCTATTCCGGCCATCATCATTTAGTAACTTTTGACATGACTGGAAATGCCAATTTTTATTTTCCCCGCAGATTTTACCGATAAGAGACGCAGATTTAAGAGGATGATAATCATCTGAATTCGATAATTATTAATTGAGTTTAACACGCCGGTCTGCGACCACCTCTCTGAAAGAGGGGAATAGCGATCGCTATTCAATTCAGTATTACAATGCGCAGATCTGATTTTTTTTCCCGCAGATTTTACCGATAAGAGACGCAGATTTAAGAGGATGATAATCATCTGAATTGGATAATTATTAATTGAGTTTAACACCGCGGTCTGCGACCACCTCTCTAAAAGCGGGGAATAACGATCGCCATTCCCTTCTCGGGGCAATTCAGTATTACAATGCGCAGATCTGAATTTTTTTCCCGCAGATTTTACAGATAAGAGACGCAGATTTAAGAGGATGATAATCATCTGAATTGGATAATTATTAATTGAGTTTAACACCGCG
>Ga0308159_1001150_pt1 | contig 42607 bp, 42 predicted proteins | sample PhyCR1_FD_201040 | JGI IMG/M metagenome (GOLD analysis project Ga0308159, IMG submission 201040) | Phyllosphere microbial communities from UC Gill Tract Community Farm, Albany, California, United States - DLSLC.R1 | ecosystem: Host-associated > Plants > Phyllosphere > Unclassified | place: USA... | reverse complement strand
TGATGTCGTTCGAGACACGGGCCATAGGCCGAGGCTATACCGGTGCATAGCGTCTCGGTATTACCTGATGGCTCGGGAATGCCGCCATGATCGAGGCACCCCTTTCCCAGCGCCCGCGGGCGCTCGACGAACAGATTGCCGACCATGGCGAACGACCTCACCTTCAGCATCACCCGGACCCGGTTCGACGAGGACTACTCCCCCGCCGACAACTCCCGGCTGACCACGAACTTCGCCAACCTGGCGCGCGGCGAGCACCGTCAGCAGAACCTCCGCGCTGCGCTGGCGATGATCGACGGGCGAGCGAACGAGCTGGCCGCGGCGCACGACCGCTACCGTCTGCAGCTCGACATCGTCTCGGTGGTGCTGGAGTTCTCCGACAGCGGGTCGGACGCGGAGTTCCCGCTGCTCGAGATGCTCGACGTCACGATCGTCGACGAGCACACCGGCGAGCGCCACCGCGGGATCCTCGGCAACAACTTCTCGTCGTACCTGCGCGACTACGACTTCTCGGTCCTGCTGCCGTCATCGCCGGGCTTGCCGTCTGACTTCGGGGCGCTGCACGGGGCACTCTTCCAGCGCTTCCTGGAGTCCTCCGCGTTCCACTCGAACTTCAGTGCCGAGCCCGTCGTCTGCATCAGCGTCTCGACGAGCCAGACCTACCGCCGGACCGGGTACGTCCACCCGATCCTGGGCGCCGAGTACGAGCACGAGCACTCGTCGCTCACCGACGACTACTTCGGCCGGATGGGCATGCGGGTCCGGTACTTCCAGCCCGCCGGGGCAGCTGCCCCGCTCGCGTTCTACACGCGCGGCGACCTGACCGGCGACTACACGGACCTCCAGCTCATCGGCACGATCGCCACCATGGAGACGTTCCAGAAGATCTACCGCCCGGAGGTCTACGCCGCGAACACCCCGGCCGGCAGCACCTACCGCCCCACCCTCGACCACACCGACTTCACGCCCACCCCGGTGACGTACGACCGCGAGGAGCGCAGCCGCCTCGGGATCACGCAGGGCCGGTGGACCGAGGAGCACCTGGTGCGGCCGCACCACGCACTCCTCGCCCGGTGGGCTGACCCCGCCCTCGCGCGCTGACTCCCTCTGCCCTTCGACTGACTGGACCATCACCCCCATGCGTTCTCTCCTCCCCACCTCGATCGTCGGCAGCCTGCCGAAACCGTCCTGGCTCGCCGAGCCCGAACGGCTCTGGTCCCCCTGGGAGCTGCAGGGAGCAGCGCTGACCGAGGGCAAGCAGGACGCCCTCCGATCCGCCGTGCACGAGCAGGAGCGCCGCGGCATCGACATCGTCAGCGACGGCGAGCAGACCCGCCAGCACTTCGTCACGACGTTCATCGAGCACCTGGACGGCGTCGACCTGGAGCGCAAGGAGACCGTCCGCATCCGCGACCGCTACGACGCAGCCGTCCCGACCGTCGTCGGCGCCGTCAGCCGCCGGGCGCCGGTCTTCGTCGAGGACGCGAAGTTCCTGAGGGCTCAGACCGATCGCCCCATCAAGTGGGCGCTCCCCGGCCCGATGACGATGATCGACACCCTCTCCGACCAGCACTACAAGAGCCGCGAGAAGCTGGCGTGGGAGTTCGCCACGATCCTCAACCAAGAGGCACGCGAGCTGCAGGACGCCGGCGTCGACATCATCCAGTTCGACGAGCCCGCCTTCACCGTCTTCCACGACGAGGTGCAGGACTGGGGCGTGGCCGCGCTCGAGCGTGCAGCCGAGGGCCTGCGCGCCGAGACCGCCGTGCACATCTGTTACGGCTACGGCATCGAAGCGAACAACAAGTGGAAGGAGACGCTCGGGGCGGAGTGGCGGCAGTACGAGCAGTCCTTCCCGCTCCTGCAGCAGTCGTCGATCGACATCGTCTCGCTCGAGTGCATCCACTCGCACGTTCCCCTCGAGCTCGTCGAGCTGATCCGCGGCAAGAAGGTCATGCTCGGAGCGATCGACGTCGCGACCGAGACCGTGGAGACCCCGGAAGAGGTCGCGGAGGTCCTGCGTCGGGCGCTCGAGTTCGTCGATGCCGACAAGCTCATCCCGAGTTCCAACTGCGGGATGGCGCCCCTGGCGCGTGGGGCCGCGCTGGACAAGCTCGGCGCGCTGTCCGCTGGTGCGGACATCGTGCGGGCTGAGCTCGTCGGCACGGCGGTCCCGTCGGCGCGCTGACCGCTGCGAGACACCACGGCGGCTCTCTTCCGGAAGGAGGAGAGCCGCCGTTCGTGTTGCGTCCGCCGCGTGCGCGGGCTTTCGGTCCGGCCTGGAGGCGCGGCTGCGCTCCGGCTGGCAGGTCACGCCGGCAGTGGCGTCACCTTCCACCGCCCCTCGCGGGGGAAAGCAACCAGTACGGGACAAACGCCCACACGGGCGCCGCCGCGAGAAGCCACCAAGCCGTCGGACTCAACGTCGAAGACGCCAATCCCACGATGATCAGCCAGCTCATCGCGAGAGCCGCAACGAACCCTGCGGTGACCGCACACGAGATGCGACCTCTGCGCCGGTCTCGAGCAAAAGCGGAGCCGACCGCCCCCACGAGGAACAGCGACTGTACCGCCGCGAGCAGGATCGCGGTTCCCAACGGAGTTCCGTACCCGCTCGGGCTGCCATCCGGGCCGAACGTCGTCGCGATCCGGTCGGGCAACCGATCCCACCAGACGCTGGTGACCGCGACCTCGACGACGACCGGGAACGCAGCAGCGACGGCTGCGAACACGGCACGCGGATTCATGCTGCGCACAGGGTGCTGATCCGACCGAAAGTTCCCCTCACCGCTGGCCAACGTCGTCACTTCTGGGCTCGATCGACCGTTCGCGGTGCCGAGCTACGAACCACGTTGCCGGCCCGATGATCGGAGCGAACAGGACGACGAGAGTCCATCCAAGCAAACGACGGCCAGAGGTCGACCGAGCTCGGATCAGCGAGATGAACGCTGCGAGTGCGAGGAACAGCGCGAGGAGGGATACGGCCATCAGCACACCGTCGAGCACTGTTGGAACAAGTGGATTCATCATCTGCCCCGCCGCCCAAGACGCCATTCCGCTCACTCCCAGCGGTTGTAGGTGATCGCGCCGTTGCCCTTGGCGCTGAGGCGCTGGATCGAGGAGTAGGTGCTCCACGCAACCGTGCCCCATGGAGTCGGCACACCACGCTTCACGACGACCTTGCACTTCGCAGTGGCCTGTCCGCCGCTGATGTAACCGCTGCTCTTGGAGGTCCTCACTTCAGTGAACGGCTGGACGTTCCTGACGACGGTGCACGAGTACCCGAGCATCTTCCTCGCTGTAGTACCGCTGTACTGGTACGACATCGACACCTTCGTCTCGGTGAGCCGGATTCCGGCGAAGGCGAACCACTGCTTCCCCCACGACGACCGGGATGCGGCCCTGGTCCCCACCCCGACGCCGTTTCCTGCCTGTCCAGCGCCCGACGGTTCCGTTTCTCCCCATTCAAAGTCCCCGTTCGTCCGAACAGTCTCCGGCCCGAGCACCCTCTCATCGGCGGCTGCGGTGGCCGCGGACGCAATGCTCGGATCCAAGAAGTACGAAGCGAGCTCATGGCGCTGATCAGCGCTGAGGCGGTCGAAGGCCGTGATGTCGGACGGGGTTCCGGAAGCGACGAGGTCAGCGCGGACAGCAGACAACACCTCGGACGGCGTTCGCGGTTCAACAGCGTTGCTGTCGGCGGGCGGCGTGACCGTGGCGTTTGCCGGAACGGCGACGATGACGGAACCAGCGACGACGGCGCATGCTGCGCCGATCGAGACGACACGTCCGTAGGTTGACTGCTTCATGAAAATTCCCCTCGCTCTCCGGCCTCAACGCCGGCTTTCGCGTCGGCGGCGTTGCCGACAACGAGCAGTCAACTCAGTGATACATCAGATCTGCAACTTCAGAGTTGTTCCGGGCGTGTCGTTGACGCGCGGAGGGCGATCGGCCGGTCGAGTGGCGCGGCAACGCGGCCCCGGACTCCGAGGCTCGGGTCCACAGCGCCGGCCCGGGGGACGGCGGCCGCGAAGCGCCAGCTTCGAGGGCGTTGACTACGTTCATGATCACCAAGGGCGTCATCCACCAGGTCGAGAGTGCGACTGTCCGGGATCGCAACGGCGTATCAGTCGGCAAGGTCGTGCAGGTGTTCCCCTCCGACGAGGACGGCAGTGCGGCCTACGTCTGTGTCGCGACCGGACTGCTCGGGCGACACCAGGCGCTCGTCCCCGCCGACGACGCCACGTTCGACGGCACGGACGTGCACGTCGGGTACACGAAGGACGCGATCAAGGACGCGCCGTCCCTCGGAGCCGGACGTACCCTGTCCCCCGCCGAGGCGAACGCCGTCCGCAAACACTTCGGGCTGTCCCGCACCGGCGCTGCGACCGGAGACATGGGCGACCCCCACGAGAACCTCGATCAGGCCGGGACAGGTCTTGCGGGTGCAGACGACACCGAGGGCGCAGGGACGACCCCGCCGGCCTGAACCTCAACGGAGTGAACGACGCCGAACCCGAGGCTCTCGCCCACACCCAGCCAGGCAGTGGCCAGTCCTCTGGCGGGTGCGTGCTCCCTCATTGACGCGCGCTTCTGTGAGCGTGGCCGACGCGGGTTTCTCGGAGGAGCGTGCCCGTCTTCGTCCGACGGGCTCCGCGGCCGTCGCACACGCGCAGCACCGCGAAGGCGCTGCTGCGAACGCTCACGGCGTCGCAGCGTGGTCACGTGTCATGGGAAGTCACCCTCCGACACACATCGACACAACCCTTCTCACGGGCGTTCGGCGATGCCACAGTCTCGCGATGGCGCACATCTGGTCGGGCTGTCCGCCCACACCGGACGAATCGACACCACACGGCGCCACACCACGCGACGGGTAGCAGCCCAGACCACGAAGGAGTCCTCGTGACCATCAGCAACCAGACCGCCGACAGCACGATCGACGAGGGCGCCGACGACGAGCTCCTCGCCCGCTTCCGTCCGATCTTCGACCGCATCGCTGCCGGCGCCTCTGAGCGCGAACGCGAACACCGCCTCCCGTTCGAGGAGATCCGCGAACTCGCCGCCGCAGGATTCGGCGCCGTCCGCGTCCCCGTCGCCCACGGCGGAGCCGGGGCGACCCTGCCCCAGCTGTTCCGTCTGCTGACCGAACTCGCCGCTGCTGATAGCAACATCCCCCAGGCGCTCCGCGGTCACTTCGCACTGGTGGAGGATCGGCTGGTCGCCCGGTCCGGGGAACGCGAGGCGTGGCTGGACCGCTTCGGCCGCGGTGAGATCGCCGGCAACTCGTGGACCGAAGTCGGGTCGGTGCAGGTCGGCGATGTGATCACGAAGGTGACCCCGCAGCCGGACGGGACGTTCCGGATCACCGGGCAGAAGTACTACTCGACGGGCAGCATCTTCGCCGACTGGATCGACACATACGCTGAGCGCACGGACACCGGCGAGCGGGTCATCGCGATCGTCGACGCGCACCAGCCCGGGGTCACGCACACCGACGACTGGGACGGGTTCGGGCAGCGCACCACCGGCTCCGGTACCAGCACCTTCGACGACGCCGTCGTGCAGGCCGACGCGGTGATCCCCTTCGACGAGCGGTTCAAGTACCAGACGGCGTTCTACCAGGGCGTGCTGTTGAGCGTCCTCGCCGGGTCCGTCCTCGCAGCCGAGCGGGAGATCGCGCGCGAAGTCCGCAACCGCACCCGCGTCTTCTCACACGGCAACGCCGACACGTTCGCGTCAGACCCGCAGATCCTGCAGGTCGTCGGCGAGGTGTCGGCGGCCGGGTTCGCCGCCACCGCGACCGGGCCGCCGCAGCCCTGCAGGGTGCGTACGAGGGAGCCGGGCTCGACACAGCCGAGGACGAGCGCCGCAACGACCGCGCCGAACTCGCGACCGCGCAGGCGCAGGTGGCGCTGACCACCCTGGCGACGACGGCGACCTCGCACCTGTTCGACGCACTCGCGGCGTCCGGGGTGAGCACGACGAAGAACCTCGACCGGCACTGGCGGAACGCTCGCACCGCCGGCAGCCACAACCCGTGGGTGTTCAAGGCACGGATCATCGGTGACCACGCGGTGAACGGTGCAGAACCGCCCCGCGTCTGGGCGATCGGTGCGACCCGGACCTCGTGACGCCTGTCGAAGCCGAGACGGCTTCTGCGTGACCGCTGCTGCGATGTGCCTGCCCCACCGCCCGCCCGCACGCGTACAGTCCCTGGCAACGCACGGCTGGCCGACCATCGGGGAACGCGATGCGACTGATCACGGGGACGACGCTGGCCGTTGCGCTGGCAGCAGGTGCGCTGATCGGCCTCGCGCCACCAGCGACTGCGGCCGGATCCGGAACGATCACCGTGCAGCTCACAACGCCCGACGGCACCGCGATCCGGCTGGCGGACGTCGAACTCGCAGCGATCGGCACCGATGTCGTCGTCGGGAACGCCACCACCGACGATGACGGCACCGCGACGTTCACCGGCATCCCGGCACCGGACACCGTCACGGTGACGACGCGGCAGCTCCCGCCGCACGGAACGGAGACCTACGCCCCCGGACTCCGCTCGGGCATCGCCGTCCGTGGCGGTTCCACAGTCGCGGTCACCGTGCCGCTCGTGATCGGTGCCACCGTGCAGGGCGGCGTGGTCGGCCCCACGGGACCCGCCGCCGGTCGCCTGATGTACGCCTGGAACGAGGACACCTCGCAGGTGTTCCGGACCACCTCGGACAGCACGGGCCAGTACCGGTTCGTGGGGTTGAGCACCGGGAAGTACCGCATCGAGGCCTACGCCAGCGGAACGGCGTCGCCCGCCGTCTGGAAGACCCGGGTGTACCAGCAGCGAGGAACGCTCCCGGCTTCCCGAGTCACCTTGTCACGGCACTACGCACACAGCGACTACGACCTGGTCGTCTACGCGGCCTCGGCGTCCCGCAGCCCGTCGGCACAACTGAGCGGTGCGACCGTCACGGTGACGAACGCGACGACCGGTGCGTCGTTCTCGACACGGTTCTCGACGCTGCTCGACAGCGAGCAGACGGCGCAGTTCCAGATCCCCTCCGGGCAGTACGTCGTGGAACTCCGGACCGTGGCGACGACCGCAACGACCCCGCAGGTGCTGTGGCTTGGACGTCCGGGCGGCGTCTACCGGTACGTGGCCGACCGGGCGCAGGCCGTCCCGGTGAACGTCGTGTTCGGCGGTCACGACTTCTGGGGCGGCGCCCTCGGGTGATCCGGCCCCAGCACCATCCCCAGCACAGGGCTGGCCGGACGCGGTTGGCTGCGTGACTGCACGCGGTCGCGTGAGCAGCAACGGACAGGAGGCGCGGTGCCAGCTGGCACCGCGCCTCCTGTCCGGCACACGGTCGCGGACACGCGACGGTGGCGTCGCCACCTTCTACATGTCGTCGATGAGACGGAGCGTGTAGCCGTCGGGGACCGTCTGGTGTTCGACGTAGTGCATGAACACCGGCGCTGCCTGGTCGGCCGTGAACAGCTCGGCAGGATGCCGGGGCTCGTGCGCCGCCTGCACGTCGACGGTCTCCGTGAGCGGTTCGGTGAGGTCGTGGTCACGGCCGACGATGTAGAACCGGTACTCGCCGTCGTCCTCACGGCGGCGCAGCTCCACGCTCATCTTCTCCGCGGTACCACCGGCCTGCAGGTAGGAGTTGCCGTACTGCTCCTCAGTCTTTTCGGGGTTGAACATCCAGTCGGCGTCGTCGGGACACCACCAGAGCCTCCACGCGAAGTGCTCGTCGTTGTCGAGGAGTCCCAGCATGCGGCGAACCTGGTCAGGCATCGGCCGGAAGGTGTCCCGCAGGATGCTGCTGATGCTGCTGTTGGTCTCTTGGATGATCATGCGCTACTTCACTCGTTGGTAGTTGACCGAGGTGATCTTGATGCGTTCCCAACCGCAAGTCGGCGGCATCGGCGACCGTGCCCGTCAACCGAGAACGCCCCGCCGGCCGAAGCCAGCGGGGCGTCCCCACGAGTCAGACCAGGATCAGAAATCCCAGTCCTCGTCCTCAGTGTTCACGGCCTTGCCGATGACGTACGACGAGCCGGACCCCGAGAAGAAGTCGTGGTTCTCGTCCGCGTTCGGCGACAGGGCGGAGAGGATGGCCGGGTTCACGTCCGTGATGTTCTTCGGGAACATCGGCTCGTAGCCCAGGTTCATCAGCGCCTTGTTGGCGTTGTAGTGCAGGAACTTCTTGACGTCCTCGGTCAGACCGACCTCGTCGTAGAGGTCCTGCGTGTACTGCACCTCGTTCTCGTACATCTCGAACAGCAGCGAGAACGTGTAGTCCTTGAGCTCGTCGCGCTCGGCCTGCGTGAGGGTCTCGAGGCCCTTCTGGTACTTGTAGCCGATGTAGTACCCGTGGACGGCTTCGTCACGGATGATCAGGCGGATCAGGTCGGCGGTGTTCGTGAGCTTGGCGCGCGACGACCAGTGCATCGGCAGGTAGAAGCCCGAGTAGAACAGGAACGACTCGAGCAGCGTCGAGGCGACCTTGCGCTTCAACGGGTTGTCGCCCTGGTAGTAGTCCATCACGATGGACGCCTTCTTCTGCAGGTTCGGGTTCTCCTCGGACCAGCGGAAGGCTTCGTCGATCTCACGCGTCGACGCGAGGGTCGAGAAGATCGACGAGTAGGACTTGGCGTGCACCGACTCCATGAACGCGATGTTCGTGTAGACGGCTTCCTCGTGCGGGGTGATCGCGTCCGGGATGAGCGACACGGCGCCGACGGTGCCCTGGATGGTGTCGAGCAGCGTCAGACCGGTGAACACACGCATGGTCAGGGTCTGCTCGGCCGGCGTCAGCGTGTTCCACGACTGCACGTCGTTCGACAGCGGCACCTTCTCGGGCAGCCAGAAGTTGTTGACGAGACGGTTCCAGACCTCGACGTCCTTGTCGTCCTGGATGCGGTTCCAGTTGATGGCCTGGACCCGATCAATGAGCTTCAGCTTCTCGACCAACGTGTGTTCCTTACAGAGATGGTGACTAAGTGACGGACTGGAGGCGCGGTGCGGGTTGGCACCGCGCCTCCAGGGAGCAGAGCGACAGCTCTACAGCATGCAGCTGACGCAGCCCTCGACCTCCGTGCCCTCCAGCGCGAGCTGGCGGAGACGGATGTAGTAGATCGTCTTGATGCCCTTGCGCCATGCGTAGATCTGCGCCTTGTTGATGTCACGCGTGGTGGCGGTGTCCTTGAAGAACAGCGTCAGGGACAGGCCCTGGTCCACGTGCTGCGTCGCCGCGGCGTACGTGTCGATGATCTTCTCGGCACCGATCTCGTACGCGTCCTGGTAGTAGTCCAGGTTGTCGTTCGTCATGAACGGCGCCGGGTAGTAGACGCGGCCGAGCTTGCCTTCCTTGCGGATCTCGATCTTCGACGCGATCGGGTGGATCGACGACGTCGAGTGGTTGATGTACGAGATCGAACCGGTCGGCGGGACGGCCTGCAGGTTCTGGTTGTAGATGCCGTGCTCCTGGACCGACGCCTTCAGCGCCTTCCAGTCGTCCTGCGTCGGGATCGTGATGTTCGCGTTGTCGAACAGCGAAGCAACACGAGCGGTCGCCGGCGTCCACGTCTGGTCGGTGTACTTGTCGAAGAACTCACCCGACGCGTACTTCGAGTCGCGGAAGCCGTCGAAGGTCTCGCCGGTCTCGATCGCGATCTTGTTCGACGCACGCAGGGCGTGGAACAGCACCGTGTAGAAGTAGATGTTCGTGAAGTCGATGCCCTCTTCGGAGCCGTAGTAGACGCGCTCACGAGCGAGGTAGCCGTGCAGGTTCATCTGGCCGAGGCCGATGGCGTGCGACTTGTCGTTGCCGTCCTCGACGCTCCGCACCGAGGTGATGTGCGACATCTGCGAGACCGAGGTCAGGCCGCGGATGGCGGTCTCGATGGTCTTGCCGAAGTCCGGCGAGTCCATCGTCAGCGCGATGTTCAGCGAGCCGAGGTTGCAGGAGATGTCCTTGCCGATCTCCTTGTAGGACAGGTCCTCGTTGAAGGTCGTCGGGGTGTTGACCTGCAGGATCTCCGAGCACAGGTTGGACATGTTGATCCGACCCTTGATCGGGTTGGCCTTGTTCACCGTGTCCTCGAACACGATGTACGGGTAACCCGACTCGAACTGGATCTCGGCGATGGTCGTGAAGAAGTCACGCGCCTTGATCTTCGTCTTCTTGATGCGCGAGTCGTCGACCATCGCGCGGTAGTTCTCGGAGATCGGGACGTCGCCGAAGGGGACGCCGTAGACCTTCTCGACGTCGTACGGCGAGAACAGGTACATGTCCTCGTTGTTCTTCGCGAGCTCGAACGTGATGTCCGGCACGACGACGCCAAGGGACAGCGTCTTGATGCGGATCTTCTCGTCGGCGTTCTCGCGCTTGGTGTCGAGGAACTTCATGATGTCCGGGTGGTGGGCGCTGAGGTAGACCGCGCCGGCACCCTGACGCGCACCGAGCTGGTTCGCGTAGGAGAAGGAGTCTTCCAGCAGCTTCATCACGGGGATGATGCCCGAGGACTGGTTCTCGATCTGCTTGATCGGGGCGCCGGCCTCGCGGATGTTGGAGAGGAGCAGGGCCACGCCGCCGCCGCGCTTCGAGAGCTGCAGCGAGGAGTTGATGCCGCGCGAGATCGACTCCATGTTGTCCTCGATGCGGAGCAGGAAGCAGGAGACGAGCTCGCCGCGCTGTGCCTTCGCCGTGTTGAGGAACGTGGGGGTCGCGGGCTGGAAGCGGCCGGCGACGATCTCTTCGACCAGGTCGATGGCGAGCTGCTCGTTGCCCTGGGCCAGGCCGAGGGCGGTCATGACGACGCGGTCCTCGAAGCGCTCCAGGTACCGCTTGCCGTCGAACGTCTTGAGCGTGTAGCTCGTGTAGTACTTGAACGCGCCGAGGAACGTCTGGAACCGGAACTTCTTCGAGTACGCCAGGTCGTTGAGTCGCTGGATGAAGTCCAGCGAGTACATGTCGATCGTGGCTTTTTCGTAGTACTCGTTCTCGACCAGGTAGTCGAGCCGCTCCTTCAGATTGTGGAAGAAGACGGTGTTCTGGTTGACGTGCTGCAGGAAGAACTGCTTGGCGGCCTCACGATCCTTGTCGAACTGGATGTTCCCGTCCGCGTCGTAGAGGTTGAGCATCGCGTTGAGGGAGTGGTAGTCCATCCCCGTCTGCGGCGACGTCAGATCGACGTCTGCAACTGCTGCGTCCAAAATGCATCCAATCCTGAGTTGACCGCCGACACGTCGTCAGGGGTCCCGAAGAGTTCGAATCTGTAGAGAAGGGGGACGTTGCACTTCTGCGCGATGACGTCCCCTGCGAGGCCGTACGCCTCGCCGAAGTTCGTGTTGCCACCCACCACCACGCCGCGGATGAGCGAGCGGTTGTGGGCGTCGTTGAGGAACTTGATGACCTGCTTGGGGACTGCACCCTCGCCGTTGCCGCCACCGTAGGTGGGCAGGACCAGGACGTAGGGCTCGTCGACGTGCAGGAACGGTTCGCTCGGGTAGAGCGGGATCCGGTCCGCGTCGCGGCCGAGCTTCTCGACGAAGCGCGCGGTGTACCCGGACACGCTCGAGAAGTAGACCAATCGGCTCATGGTGCGCTCCTCGTGGAAAGGTGCGGACAGGCGGACCGGGCGGGCCAGGAGAGGCGAGTCGCGCCTCCCGAGATGCCCTGCCGGGCCCCTTCGGGGCCCGCAGGACGACTACGCCAGTTCGGCGCTGAGGGTCGCGATCTTGTCGGGGCGGAAGCCCGACCAGTGGTCGTCGTCCGTGACGACGACGGGGGCCTGCATGTAGCCCAGGCTCTTGACGTGCTCGAGCGCTGCTTCGTCCGTGGAGACGTCGTGCACTTCGTACTCGATGCCCTTGTTGTCGAGGGCCCGGTACGTCGCGGTGCACTGGACGCAGGACGGCTTGGTGTAGACGGTGACGGCCATGTTCTCCCCTGGTTCCTACTGGTTTCTGCTGTGCTGTGGAGGTGGTGCTGATGTCTGTCCGCAGTCGTGTCCGGGAGGGGCCGCTGCGATGCCTCCACACTACATCTAGTGGCTAGCCGCAGCACCGACCACTAGAGGAAGTGTTACAGCCGTGTAGTTCTCCACAACGTCCTCCACAGTCTGTGGATTCCCGGGAGGCCCGAGTTTCCGCCAGTCTGCGGCCGACCACCGACACTTCCCCACACCGGTGGACAGTCCCGATCCACAGATGTGGAATCAACGCCTCGGCGTGTCGCGAACCGCCCCTCCCCAGGACGGGGGACACCCCCGTCCGGCCGGTCCGTACACTCGTCTCGTGAGTACGTACGGGCCCCTCCTGAAGACCCCTGGCGTGGGTCGTGTCATCGCCGCACAGCTCACCGCGCGGTTCCCGTTCGGCATGCTGTCGCTGGCCTACCTGCTGCACGTCGAGCACGTGTTCGACTCCTACGGCGCGGCCGGCCTGGTGCTCGCGACGACGAGCATCGGGCAGGCACTGGCCGGCCCCCTGACGAGCCGGTGGATGGGCAGCTGGGGCATGCGTCCCGTCCTCATCCTGACGAGCATCGTCGCGCTGATCAGCATGGTGGTCATCGCGTTCGTGGTCATGCCGCTCTGGGGCTACGTGGTGGTCGGGTTCCTCGGCGGCCTGGCGGTCCCGCCCGTGCAGCCGGCAGTGCGCACCATCTACCCGAAGATGGTGACGTCGGCGCAGCTCACACCCCTCTTCTCCCTCGACGCCAGCGCGCAGGAGCTCATCTGGGTCGCCGGCCCGGTCATCACCACCTTCGTCGCCACCCAGGTCGGCACGGTCGAGGCGATCGTCGTCGCGATGGTCTTCCTGGTCGTCGGCGGCGCGTGGTTCATCGCCTCCCCCGAGCTCGGCCGAGTCCGCATCCCCCGTTCGAAGCGCGCCTTCGGTGTCGTGCTGAAGCGCCCCGCCGTCGTCGTCGCCACCCTGACCGGTCTGCTGCTCATCGGGGCGTGCGCCGCGGTCGAGGCGAGCGTCACGAGCGTCTTCGGCGAGGGCAGCCCGAACGCCGGCATCGTCCTCGCGGTGTTCGCGATCGGTTCACTCGCCGGCGGCCTGGCGTTCGGCCACCGCCCGATCTCCCGCAACACCCTGTGGACGCGCATGGCCGTCGTCTTCGTCGGCCTCACCCTGGCCCTCGGTGGCACGGGTTTCTGGTGGCTCTGCCTCGCCCTGGTCATCGCGGGTGTGGGCATCGCGCCGGCCCTCGCGGTGATGTTCGGTTCGGTCTCCGCCACCGTCAAGTTCTCCGACACGGCCGAGGCCTACGGCTGGATGGGCACCGGCCAGCTGATCGGTGCCGCCGGCGGTTCGGCGATCGCCGGCTTCCTGATCGACGGCAGCGGCCCCGTCGGCGGCTTCACCGTCGGCGCCGTGATGGCCGGCCTGGGCGTGCTGCTCCCCCTCGCGATGCGCAGCTGGCTGCCCGACCTGCGCGGCCGCGACGCCAGCCCCCTCCCCGACACCGAGCCGGTGCACCTGCCGACTTGAGCGGGCGGTTTCGGGCGTACCTGGTCGAATCGGGCGTACCTGGTCGGAAGTTCTGACCAGGTACGCCCGATTCCACTCGCCATCGCGGCCGGTGTGGGAAGGAACATGCGCCCGGCGTACGGGTCGCGTTCTCCACAGATGGCCTGGAGGCCCGGCGCGCGCCCGCCAGGCACCGGCAGGATGGGTGCATGGTCACCTCAGTTCCCCTGCGCGACGGCCGCTCGATCCCCGCGATCGGCTTCGGCGTCTACAAGGTCGACGATGCCGAAGCGGAGACGGCGGTCGGCCTCGCGCTGGACGCCGGCTACCGGCACGTCGACACCGCCGAGATGTACGGCAACGAGACCGGCGTCGGCAAGGCGATCCGGGCCTCCGGGCTGGACCGTGACGACGTCTTCGTGACGACCAAGGTGTGGAACGACCACCAGGGGCGCGACGCGACCCTGCGGGCATTCGACCGCAGCCTCGAGCGGCTGGGGCTCGACGCCGTCGACCTCTACCTGATCCACTGGCCGGCCGCCGCGAACGACCGCTACGTCGAGACCTGGCGCGCTCTGGTGGAACTGCGTGAGTCAGGGCGGGCGCGGAGCATCGGTGTCTCGAACTTCCAGGTGCCGCACCTGCAGCGGCTCATCGACGAGACCGGCGAGGTGCCGGCGCTGAACCAGGTCGAACGGCACCCGTGGCTGCCGCAGCGCGAACTCATCGCGTTCCATGAGCAGCACGACATCGTGACCGGGGCGTGGTCACCGCTCGGCCGCGGGCGCCTGATCGACGAGCCGGTACTGACCGACATCGCGGACGCGCACGGCGTGAGCGTGGCGCAGGTGCTCGTGCGGTGGAACGTGCAGCAGGGCGTGGTCGTGCTGCCGAAGTCGGTCACGCCGTCCCGGATCCGCTCGAACCTCGACGTCGACGGCTTCGTGCTGACCGACGACGAGTTCGCGGCGATCGCGACGCTCGAGTCCGGGCAGCGGACGGGCTCTCACCCGGACTCGGTGTCGTAGTCGGTGGGGTACGCACTGTTCAGCAACAGCGAGTGCCGGGCCGTACTGTCGAGGGGTGATCGATCCTCAACAGACCGCCCGTGAACACCTGCGCCCCGACGAGCACCTGTACTGGGCCGGCACGAGCGATCCGGCCAGGCTCCTCTCGGGCCGCGACGGGTTCCTCATCCCGTTCTCGCTGCTCTGGTGCGGATTCGTGGCGTTCTGGACCGTCTCGGCCGTGACCAGCGGAGCGCCGCCCTTCTTCTTGGTCGTCGGGTCGCTGCTCACGCTGATGGGCCTGCACCTGCTCGTCGGACGGTTCCTCGTGAAGCGGTACCGCAAGCGGACGACCGTCTATGCCGTGACCGATCGCCGGGCCCTCGTGATCACCCCTCGCGGTACTCGGGAGGTCCCGATCGGCCGCACTGACCGCACTGTGAGCTGGACCGGCGACCGACGGCACTGCAACGTCGAGTGGGACGCGACGGGAGGCGGACCGGGATCGATGCTCTTCGGCTGGGGAACGAACGCGAAGGTCTACGCGAACACCGGTCTCGACGGCTTCTTCGGGCCACAGCCGATGGCGTTCTGGGACGTCACCGATGGCGAGGCTCTCGTGCGCGAACTCGACCGGGCGTCGAGCTAGCCCCGGCGGTCCTCCTCGGACTGCCACGGCAGGTGCAGGTCGCCCGGTTCGGGCTCCACGTCGCCGGCGTCGTCCGCGCCGCCGGTCCCGGGGGCCGCGATGACCTTGGACGGGTCGATGCCGTCCGCACGCAGGTCGTCGTCGTCACGCTGCTTCGTCTGGGACGCGTCCATCTCGCGCTCGCTCGACGGGCTGTACGACGTGTCCGCTGCTCGCTGCTCGCGTCCGCTGACCCCGTCGACGTCGTCACTGTGCGCGGCGTCGCGGAGCGCGTCGTTCCGTGCTCGGTCGTCCGACGGCTCGGGGCCGGGGGCGTTCGGGATGCTGTCGCTCATGGTGTTTCCTCCTGCAGCGGACGGTAGTCCTCGGCCCCGTGTAACGAGTCTGGCTCGGTCCGCTCCCCGCACTCGATGACGTCCCTGGCCCCCGCTACGCTGCCGACGAGGGGGAACGATGGGACGAACACGGACCGCGACGACCGCGGTGATCGGCTCGGCACTGGTGGGGCTGCTGCTCGCCGGGTGCACGGCGTTCGGCGGCGACGACGCGATCCCGACGCCGACGCGACAGGCGGCCGAGCGCACGGCGGAACCCGAGCCGGACCCGACGCGCGACGCCGATCCGGTCGACGCCGAGCCCGAGCAGGCGCTGCCCACCGGCACCGTGGCGGCGGAGACCGACGTGGTCTCGCCGAGCGGTGAGACCAGCATCCACGTCCGGGTCGTCGCGAACGACCGCGGTACCTTCGACGCCCAGCTCTCCGGGTACCGCACGACCAATCCGCAGCCCATGCGCCTGGAGTTCCGACACCGGCCCGCGAAGCCGCTCGACGGCGCGGACGGCTCGGTGCGCGAAACGGTCGAGTGGGACGCCGAGGTTGTGCCCCCGACCTCGTTCACGATGGGTCAGGCGGGTCCTCGCCCTGACTACCTGCGGAGTGTCGTCCTCGTCCCGGCGACGGTGGCCGACGAGGACTCGTCCGAGCGACCGTGGGCAGGGTCAGTGCTCGCCGCCGCTGACCTCGCGTGGAAGATCCCGAACCCCTACCCCGATCTCCGGGTCACCGTCGGCAAGGACCGACCGGGCGCCTACGGCATCGTCACCGACGTCGACGGCCGACCGGCGAACTACCTGGTCGCCCACGGTGACGAGCTCTCGACGGTCGCGGAGCGGTTCGGCATCACGCCGGCGCAGGTGCAGTGGATGAACCCCTTCATGGAGCAACGCGACGACGACTGGCTGCTCGAGGGCAGCACGCTCAACATCGACCCCGCTCGGCGTTGAGACGAGGGGCCGGGTCGGTCCGTTACGGTTGACCAGCACTCGGCACCACCAGGAGGTCCCATCGTGACGATCGTCGCCGCCGCAGACGGCTCAGCCCTCGGCAACCCCGGCCCCGCCGGCTGGGCCTGGTACGTCGACGACGACCGGTGGGCGGCCGGCGGCTGGCCCCGCGCGACGAACAACATCGGCGAGCTCACCGCCGTGCTGCAGCTGCTCCGCGCCACGAAGGACACCGGCGAGCCGCTGCACATCCTGTGCGACAGCCAGTACGCGATCAAGGCGTGCACCGAGTGGCTCGCCGGCTGGAAGCGCAAGGGCTGGCGGAAAGCCGACGGCAAGCCGGTCCTCAACGTCGAGATCATCAAGGAACTCGACGCGGAACTGCAGGGCCGCAAGGTCACGTTCGAGTGGGTCCGCGGCCACGTCGGTCACGAGATGAACGAGGCCGCCGATGTGCGAGCCCGCGGTGCTGCCACCGCGTTCCAGAACGGCACCGACGTGCCGCACGGTCCCGGCTGGCCCGGCGCCGAGGTGCCCGAGCCGTCCGCGCTGCCCGACGCGACCCCGCCCGCGACCCTCTTCTGACCCTTCCCGCGGGTCAGTAGGTCCCGTCGCGCCGGTCCTGGCGGGTGATCTGCTCCCCCGACGCCGGGTCGACGCCCGAGCGCGTGGTGGTCGTGGTGCGGCGACCGCCGAAGGCCACGGCGAGGCTGATGATGAGCAGCACGACACCGGCTGCCATCAGGATGTAGCCGATCAGGCGGAGGTCGACACCGGCGAGCTGGATGTTCAGCGCGAAGGCGACGATCGCGCCGATGACGATCAGGGCGATGCTGGATCCGATGCGCATGACGCAGTCCTCTCGGGTGGGGGTGGTGCCGGAGACGGTACACGTCCGACAACCCCAGCGCCGATCAGTCGACGTCCACCTCGGCCCACCCGTCGAACCGCCCGATCTCGGTGACCCGCACGACGGCCTCGCCGACCTCGTCCGAGGCGTCCAGGTCGATCGTCGCCGAGAACCCGAAGTCCTTGTCGCCCTCGGGGTCGGCGAAGATCTGCCGCGCCTTCCACACCCGGGGTGATGCGGTGGCGCCGCTCTCGTCGAGCACCAGGTACTGCATCGAGCGCGCATCGGCATCGGTGCCGATGCTGTCGTGCTCCTCGTAGTACTCCTCGAGCACGTTGTCCCACGCGGCTCGGTCGAAGCCCGCGGTCGCGTCGAGTTCCCCGAGCCCGTCGATGTCGTCGGCCGCGGCGAGCAGCACCCGCTGGAACAGGGCGTTGCGCACGAGCACCCGGAACGCCCGCGGGTTGCCGGTGAGTCGTGCGGGCTGCGGCGGCGCGATCTCCTCGTGCTCCTCGGACGCCAGCAGGACGTCACCGTTGAGCAGCGCCTCCCACTCGTCGACGAGCGAGGAGTCGGTCTGCCGCACGACCTCGCCCAACCACTCGATCAGGTCGTCGAGCTCCTGGGTCCGCTGTTCCTCGGCGATGGTCTGTCGCATGGTCCGGTACGCGTCGGACAGGTAGCGGAGCACGAGCCCCTCGGAGCGGGTGAGCTGGTAGAAGCGCACGAAGTCGCCGAAGGTCATCGCGCGTTCGTACATGTCGCGGACGACGGCCTTCGGGGACAGCTGGAAGTCGAGCACCCAGGGCTGTTCGGCCGCATAGGCCTCGTACGCCGCCTCCAACAGCTCGGACAGCGGGCGAGGCCAGGTGACCTCCTCGAGCAGCTCCATCCGCTCCTCGTACTCGATCCCCTCCTGCTTCATGCGGGCGACGGCCTCGCCGCGCTCCTTGAACTGCTGCTGCGACAGGATCGCCCGCGGGTCGTCGAGCGTGGCCTCGACGACCGACACCATGTCGAGCGCGTAGGTGGGCGACTCCGGGTCGAGCAACTCGAACGCGGCGAGCGCGAACGGTGACAGCGGCTGGTTGAGCGCGAAGTTCGGCGCGATGTCGACAGTCAGGCGGTAGGCGCCGTCGACCTTCTCGATCACCCGCGCGTTGATGAGGGTCCGGGCGATGACGAGTGCTCGTCGAGCCATGGCGAGCTGCCGGGAGCGCGGTTCGTGGTTGTCGTAGACCAGCGACCGGACCTCCGCGAAGGCGTCCCCGCCGCGGGCGACGACGGACAGCACCATCGCGTGCGTGATGCGCATGCGCGAGACCATCGGCTCCGGCTCGGCGGCGATCAGTCGCTCGAACGATGCCTGCCCCCAGGACACGAAGCCCTCGGGCGCCTTCTTCCGCTTGATCTTGTTCTTCTTCTTGGGGTCGTCGCCGGCCTTGGCGACGGCGCGGGCGTTCTCGATGTCGTGCTCGGGTGCCTCGGCGACGACGTCGCCCTCGGTGTCGTACCCGGCACGTCCGGCCCGGCCGGCGATCTGGTGGAACTCCCGCGCGGACAGCTGGCGCATCTTCGTGCCGTCGAACTTCGTCAGCCCGGTGAACAGCACCGACCGGATCGGCACGTTGATCCCGACGCCGAGGGTGTCGGTGCCGCAGATGACGGGCAGCAGGCCGCGCTGGGCGAGCTGCTCGACGAGTCGTCGGTACTTCGGGAGCATGCCGGCGTGGTGCACGCCGATGCCGGCCCGGATCAGGCGCGACAGGGTCTGTCCGAACCCGGCGCTGAACCGGAAGCCGGCGATGGCGTCGGCGATCTGGTCACGGCGTTCCCGCGAGGCGACCTTCGCCGACATCAGCGACTGCGCCCGCTCGAGTGCGGCGGCCTGGGCGAAGTGCACGATGTAGATCGGCGCCTTGCCCTCCTCGAGGAGCCGCTCCACCGTCTCCTGCACGGGCGTCATCACGTACTGGTACTCGAGCGGCACGGGTCGCGAGACACCGGTCACGCGGGCGGTGGGCCGACCGGTCCGGCGCGACAGGTCGTCGGCGATGGTGGTGACGTCGCCGAGGGTCGCGGACATGAGCAGGAACTGCGCCCGCTCGAGCACGAGCAGCGGCACCTGCCACGCCCAGCCGCGGTCGGGGTCGCCGTAGAAGTGGAACTCGTCCATCACGACGACGTCGACGTCGGCGTCCGGTCCCTGTCGCAGCGCCAGGTTCGCCAGGATCTCGGCGGTGCAGCAGACGATCGGGGCGTCCGCGTTGACGCTCGAGTCGCCGGTGACCATGCCGACGTTCTGCGCGCCGAACAGCTCGACGAGCTGGAAGAACTTCTCGGACACCAGCGCCTTGATCGGTGCCGTGTAGTAGCTCCGCTTGCCCTCGGCGAGCGCGGCGAAGTGCGCGCCGGCCGCGACGAGCGACTTCCCGGTGCCGGTCGGCGTGCTCAGCACGACGTTCGCGCCGGAGACGAGCTCGATGACCGCTTCGTCCTGCGCCGGGTACAGCGGTCGGCCGCCCTCGGCGGCCCAGGCCGCGAAGGCCTCGTAGACCTCGTCGGGGTCGACGACGCCGTCCACCGCCGCCGGGATCGCGGCGACGAGCGGGGGCAGGGCGGTGACGTCGGTCATGCGCCCATCCTCCCAGGTGCGCATGTGCCGGACGGGAGGCCCCTGGCGGCGCCGCCACGGGCCTCCCGTCCGCCCCGTCGCCGACTCAGGCGCGTTTCGATACGTGCGCATAGACTCGCGACATGCGCGAACTCGGCTTCCTCTCCTTCGTCCCGAACCACGGCGGCACCGACGGCGCCGCCGGCGCCCTGGAGGACGGCCTGCGCCTGTTCGAGACCGCCGAGTCGCTCGGTTACGGCACGGGCTGGGTGCGCGGACGGCACTTCGAGCCGTACCTGACGAGCCCGATGACCTTCTTCGCGGCCGCCGCGCAGCGCACCAGCACCATCGCGTTCGGCACCGCCGTGCTCGGCATGCGCTACGAGGACCCGGTGCGCCTGGCCGAGGACGCCAGCACGGTCGACCTGCTCAGCGGTGGCCGGGTGCAGCTCGGCATCAGCACGGGCATCGCCGGGTACGGCCCGATCCTCGACCCGGTGTTCGGCACGGTCGACCGCAGCTTCCGCGACGAGGCCGAGGCCCGCGCCGCACGGCTGCTCGAGGTGCTGCAGGGCGAGCCCCTCGGCAGCGCCGGCAAGGGCTACGAGAGCATCCCCGCCGGGGCCGACCTGACCCTGCAGCCGCTCAGCCCGGGCCTGCGCGACCGCGTGTGGTGGGGCGGCGGCAGCATGGGCACGGCGGTCCGCACGGCCGAGAAGGGCCTCCTGCTGCACTGCTCGACCCTGAACACCGAGGACACCGGCGCCCCGTTCACCCAGGCGCAGGCCGATCAGATCGCCGCTTACCGCGAGCGGTTCGCCGAGCTGCACCCGCAGCGCGAGTCCAAGGTCGCCGTGGGCCGGATCGTGGTGCCGCTCCTCGACGACCACGATCGCGCCGTGCACGAGGAGTTCCTGACCGGGTACGCCTCCGGGATGGACGACGAGGGTCGGCCGCTCTCGGGTACCCCGCCGTTCCGCTTCAGCAAGGTCGTGTCCGGCGAACCGGCGGCCATCGTCGACGCCCTGCTCGCCGACCCGGCGGTCACCGCCACCGACGAACTGGTCATCACCCTGCCGGCGAACGGCGACCGTGCGGCGCACGAGCGGATCCTGCGCATCGTGGCCGAGGAGATCGCCCCGGCGCTGCGGGCCTGAGGGCCGGTGCCGCGGGCTAGAGCGCCGGCGCCGCGGGCCCGACCACCTGCGGTCCCGCCGCCGCACCACCATCGAGAGTCAAGGGCATCCGGCAGGGCTCTGATCGAGTTGGTGAGGCCCGAGAGCCCGGCCGGATGACCATCTCGTCCCTGATCCGCACGAGATGGTGCACCCATCGTTCCACCTACCGAGCGGTTTGTCACACCGTTCCGCGCACCTGGGACGTATGAAGTTGACCAAGTGTCACTCGTTTTTCCGAACCGGGACGAAGTGCGGCAACCGGTTCACCGGTGCCCATCGGGGCCGGAACGAGCCACTGAACCAGGTTCCGGACACAGCACCGCGCGCTCCGGTGGTGTTGTGTCCGGAACCTGGTTCCCGCGCCGGTTCGCCTGCGCATCGGGGCCGGAACGACGAATGCGTCCCCGCGCGGACGCGGGGACGCATTCTGGGACGCACCGGGGAGGCCAGGGCAACAACGGCCGGATCAGGAGACCGAGTCGCTCACCCAGCGACCCCGTAGTCGGTGCGTGCGCGGACGGTAACCAGCCGACTCGCGCACATAGATGTTACTGAATGGAGTTGCGAGCTGCGCGGAAACCGGACGACTTCGTCACTCCAGTTCGAGGGACGTGGTTCCGGCGTCGTCGACGACCGAGGCGCCGACGTGCAGCGTGAAGGTCCCCGACTCGTACTGCCACGAGCCGTCCCAGTGGGCGAAGGCACGCGCCGGGACCTCGATCGAGACCTCCGTCGAGGCGCCTGCCGCGAGCCGGACCGGGGCGAACCCGACCAGCCAGCGCACCGGGCGGTCGACCGCCGACTCCGCACGGGACGCGTAGACCTGCACGACGTGCTTGCCGGCGCGGTCACCCGTGTTCGCGACGGTCGCCGTGACGATGACGGCGTCGCCCTCGCGCACGGTCGGGGTCGCGGAGACGCCCTCGATCGACCACGTGGTGTAGCCCAGGCCGTGCCCGAACGGGTACGCCGGCTGGGTGCCGGCCCGGAGCCAGGCCCGGTAGCCGACGTGGACACCCTCGTCGTACGCGACCTTCCCGTCCACCGGGGTGACGTCGAGCACCGGGACGTCGGCCATCGCGATCGGCCAGGTGGTGGGCAGGCGGCCGCCGGGCTCCTGCGCCCCGGTCAGTACATCGGCCAGAGCGTTGCCGTACTCCTGCCCGCCGAACCAGGTCAGCAGCACCGCGGCGACGTCGTTCCGCCACGGCATCTCGACCGGCGACCCGGCGTTCACGACGACGACCGTGTTCGGGTTCGCCGCGGCGACCGCGCGCACCAGGTCGTCCTGGTGACCGGGGAGTGCCAGCGAGGATCGGTCGTAGCCCTCGGACTCGACCTTGGAGTTCGTCCCGACCACGACGACGGCGACGTCCGCACCACGGGCGGCGTCCACCGCGGCCTCGATCAGCACGGCGGGGTCGTCGTCCGACGGCTCGGTGCCGAACTGGTACGCCAGCACCCCGCCGAGCGTCTCGTCCTGCACGATGTCGTACTCGACGCGGATCGCGACCTGCTGTCCCGCTGTCACCTCGACCGGCACCGACCGCGCCGGCGGGTTGAGGAACGCGGCACCGAGCTGGTCGCCCTCGAACGGCACGTCCTCGTCGAGCAGCAGTTCGCCGTCGATCCACATGCGTGACCGTCCGGCCGCGCCGATGCCGAACCGCACGGTCCCGGTCGACTCGGCCGTGTAGGTGGTGGTGATGTCGAGCCGGTCGGCCTCACGGGTCGGGGCGTCGCCGCCGAACCAGAACAGTGCCGTCGCGCGGCGGTCCTCGACGAACAGCTCCTCGCCGTCCTTGACGAAGGCGACCCGGGCGCCGGGCTCCCCGGTGCCGGGGTTCGTGATGGTGGACAGCGGGAACTCCGCGATGCCCTCCTGCACGACGGCGCCGATCGCGTAGTCCACGCTCGCGCCGGGGAACGCCGAACGGATGCCGTCCAGCGGTGACACGACCTGCGACGGCACGACCGTGGCCGAGCCGCCGCCCTGCGTGCGGGCCTGGTCGGCGTTGTGCCCGATCACCGCGATGCGCGACACGGCGGGGGCGTCGAGCGGCAGGACACCGGTGTTGCGGACCAGGACGGTGCCCTCGGCCTCGGCCTCGCGCACGAACGCGATGCCGTCCTCGACGTGCACGGGCGACGTGGCGACGGGCTCGAACCCCTCGAGCGCGCCGACGCGTGCGGCCAGGGTCAGGATCCGACGGACCTTGCGGTCGATCGCCACCATCGGCACCTCGCCGGACTGCACGGCGGCGAGCAGCGGGCCCTCGCTCCACCACGGGTTCGGCCCGGGCATCGCGACGTCCTGCGACGCCTTCGCCGAGTCCACCGAACGCACCCCGGTCCAGTCGGACACGACGATGCCGTCGAAGCCCCACTCCGAGTTGAGCGGAGTCTCGAGCAGGTCGTTCTCCGACGCCGTCACGCCGTTGATCGCGTTGTACGACGACATGATCGCCCAGGCGTGCGCCTCGGTCACGGCCTTCTCGAACGCGAGCAGGTACAGCTCGCGCAGCGCGCGGTCCGACACCTCGGTCGACGCGGTGAAGCGGTCGGTCTCGTAGTCGTTCGCGATGTAGTGCTTCGGGGTGGCGGCGACACCGTTCTCCTGCACGCCGTCGACGTACGACGCGGCCAGGTCGCCGGTGAGCACCGGGTCCTCGCTGAACGCCTCGAAGTGCCGGCCACCGAGCGGGGACCGGTGCAGGTTGATGGTCGGGCCGAGCACGACGTCGACGCCCTTGCGGCGGGCCTCCACCGCAGCGGCGGCGCCGTAGCGCTTCGCGATCGCGCGGTCCCACGAGGCACTCAGCGCGGTCGCCGACGGCAGGTTCAGGGACGGGTCACGCTCGTCCCACACCTCGCCGCGCACGCCCGACGGGCCGTCCGACATCAGGATCCGGCGCAGCCCGATCTTCTCGATGGGCCAGGTGGTCCAGAAGTCACGTCCGGTGAGCAGCTGCACCTTCTCGTCGGTGGTCAGCTGGCCGAGGAGCGCATCGATGCGCTCGGTCAGCGGCGTCGACGGACTGGAGGCGGTGCTCGCGTCGTTCACGGTGGTCACGGTGGTCGGTCCTCTCGTTCAGGGCCGCGGGGCGCCGCCTGGACGGCCGGGGCCTCGTCGCCCACACCCACCATCCACCGGGTTCGCCGCCCGCGCTGGCAGCTCCTGCACCGTACCACCCAAAACCAACCGTTGCTTGGTTTTCTGGGGTCTCCTGTGGGCGGTACAGTCTGGCCATGGCACGACGGGGTTCGTACGCAAAGGGCATCGCGAAGCGCGAGGAGATCCTCACGGTCGCGCTGGACCTCGTGGCGTCGCAGGGCTTCCGGCGGACGAGCATCAAGGACATCGCCGACGCCGTGGAGCTGACCCAGGCCGGCCTGCTGCACTACTTCGACTCGAAGGACGAGCTCTGGGTCGAGATCCTCCGCCGCCGCGACGAACTCGACCTCGCGCACGACTGGCAGGCCGCGGACCCGGCAGCCCTGCTCGCGGCGATCGTGCGGCACAACGCCGAGGTCCCGGGCCTGGTGCAGATGTTCGTCAACCTGTCCGCTGCCGCCGCCACCGACGCCGAGCACCCGGCGCACGAGTACTTCCGCGAGCGCTACGAACGCAGCCGCCGCGACCTGTCCGCCGACTTCCGCACCATGCAGCAGGACGGTCGACTTCGTACCGACATCGACCCCGACGAGCTCACCAGCGTCCTGCTCGCGGTGTCCGACGGCATGCAGATCCAGTGGCTCTTCGACCCCACCCGCGACATGGCCGAGCACGTCGAGCTCGTCGCCCGCCTCGCGATCGCCCAGGTCGCCCCCACCGCCTGACGGGCTCCCCCACCCTGCCCGGAACCAGGTTCCGGGCACAGCACCGCGCGATCCCGTGGTGTGGTGTCCGGAACCTGGTTCCGCAGTGGGGTACGGACAGGGCCTGGTCGCGTCAGGTGCGGCGGGGCAGGATGGTCGGTGCCCGCCAGGGTGTGTTCCGACGACGATGTGGAGTGACGCGATGACGCGTGTAGTGGTGACCGGTGGCAGCGGCAAGCTCGGACGAGCGGTGGTGCGCGACCTCGATGCGCACGGGTACGACGTGGTCCTGCTCGACCGCGTCCCCTCCCCCGACAAGCCCGAGCGTGTCCCGTTCGTGCGGATCGACCTGACCGACCACGGCCAGGTCCTGAACGCCCTGCTCGGCATCGACGACCGGTACGACCACGTCGACGCCGTCGTGCACCTCGCGGCGGTGCCGGCCCCGGGGCAGGTTCCCGACGTGGCCCTCATCACGAACAACGTGACCTCGTCGATCAACGTCTTCCACGCCGCACGTGCCGCGAAGATCAAGAACGTCGTGTGGGCGTCGAGCGAGACCCTGCTCGGCATCCCGATGGGCGAGCACCACCCGCCATACCTGCCGGTCGACGAGGAGTTCGCGGTCCGCCCGCAGTCGTCCTACTCGCTCGGCAAGGCGGTCGAGGAGGAGATGGCCCGCCACTTCACCCGCTGGGACCCGGAGCTGAAGATGATCGGCCTGCGCTTCTCGAACGTGATGGACGAGACCGACTACCCGGCGTTCCCGTGGGACGCCACTCCCGAGGCGAAGACGTTCAACCTGTGGTCGTACATCGACTCCCGCGACGGCGCCCAGGCCGTCCGCCGGGCGCTCGAGGCCGACCTCACCGGGTTCGAGGCATTCGTCATCGCGAGCCCCGACACGGTGATGGACACCCCGACCATCGAGCTCGTCGAGCGCTTCGTGCCGGACATCGAGCGCCGTGCGGACATCGACGGTGTCAGCTCGCTGCTGTCGTCGGAGAAGGCCCGCGAACTCCTCGGCTACACGCCCGAACACAGCTGGCGCGACCACCGCGCCTGATCGTCAGGCGGCGGGGACGAGCAGCCCGTCGAGCACCAGGTCGCGCGCCGCCGGCAGCAGGTCGGCGGCGAGCGCGTGCTCGTCCACGCCGGTGATCTGCGCGAGCGCGCCGATGATCGCCGCGACGGACAGGTCGCCGTCGCACGCACCCACGAACGCCGCGAGTGCGGTGTCCGCGTCCACCCGGCGCCCGAGCCCGCCACCCTGCACCAGGGTCATCACGGTGGGGTCGTCGTTGCCCGGCCAGTAGTACCGCTCCTCGGTGACGTCACCGGCCACCGACAAGTGGGCGGTGGCGAGCGCGGCATCGTCGTGCGCGGCGAGCCAGGCGGCTGCGTCGAGGACGCGGGCGACCGTCGCGCCGAGGCCCGCGGGGTTGGAGCCGAGCGTCTCGGGGACCCGCTCGAACCGGCGGAGGCCGGACGTGCCTCCCGGCAGGGGTCGACGCACTACGACGTAGCCGAAGCCGACGCCGGTGACGCGCCGGTCCGCGAAGTCGTCGAGCCAGGCACCCATCAGGGTGTCGAACTCGGCCGTGCCGGGCTTCGTCCCGCCGTCGCGGATCCAGGTCTCGGCGTAGGACGTCGGGTCCTGCTGCTCGCGCTCGATCACCCACACGTCGAGGTCGGTGTCGGCGAACCAAGCGCGCACGCGGTCCAGGCCGTCGACGCCCCAGTGGTACTCCCAGTTGCCGAGGAGCTGAGCGGTGCCGCCGGGCTCCAGGTGGTCGGACAGGCCGCGGAGCACCGTCTCGACCAGGGCGTCGCCGACCATGCCGCCGTCGCGGTACTCGTACGACGGGACGCCCTCGCGACGGGGCGTGATGACGAAGGGCGGGTTCGAGACGATCCGGTCGAAGCGCTCTCCCGCGACCGGCTCGAACAGTGAGCCGAACCGGAAGTCGATGCCGTCGATGCCGTTGAGTCGGGCGTTGAACCGGGCGATGTCGAGGGCACGGCGCGAGATGTCGGTGGCGACCACCTGGTCGGCGAAGCGCCGCGCGTGCATGGCCTGGATGCCGCACCCGGTGCCGAGGTCGAGCACACGCTCGACCGGTACGGGCACCTGCAGGCCGCTCAGCGTCGTGGTGGCGCCGCCGATGCCGAGGACGTGTTCCTCGCTGATGGCGTGCCCGAGGGCGAGCTCGCCGAGGTCGGAGACGATCCACCAGCTGCCGGCGCCGAGGTCGTCGACGAAGGCGTAGGGACGCAGGTCGACGGTGGGGTGCACGAGCGCGTCGGCACTGTCGCCTTCACTGCGCAGCAGGCCCACGGCGATGACGGCGTCGAGCCCGGCGGTCGGGAACGCCGCGGCGGCCTCGGCCCGCACCACCGGCAGGCCGAGCACGAACAGCGTCGCCAGGCTGCCGAGCGGCGTGGTCTCGCGGGCGGCGAGCGCGCGGAGCGCGGCGACCCGCGAACCGCGGTGCAGCGATGCGGCGGCCTCGGCGCCCCACAGCGAGTCGAGCCGGTCGACGGTGAAGCCGGCCGCCGTCAGATCCGCGGCGAGCGCCGTGGCGACGGCGGGGTCCGTGACGATCGACGGCAGCGTGTGCACAGTGTCCACGCCGGCGCTCACGATGCGATCCCCTCGCGCAGCAGGGCCGCGGGGACCTGCCAGTCGAGCACCAGGTCGAGGAGCCCGGGGAACCGCTGCTGCACGTCCTCGACGCGGACGCGGCTGACGCGGGTCAGGCCCTCCAGGTGCTGCTCGAGCAGACCGGCCTCGCGCAAGACCCGGAAGTGGTGGGTCAGCGTGGACTTCGGCCGGTCGATGCCGACCCAGCCGCAGCTGCGCTCGCCCCCGGCCGCGTCGACCAGGTAGCGGTGCAGGATCGCGAGCCGGATCGGATCGCTCAGGGCGTCCATCACGACCGGGAGGTCCATCTCGGCCACGGACGGCTGCGGCAGCCGTTCAGGAGCATCGACGTGCGCGGGCATGGACGGGACGCTACCACCGTTCGGCTTGCTGTACGACTTGCGTCGTACTGTTCGAGTGCGGTACGAATGCAGTCGTACTGCACGGAGATGGAAAGGGGTGCGCATGCACCAGTCAGCTCGTTCGGTCGCCGGGTTCTGGATCCTGGCGGCGATGCTCCTGGTCTCGGTCGCGTCGTCGGCCGTGCCGTCGCCGATCTACCCGGTCTACGCAGCCGAGTGGCACCTCACCCCGCTCATGCTCACCGGGGTCTTCGCCATCTACGTCGCCGGCCTGCTCGCGAGCCTGCTCGTCGCGGGTCGCCTGTCCGACCACGTCGGCCGCAAGCCTGTCCTGGTCGTCGGCGGCCTGGGTGTCGCGCTGTCGCTCGGCCTGTTCGCGATGGCGGACGGGGTCGTCGCGCTCATCGTCGACCGGATCGTGCAGGGTGTCTCGGTCGGGCTGCTCATCGGGGCCCTCGGTGCGGCCCTCATCGACAACTCCCTCGAACGCCACCCCACCATGGCCGGCGTGCTGAACGGCGTCATCCCGCCGATCGCCCTGGCCACCGGCGCGATGTCGAGCGGCGCGCTGGTGCAGTGGGGTCCGGCGCCGGAGCAGCTCGTCTACCTGCTGTTCGGCGCGCTCCTCGTGCTGCTGGTGCTCGCGCTGTTCGTCGTCCCCGAGCAGGTGCAGCGTCGCCCCGGCGCACTCCGCTCGCTGCGCCCGACGATCAGCGTGCCGCGGTCCTCACGCCGGCTGTTCCGCGGCGTCGCCGGGTCGCTCGTCGCCAGCTGGGCACTCGGCGGCATGTTCCTGTCCCTCGTGCCCTCGGCGCTCGGCACGGTGTTCGGCATCACGAACCACTTCGCCGCCGGTGCGCTCATCGCCGTGGTCACCGGCGTCGGCGCGCTGACCGGCCTGGCGATCCAGCGCATGGACACCCGTCGCGCGGTCCTGCTCGGACTCGTCGCGCTCGTGCTCGGCCCGATCGTCACCGTGTCGTTCGTGTTCGCGCACTCCCTGCCGGGCATGGTCGTCGGCAGCGCGATCGCCGGTGTGGGCTTCGGCGCCGGGTTCCAGGCGCCGCTGCGGATGCTGCTCGCCACCGCTGCCCCGACCCACCGCGCCGGGCTGCTCTCCACGATCTACGTCGTCAGCTACCTGGCGTTCGGGGTGCCCTCGGTCATCGGAGGCCTGCTCGAGCCCTCGGTCGGGCTCGTCCCGGTCATCGCCGGGTACGGCGGCTTCATCGTGCTCGCCGCGGTCGTCGCCCTCGTGCTGCAGCTGTCGTCGAAGGACGCCGCCGAGGTCGAGGAGCGCGCGGCCGAGGTCATCGAGCGCACCGCGACCGGTTCGATCCGGGTCGCGGCCGAGTAGGCAGGGTCCGACGCGCTCGCACGGTGCGGCGATGCCATCCGGTGCGAGGTTGATCGCTCGGTGCGGGCCTGCAGCGCCGCACGGAGCCATCAACCGCGCACGCGCTGAACAGCACCGCACGGTGCCGACAGCACCAGCGCCCGTCCGCGGCGCTAGTGGCCCGGCCGCGCCGAGTTCGTGCCGCGAGCGCGCGCACGCACCCCGACGGTCCGCGCCGCACCGGTGTGCGCAGCATCGACGTCGGCCTTGCCCCGGTCCGCAGCATCGCGCAGACGCTTCGGCCCGTGCCGCTTGGCCCAGTCCCAGAAGCGGTGCAGCTGCGCCTTGAGCCACGTGATGATCTTGTGGAAGAAGTGGAACTCGCTCGCCAGCACCGTCAGGCCGATGAACACCACGAGCCACCCCGGCCCCGGCAGCGGCACCAGGATCAGCCCGATGATGACGACCAGCCCGCCCACCAGACCGACCAGCACCTTGTAGAGCAGGTGCACGTGCGGCCGCGCGTGGATCCAGGTGCGCAGGCGGTGGAACCACTGGAAGCGCTGGCGCGGCGCGCCGTCGGCCCGGACTTCGCCGGGTCGGTCGTTCGGGTCGCCGTCCATGCCGAAAACGTAGGGCGCGCGGCTGGGAATCAGCGGCGCACGGGGTGGACGCGGGGTGCGCATGCCGGGAGGCGCGTGGCGGGGCCGCACCGCGCCTCCAGGCCGTCGGGCGGCACCGATCGCGAGCCCCTCACGCGTGCGCGACGCACGTCGCCGCCCACGGGACGGCGGCGAGCCGGGCCTCCGGGATCGGCTCACCACCGACCGTGCAGCGCCCGTAGGTGCCGTCGTCGAGTCGTGCGAGCGCTGCGTCCACCTGGCGGACCCGCAGCCGGGCGCCGTCGCGGACCGCGCCGAGGGAGCCGCGTTCCCAAGCCAGGGTCGCGCCCTCCGGATCGTGCTCGTCGTCGGAGTTGGCGTCCTGCCGGGCGTCACTGACGTCACGCATGCTCCGCTCGACCTCGAGCAGCAGCCGTTCGTTGCGGGCGCGTTCGGCGTCGAGTGCGGGGCGGGGGTCCTCCATCCGGGCCACGGTAGTCGCGGCGGAATGGCCCCGCCTCCGGATGCGTTCGCATGGACATGACGAAGATCGGGTTCCTGTCGTTCGGACACTGGCGTGACGTGCCGGGGTCGAAGGTGCGCAGCGGGCGGGAGGCCCTGGTGCAGGCGATCGACCTCGCGGTCGCAGCCGAGGAAGCCGGTGTCGACGGCGCCTACTTCCGCGTCCACCACTTCGCGCCGCAGCAGGCCGCACCGTTCCCGCTGCTCTCCGCCATCGCCGCGAGGACCAGCCGGATCGAGATCGGCACGGGCGTCATCGACATGCGTTACGAGAACCCGCTCTACATGGCGGAAGAGGCCGCAGCCACCGACCTCATCTCCGGCGGCCGACTGCAGCTCGGTGTCTCGCGGGGATCACCCGAGACCGCCCTGGCCGGCTACCAGCAGTTCGGGTACGTGCCCGACGCCTCCGACGAGAACGGTGGCGACATGGCCCGAGCGCACACGAACGTGTTCCGCCGTGCGATCGCCGGCGAGCCGATGGCCAACGCCAACCCGCAGATGACCGGTTCGGTCGGGTCCCTGCCGATCTCCCCGCTGTCCGACTCGCTCGGCGACCGGATCTGGTGGGGCGCCGGCACACGTGCCACGGCCGAGTGGACCGCCGAGCAGGGCATGAACCTGATGTCCTCGACCCTGCTGACCGAGGACACCGGCGTGCCCTTCGACCAGCTGCAGGCCGAGCAGATCGAGCGCTTCCGCCGGGTGTGGTCCGAGTCGGGCTGGGACCGCGAACCGCGCGTCTCGGTCTCGCGCAGCATCATCCCGATCATCGACGACGAGTCGCGCCACTACTTCGGCATCCGTGCACAGGTCGAGGGGCAGGACCAGGTCGGGCACCTCGACGGCGGGCTGGCCCGGTTCGGCCGGTCCTACATCGGTGAGCCCGAGCAGCTCGTCGCGGAGCTCGCGGCCGACCAGGCCGTCCGTGCTGCCGACACCGTGCTCGTCACCGTGCCGAACCAGCTCGGCGTGGACTTCAACGCCCGGCTGCTCGCCGCCGTGAAGGACGTGTTCACCGAGGTCGACGCGGAGCCGGTCCCCGCCTGACCGGAAGAGCTCAGCTGCTCGGCCAGAGCAGCCGGAACCGCTCGCACACGACCGGCATGTCCGGCGCGAACCCCCGCGGGTTCTCCGAGTGTGCGCGCCAGAACGCCTCGTGCACGGTCCGCCAGTGTTCGAGCGTCCGGTCGCCTTCCCCCTCGGCCCAGGCGCGGTCGGCGTCGACCTGGTCGAACGGCACCACCCGGACCGCCGTCGTCTCGATGACGGCACGGGGCGCTCCCGAACCATCGGTCACGATGCTCACCTCGTCGACCGTCGGCAGCGGGTCACCGGTCGCCTCGTAGTCCCAGAGCGACGACGCCGTGCCGACCTTGACCCCGTCGAGCACGAGCTGCAGGAGCGCGTCCGCCTGTTCCGGGGTCGCGCCGAAGGACCACGCCTCCGGCACCTCCGTCGGAAGGCTCGGACGCTCGCTGCGTCGCGCGGTCCAGAAGTCGTCGAGCGTCGAGGGCACGCCCCGACCGTAGTGCACCGGTCCGGTCCCCCCTTGTGCTGACACCCGGCTGGGGACTGGGGCGAGGCCGACCGCGCTCCTAGGCTCGGGAGCGTCGATCCACCCCGCACCTCGAGGAGCAACCGTGACGCTGCCGGCCGCAGGCTGGTTCCCGGACCCGCAGGACGCCCGTCGTCTGCGCTGGTGGGACGGTCGTACCTGGGGAGCGGCCACACGGGTCCCCGCGGCCGCTGCAGAACCGGTCACGCCGATCGTCGTCGCTCCGGTGGGGCCGTCGTTCTCGGTGCAGACCGCGGCGATCCGGACGGACGCGTGGGCATCGGGCACCGCCGGCGACCGTCGGCTCTGCGTGTTCACGGTGCTCGCGGTGCTGCTCGCCGTGGTCTCGGTCGTCGCGAACCCCTGGGGCCTGGCGGGGCTGCTCGCCGTGGCGTGCGGGGTCATCGGCATCGTCCGTCCCGGGGCCGTCGGTGCCTGGGCGGTCCTGGCGCGGAGCGCTTCGGCGAGCGCCCTCGTCGTCGCGGTGACGACGACGGTCATCGCCGCGTCGGCCCAGTTCCACCTGTTCTGAGCGCGGGCCCGCCTACCGCCGCGCCCGCGGGTGCGCCGTCTGGTACACGTCCCGCAGCATGTCCGCCGTGACCATCGTGTAGATCTGCGTCGTGGCGACACTCGCGTGCCCGAGCAACTCCTGCACCACGCGCACATCGGCACCGCCCTCGAGCAGGTGCGTCGCGAACGAGTGCCGGAACGTGTGCGGTGACACGTGCGCCTCCAGGTCGGCGGCAGCAGCGGCGGCCTGGATCACGAGCCAAGCACTCTGCCGCGACAACCGCGCTCCACGGGCACCGAGGAACAGTGCCGGCGTCGACGGCCCTCGTGCCGCGAACACCGGCCGTGCCCGCACCAGGTACGCGTCGATCGCTGCACGGGCGAAGCTGCCGAGCGGCACGATGCGCTGCTTGTTGCCCTTGCCGGTGACCTTCACGACGGAGAGCTCGCCGTCGGCGTCCGACAGCGTCGTCACGTCGTCGACCGACAGCCCCACCGCCTCGGAGATCCGCGCACCGGTGGCGTAGAGCAGCTCGAGCAGGGCCTTGTCCCGCAGTTGGACGGGGTCGTCTGCGTCGACGGACACCGCCCCGAGCAGCCGTTCCATGTCCTCGACGGGGATCGCCTTCGGCAGTCGCATCGGGGCCTTCGGCGGCCGGACGGCGGTGCCGGGGTCGAGCGGCAGCCAGCCCTCCCCCGCGGCGAAGGCGGTGAACGACCGGACCGAGCTGAGCATCCGCGCGATCGACCGCGGCGCCAACGGTCCCGATGGTCGCGTGGCGAGGTGCTCGACAAACCCCGAGACGTCCGCCCGCGCCAACCGTGCCACGTCCTGCAGCACCGAGGAGCCCCCGGCCCGGTCCGCACCGTCCGACTCGACGACCGGTGCGGCCTCCAGCCACTCCGCGAACACGGCGAGGTCCCGCCGGTACGCCGACAACGTGTGCTGCGAGAGTCCCCGCTCGATCGCGACGTGCCGCAGGTACGTCTCCGCGGCACGGTCGAGGGGCATCACCTCAGCAGGCTAACCGGCGCGGGGCCACCCGCCGTCAGTGCAACGCCTCGTCCGGCGTGCCCACGCGGAACCCGGTGAACGTCACGGTCAGCCCGGCCCGCGTCGGCCCGGCACACAGCAGCCCAGCGGACACGACGGCGTCCGGGTCGAGGTACGCGACCCGGACGAGTCGGGGCTCCTCACCCTCGGCCCACGCCCGGACCGTCACGGCGTCACCATCGCGGCTCGCGCGGACGGTCACCACCCGGTTCACCCACTCCGGCACGGGCGACACCGACCAGTCCGAGAACCCACGCGTCACCACGGCGCCGAGCTGCGGCGCTCCGTCCGAGAACTCCACGCCGGCCTTGATCCAGGTCTGTTCGTCGACGCGCAGGAACACCCCGGCCTGGTCGAACTGCTCGGTGTAGTCGAGCACGAACGACGCCTCGACCGAGAACGGCCCGTCCGTCGGCTGCAGCAACGCGTGCTCGGAGTCGTGCACGAACCCGTACGAGGTGGTCCGCCAGGCGTCACTGCCCTCGACCGCGGTGACGCGGAACACGTCGCCGTCGAACCCGGCGGCCTCCGGCGCGTGCGTCCAGGTGCCGGTGGCGATCAGGTCGCGCAGACCGTCGACCGCAGGCCCGCTCACTTGCCGCGCTGTTCGATGGCCTCGACGGCGAGCGTCGCGACGACGAGGGCCGAGTTGTTGAGCCGACCGCCCAGGATCCCCTCGAGCAGCTCCGCCCGCGGGACCCAGCGCGTCACGATGTCGGCCTCTTCGGCCTCGCGCTCGAACGCGGACTCGGTCGACCGGACACCGCGCGCCCGGTAGATCTGGATGAACTCGTCGCTGCCACCCGAGGACGTGTTGTAGCGGACCAGGGGCTCCCACGTGTCGGCCTCGAGGTCGGCCTCCTCGCCCAGCTCGCGCTTCGCAGCAGTTAGGTGGTCCTCGCCCTCCATGTCGAGCAGGCCGGCGGGCAGCTCCCAGTCGCGCAGCCGCACCGGGTGCCGGTACTGCTGGATGACCAGGACGCGGCCCTCGTCGTCCTCGGCGTACACGGCGACGGCGCCCGTGTGGTCGATGTACTCGCGGACCATCGAGTCGCCGTTGTACGCGACGGTGTCGCGGCGCACGTCCCAGACGGCGCCCTCGTACACGACGGTGGATTCGGTGACCTCGAAGGAGGCGGACTCGTCAGCGATCGGTGCGTCTGTCACGGCTCCATCCAAGCACGCGTGCGCCGGGTGCCCCCGTCGGAACCAGGTTCCGGACACAGCACCGCGTCGTTCCGTGGTTCCGTGTCCGGAACCAGGTGCCGTGGACGCGACCCCGTGACGGACGGGAGGCGCGGTGCCCGCTGGCACCGCGCCTCCCGTCCGATCGTGGTGACCCGGCGCTTACGCGACCTGCTCCTCGGTCTGCGGGTCGAACAGGCTGGACGCCTCGTGGCGCTCGATGGCGGCCGCGACGAGCCCCGCGAACAGCGGGTGCGCATCGGTCGGACGCGAGCGGAGCTCCGGGTGCGCCTGGGTGGCGATGTAGAACGGGTGCACGTCGCGCGGGAGCTCGACGTACTCCACCAGCGTGCCGTCGGGCGAGGTGCCCGAGAAGACGAGGCCGGCGTCCGCGATCTGCTCGCGGTACTTGTTGTTCACCTCGTAGCGGTGACGGTGGCGCTCGGAGGCCTCGGGCGCACCGTACAGCTCCGCGGCCAGCGACCCTTCGGTGAACGACGCCGGGTACAGGCCCAGGCGCATCGTGCCGCCGAGGTCGCCACCGGCGATGATCTCGACCTGCTCCGCCATCGTCGCGATGACCGGGGTGGAGGTCTCCGGGTCGAACTCGGTGCTCGAGGCGTCGGTCAGACCGACCTCGTGGCGGGCGTACTCGATGACCATGCACTGCAGGCCGAGGCACAGGCCGAGCGTCGGGATGCCCTGCTCACGCGCGAACTTCAGCGCGCCGAGCTTGCCCTCGATGCCACGCACGCCGAACCCACCGGGGATGCAGATGCCGTCGACGTCGCCGAGATGCTTCGCCGCACCCTCGGGCGTGGTGCAGTCGTCGGACACGACCCACTTCAGCGTCACCTTGGCGTCGTGCGCGAAGCCGCCGGCACGGAGCGCCTCCGTGACGGACAGGTAGGCGTCCGGAAGGTCGATGTACTTGCCGACCAGGGCGATCGTGACGGCCTTCTTCGGCTCGTGCACGGCCTTCAGCACCGGGGTCCACGCGGTCCAGTCGACCGGACCGGCGTCGAGCTTGAGCGCCTCCACGATGACCTGGTCGAGGCCCTGGTTGTTCAGCAGCGTCGGCAGGTCGTAGATCGAGGGGACGTCCACGGCGTTCACCACGGCGTCCTCGTCCACGTCGCACATCAGCGCGATCTTGCGCTTGTTCGACTCCGACACCGGCCGGTCGCTGCGCAGCACGAGCGCGTCGGGCTGGATGCCGATCGAGCGCAGAGCGGCGACGGAGTGCTGCGTCGGCTTGGTCTTCTGCTCACCCGAGGCGTTCATGAACGGCACCAGCGAGACGTGCACGAAGAACACGTTGTTGCGGCCGAGCTCGTGCCGCACCTGACGGGCGGACTCGATGAACGGCTGCGACTCGATGTCGCCGACGGTCCCACCGACCTCGGTGATGATGACGTCGGGCTGCGGGTCGTTCTGCGCCTGCTCCCGCATCCGGCGCTTGATCTCGTCGGTGATGTGCGGGATGACCTGCACCGTGTCGCCGAGGTACTCGCCGCGACGCTCCTTGGCGATCACCGTCGAGTACACCTGACCGGTCGTGACGTTCGCGGCCTGCGACAGGTTGATGTCGAGGAAGCGCTCGTAGTGCCCGATGTCGAGGTCCGTCTCCGCACCGTCGTCGGTCACGAAGACCTCGCCGTGCTGGAACGGGTTCATGGTGCCCGGGTCCACGTTGAGGTACGGGTCGAGCTTCTGCATGACGACCTTGAGGCCGCGAGCCGTGAGCAGGTTGCCGAGGCTGGCCGCCGTCAGGCCCTTGCCGAGAGACGAGACGACCCCGCCGGTCACGAAGATCTGCTTCGTCACCTTCGGGGTCGAGTTCGAAGAATTGGTACCGCCGCTGAGAGTGTCCGCCACGGGATTCCATCGTACGTCAGAACTGCCGGGAGGCGCGACCTCGGTTCGCCGTGGGCGTTGCGCGGGTGGGTGGCCGGGTCATCGGGCCGTGGCCGGATCGGCGGGCGGCACCCGCCTGCTTGGTCGTCAGCCTCGCTGGCCGGCGACGTCGAGCAGCTCGCGGGCGTGCTCGATGCCGCTGGCGCTGTCGCCGAGCCCGGAGAGCAGCCGTGCCATCTCCTGCAGACGGTCCTCACCCTCGAGCCGGCGCACGCTCGACGAGGTCACGGCACCGCTGGCGTCCTTCACGACGTTGAGGTGGTTGTTCGCGAAGGCCGCGACCTGGGCCAGGTGCGTGACGACGATGACCTGCGTGCGCTCGGCGAGCTTCGCCAGCCGTCGGCCGATCTCGATCGCCGCCGCCCCACCGACACCGGCGTCGACCTCGTCGAAGACGAACGTCGGCACCGTGGTGCTGCCGGCCATGACGACCTCGATCGCGAGCATCACGCGGGACAGCTCACCGCCGGACGCCCCCTTGCCGATCGGCCGGGGGTCGGTGCCCGAGTGCGGCTGGAGCAGGATCGTGACCTGGTCACGGCCGTGGCGGCGGTACTCGCCGGCGTCGGTGACTTCGACCACCAGGGTCGCGCCACCCATCGCGAGGGTCTTCAGCTCAGCGGTCACGCGCTTCGCCAGGTCGGTCGCCGCCTTGGTGCGCGCCGTCGTGAGCGCGGCGGCGGCGGACTCGAGCGCCTGCTCGTCCTGCTCGACCGACTGCTGCAACGCCGCGATCCGGTCGTCGTCGCCGTCGAGCTCGAGCAGCCGGTCGCTCGCGCGCTGTCCGTAGGCGATGACGTCGTCCACCGTCTCGCCGTACTTGCGGGTGAGGCCGGCCAGCAGGGCTCGGCGTTCGTTGATGAGTTCGAGGTCGTGCCCGGCCTCGGGTTCCAGGGAACCGAGGTAGCTCGAGATGCTCGCCGAGGCCTCGGCCGCCTGGATCCCGAGCTCCGTGAGCTGCTCGAGCACCGGCTGCAGGGCACTGTCCGACGACGCGACGCGCTCCACGGCACGGCGTGCGGACTCGACCAGGCCGACGACGTCGGAGACGCCGTCGAGGGACTCGCTGGACAACGCCTCGTGCGCCAGGGCAGCGGACAACCGGAGCTCCTCGAGGTTGCCCAACCGTTCGGCGCGTTCGGCCAGTTCGACGTCCTCGCCGGGCTGCGGGTCGGCGGCCTCGATCTCGTCGGAGGCCGCGCGGATCCGCTCGGCTTCGGCCACCCGGTCGTCCCGGTCGCGGACCAGGACCTCGAGGTCACCGGCATGCTGCTGCCAGGCGTCGTACGCGGCGACGTACCGGGCGAGGGCCTTCTCGAGCGAGGCTCCCCCGAACCCGTCGAGAGCGGCTCGCTGCGCCGTGGCCGAGGTCAGGCGGATCTGGTCAGACTGCCCGTGCACGGTGACGAGCTGGTCGGCGAGCTCGCCGAGCACCGCCACGGGCGCACTCCGACCGCCCACCGTGGCACGGCTGCGCCCCTCGGCGGAGACCGTGCGGGTGAGGATGAGTTCGCCGTCCTCGACGGTGCCGCCGGCGTCCTCGACGCGTTCGGCGACGGCGTCCTGCTCGGGGACGTGCCAGCGGCCCTCGACGACGGCGCTCGACGCACCGCGGCGCACCGAACCGGCATCGGCCCGCGCACCGAGCAGCAGCCCGAGCGCGGTGACGATCATCGTCTTGCCTGCACCGGTCTCCCCGGTGACGACGGTGAAGCCCGGCCCGAGTTCGAGCGTGGTCTCACCGATGACACCGAGGTCGCGGATCGCGATCTCCTCGATCATCGGGTGTTCTCCCTGCTCATCGGGTGTTCTCCGGGCTCATCGGTCGTCCTCGTCGCTCTGGGGGCCGCGCCACCCGGCGACGGGCAGCTGGAACTTCGCGACCAGGCGGTCGGTGAACGGAGCGTCCTTGAGTCGGGCGACCCGCACCGGGTCGGGCGAACGCCGGACCTCGACTCGGGCGCCCGGGGGCAGGTCGTGGGTCCGTCGGCCGTCGCACCAGAGGACACCGACGCCGCTCGTGCGCCGCAGGACCTCGATCGCGAGCGTGCAGTCCGGCCCGACGACGATCGGACGGGCGAACAGGGCGTGGGCGCTCAGCGGCACCATGAGCAGCGCGTCGACGTCCGGCCACACGATGGGGCCACCGCCGGAGAACGAGTACGCCGTGGAGCCGGTCGGGGTCGACACGACCACGCCGTCGCAGCCGAAGGACGACAGCGGGCGGCCGTCGACCTCGGTGACGACCTCGAGCATCCGTTCCCGGGAGGCCTTCTCGATCGTGGCCTCGTTCAGCGCCCAGCTCGAGTAGACGATCTGGTTGCCCACGACGACGTCGACCTGCAGGGTGACGCGTTCCTCGACGTTGTACTCGCCGGACAGCGCGCGCTCGACCGTCTCGGACAGACCGTCGCGCTCGCTCTCGGCCAGGAACCCGACGTGCCCGAGGTTCACCCCGATCAGTGGAGCGCCGGTGTTCCGGACGAGTTCCGCCGCGCGGAGGATCGTGCCGTCGCCGCCGAGCACGATGACGATCTCGAGCTGGTTCGGCTGGACGTCGACGCCGAGGATGTCGACCTTGCCGACCGACGCCTCGGCACGACGGATGTCGGCGTACTCGTCGAAGGGCATGACGGGCGTGAGACCGGCCGCGTGCAGGAGGTCGCAGACCTCGACCGCAGCGTCGATCGAGTCACGGCGACCCGTGTGGGACACGAGCAGGATGTGCCGTTCGTCACTCATGAAGACCCTTCCGTGAGTTCGGTCGCCCGGACTCTCCATTCTGTCGGATTGCCCCCGACACCGCGCTGGAAGCGGGCCAGGTACTCGTGGTTGCCGTGTGTCCCGACGATCGGGGACGCGGCGAGCCCACTGGTGCCGAGGCCCAGGTCCCACGCCGCCCACAGCACGTTCATGAGCGCGTCGTTCCGGAGCCCGGCGTCGTGCACGATGCCCTCGCGGACACCGCCACGACCCACTTCGAACTGGGGCTTCACCAGGAGCACGAACTCGTCCGCGGGGACGGCTTCGGCCAGCGCCGGCAGCACGAGTCGGAGCGAGATGAAGGACAGGTCCCCCACCACCAGGCTCGTCTCGGCGGCGGCGCCGTCGAGCGCCAGGTAGTCGGCGCGCGTGAGGTTCCGCGCGTTCGTCCCCTCGACCACGGCGACGCGTTCGTCGAGCGCGATGGTCGGGTGCAGCTGTCCGTGCCCCACGTCGAGCGCGATGACACGGCGGGCGCCGCGTGCGAGCAGCACCTGGGTGAACCCACCGGTACTCGCGCCCACGTCGAGCACGACCCGACCGGAAGGGTCGACGTCGAACGTGTCGAGTGCACCGACGAGCTTCCGGGCCGCCCGCGAGACCCACTCGTCCGCGGCGTCGACCTCGATGTCCGCGTCGGATGCGGTCGGCGTCGACGGTTTCAGGACGGCACGGCCGCCCACGAGCACCCGGCCGTCCTGGATCAGCTTGCTGGCGACGGTGCGCGACCGTGCGAGCCCGCGTGCAGCGAGGAGGGCGTCGAGGCGGACCGGGGTCGCGTCGTGCACGGCTCCGTCCGGCTCAGGCACTCGCGGAGCCGCCGCTCTCGAGCCGCGTCCGCAGCTCGTCGTGCAGGGCGGAGAAGGCGTCGGCGCGGTCGACGAGCGGCAGGGCCTCGGCCTCGGCGGTGCGCGCGGCGAAGGCGTCCTGCTGCTCGGGTTCGGCGGACGGCTGCTCGGGGTTCGGCACGTCCGACACGCTACTCGCCGCCGTACAGCTGCGGGTCCACGTCGAGGCCGTAGATGGCCAACCCGGACTCCCAGATGAGCGTCGAGCCGGCACGGAGCCGATCGATGTCCGTCCCGGCGTCGAGCACCCGGACGACGTGCCCGCGCATTGCCACCGTCGCAGTCCCGACGGTCACGTACCGGGTGCCGTCCTCGTCCTCGCGCCGCACCGTCTCCGGGTACGGCTGGGACAGCCCCCGGAGGTCTTCGAGCACGTAGGTGGGACGCGAGCGCTGGTCGGCCGCGAGCACCTGCTTCGCCTTGTCGATGCCGGTGAGCACGAGCACGCTCGGGATCCCGACGTCGTTCGCGCCCTTGATGTCGGTGTCCAACCGGTCCCCGATGAACAGGGTCCGACCGCCGCCGAAGCGCTCGACCGCCGTGTCGAAGATCGGCCGCTCGGGCTTGCCGGCGACGACGGGCATCCGGCCGACCGCCTGGTGCACGGCGGACACGAGCGTACCGTTGCCGGGCGCGATGCCTCGCTCGACCGGGATCGACCAGTCCATGTTCGTGGCCACCCACGGCACGTCCGGGTCGGCCAGGGCGAAGGAGGCCTCGGCCAATTCCTTCCAACCGAGGTCCGGTGAGAAGCCCTGGATGACCGCGGCCGGGGAGTCCTCGGCACTCGAGGTGACGGTGAACCCGGCTTCCTCGACGATGCTGGACAGCCCGAGCCCGCCGGTGACCAGGACGGTCGCTCCGGCCGGCACCAGGGTCGCGAGCAGCTGGACGCCGGCCTGCGACGAGGTGACGACGTCGCCCTCGGACACCTCGAGCCCGTAGCGCTCGAGGTGCTCGGCGACGTCGATCGGCCGGCGCGATGCGTTGTTCGTGATGTAGCCGACCCGCGCCGTGAGCGACGCCCGGGTCAGGGCTTCGACCGCGTGCGGGATGGCGTTGCGGCCCCGGTAGACGACGCCGTCGAGGTCGGTGAGGACCACGTCGACGCCGTCGGTCAAGGCCGCCGAGTGCTCAGCCGGCTGCGGAGCCGTCGACGTCGCGGGGGTTGTCGTCGTCGATCTCGCCGGGCTCGTCGGCTGCGGAGGTGTCGTCGTCGAGGTCGTCGAGGACGGGTTCGTCATCGACGTCGTCGTCGAGGTCGTCGGCGGTGTCGTCGTCGCCGTCGAGTTCGTCGGTCGCGACGTCGTCGGCTCCGAGGTCATCGGCGGCGTCGTCCCCGGCGTCTCCGTGTTCTTCGACTTCGAGCGTTTCCTCGACCACATCAACTGTCTCCCAAGCGTTGTCGTCCGCGATTTCGGCGAGGGCCGCTGCCGCGCGGTCCACACGGGCCCACCACTCGTCGGCCTCGTCCTGTCGACCGAGCTCCTCGAGCGTGGCCGCGTAAGCACTGTAGAGCGCCGGGGACCACGTGTAGGCGGTGGACGGGTCGAGCTGTGGAATCTCCAGCTCACCGAGGGCGGCTGTGGGATTCCCGAGGTCGAGACGAGCGCCGGACATGGCGATCGCGAGCTCGACCTGCACCGGGGTGTCGAGGGCTGAGCGCTCGACCGAACGACCGAGCTCGAGTGCCCGCTCCGGACGGCCCAGGCCACGCTCGCAGTCCACCATCATCGGGAGCTGGTCGTTGCGACCGGAGATCCGACGGTAGGTGCGGAGCTCCCGGAGCGCGGTGGCGAAGTCGCCGAGGCGGTAGGCCGTGATCGCGGCCGTCTCGCGGACGACACCGACACGACCGGCACGACGAGCAGCGCTCAGGGCGTGCTGGTTGGCCGTCTCGGGGTCGTCGTCGACGAAGAGTGCGGCGGCCACGAGGTGACGGGCAACCCAGTCGGCGTTGTCCTTGCTGAGGGTCTTCAACTCCATCCGGGCGGCGGGGTCGAGGTCGCGCGCCTGGATCTCCTCGGGGATCTCCGGGTCGTCGTGGCGCGGACGGATCGACTTGGTGCCGTAGGGGTCGCGGTCCTCCCAGTCGTCGCGCGCGGCCTCACCGAAACGGGCGCCGGCGTGACGGCTGCCGTCACCGAAACGACGACGGTCCTCACCGCCGTCGCGAGCCGGGCGGTCCGATGAACCACCGCGGTACGGACGGTCGCCGTCACGAGCGGGACGATCGGAACCCCCGCGGTACGGACGGTCGCCGTCACGAGCGGGACGATCGGAACCCCCGCGGTACGGACGGTCACCATCACGCGCCGGGCGGGCGGACGATCCACCGCGGTAGGGGCGGTCGCCGTCACGAGCGGGACGGTCCGACGAACCACCTCGATACGGGCGATCGCCATCACGACGCGGA
>Ga0308159_1001147_pt1 | contig 42669 bp, 45 predicted proteins | sample PhyCR1_FD_201040 | JGI IMG/M metagenome (GOLD analysis project Ga0308159, IMG submission 201040) | Phyllosphere microbial communities from UC Gill Tract Community Farm, Albany, California, United States - DLSLC.R1 | ecosystem: Host-associated > Plants > Phyllosphere > Unclassified | place: USA... | reverse complement strand
CCACCCTCGACTGCATTCACAGCCCAAAGCGTGGGTGTTTTTGAGACCCGCATCGGCATCCGGCAGTTCGCCGTTATACTCGCCGCTCTGCTTTGGAGCCAGTATGAATTCGTTGCCGATCGATGATGTTTTACCCGCCCTGCGTGACGCCTTGGCGCATCGCCATGAAGCCGTGCTGGAAGCGCCCCCCGGCGCCGGTAAAACCACCCGCGTGCCCTTGGCCTTGTTGCATGAGCCGTGGCTTGCCGGGCAAACCATCCTGATGCTCGAACCTCGGCGCCTGGCCGCGCGTGCTGCTGCCGAACGGCTGGCCAGTGAGCTGGGCGAAAAGGTCGGTGAGACCGTGGGCTACCGCATCCGCCTGGACAGCAAGGTCGGCCCCAATACCCGTATTGAAGTAGTCACCGAAGGCATCCTCACTCGTCGCCTGCAGGACGACCCGGCACTGGACGGCGTGGGCTTGTTGATCTTCGACGAATTTCACGTTTTGCCACATTCACCGAAATACCCTGAAATCTTGTCAAAGCTCAGGGCATTCTCCTGCCAAAAGTGAGCTCCTTCCAGGCAAGTCCCTGGCCCCTCGTTGAAGTTTCACACTATGACAAACCTCGGCGTGATCTCAATGTCACCTACCGCAGTCGCCACGGTCTCGAAACCGGCTCATATCCTCCCGCTATGCTCGCCCTCAAGGCGACTGAACGTCATTTCCCCACAGCTACGCACGCCAGTCCCCAATACCCCTGCAGCACCCTCGAACGATGCAATTGATCGGAGAACCACCTGATCGTCGGCAGCCCCGAGAGTGCAGTGTTCTGCCGTTAAAACGGTTTTGTCCCAGGCAGAGGGAGATGTACCGTAGCCCGCTTCTCACTCCTAAGGATTCGAACATGACTATGATCGCGGGTTACAAGCTGAAAGTCGGTGCGTTCCTGCAAGCGGATATTCTCCTCACTAGCCCCGATATGTGGATGAACTCTTCTCCAATCCCGTCGTTCCACGCCAAAGATGGTGAGCCTGGATTAAATGACCGTGTAGTGATGGGGCTATGCCAGAAGATTTTGCTGGTGAATGAGCGCTTTGCTGTAGCTTTTGCTGGCAATGTCAATGATATCCAGGCTGTTGGACGATTGATTGATCAACTTATCAAGGTGGATCCTCAACTCTCAGGTAAACGTTTCATCGAGGCGTTTCTCGCAGACAAGCTACTGAGAAAAGCTGAGGTCAGCATTATTGCACTCAGTATTGAGGGCGATGAAATTAGCATTTCAAATGTTGATGCCGAATTTGGGGGTGGGAATGACCATTTTGAACTGTGGGTTGGAGGAAGTGGTGGAAAGTATATTGTCGAGTACTTCGAGCAGTTTTCTCCTGATAATTTTGATGTTCCTGAAGGGGATGTAGTCGCTCTCGGAACCTGCATGGCTCTTCGGCAGTTCGCCCTTCATTTGATCAGTGAGTTTGAGGGGCGCTTTGAGTCTGAAACTATCAAAATGCTCTGCGGTGGTGGTTATGAGGTACTGGCTTACTACGGCGGTCAGTTCCAGAAGATTTCAGATGTAGTTTACGCCTTCGCAGATGCTGAGATTGACGCTGAAGGAATTCTTCAAATCGACTTCCCCAAATTTTTGATGAAATCTGCGTATGATGAAGATGAACTGATGATCCGAAGCGTGGAAATTAAATATGACGAAGACGAGGATGAGCACCTAGCTTGCAATGACCAGACTTTCATTATCGCTCCGATTACGCGCTATCATGAATTGGCGGTGCGGAGCAATTGCAATGCAATAAAGTTTGTAGGGGAGTTTCTTTGCTTTTTGATTAAGGTAAAGCATCAGGGTGAAAGTTTCATTATTCCTATTGTAAGAAAGTATAGAAGTAAAATTTTCTTTTTGGGTGAGGCTTTTGCCGCCACGGTAGGTCATTACGGTGTGCAAATCATCTACATGGATGACTTCAGGGAGCTTGTCACTGCTCAAGTTTTCGAGCACATGCGAGAACTCAAATTGCAGAGCGGCCTAACCTGATGTCTGTAGCCTAGATTCCGCCTGGAAGTACGGCTCAGATGCAGTGCATTGCAGAAACAATAAAGCCACCTTGCGGTGGCTTTCAAGTGGTAGCGGCTGAGCCCCTAGCGGTGCTCGACTACTGTAACGAGATCAAGGGTTCCAATGCCCTTTTCAACTACATCTTTAGCCTTGGCCAACATAGAAGCCCTGAGCTCATCGCGAGACATCCGGCCACTGTAAATCTTTGCGAATGCTTTGTGCTTCAAAGCAGCGGAGGCGCTCACTTTAGCGTCACCGGTCTCTTCGGCGGCAACTTTAGCTACGGCAAGTTCAGTCATTTTCACTAGCCTCCATGTCAATAAATGCACGGTATAATAATATCATATCATGCAAATACGCGCAAATCGGTTGCAATAGCTGGACAAATTGTGCATTGCGGCTGTCGCCCATTAAAATATTTGCCTTGTTGTTATAGATGTTTAGGCATCCAATTGGGGTTTTGGTGTCGTCGCCTAGCGCTAGCGGAATGGAAAGTATCGACGTTGCATAACGGTGCGTGGTGTAGTACTTGCCAATCGTCGTTTTGTAGTGTTCGGTCACGTGAGGGTTTTGCCGCGCCTCGTCTTCCAGCCAGTCTTTGAAATGCGTGCGGGAGTCTTGAATATACTGTGACTCATTGGTGGAGACAGCTACCGGCCCGCCTGGCAGATTAGGTTGCGACTTTGCATGATCATTCGCGTCGACTTTGAAGGGGAAGCAGATCGGACGGATATCGTTATCTGGAGCGGCAAGATCCTGGTTACCTACGGAGGTGGACAGTTCTAGGTCGGTGATGTGAAGTATGCCGTCGGCGTTATCCAGGCGAGCATCAATGTTTGAGCTGAACAAGAAGAACGGGCTTTCGTTGACTTGCTGCGAGAAGTTCCTACGAATGGCATCTTTGTCCAGCTCCACCATCATTACGTTGGCCCGATATGTCTCGGTAGGAGCGCTGTCCCAGTTTTGTGCCAACACGAGTATCTTAGTGAGCACCACGCGGATATCACTCGCCAAGCTCTGTTTGGTCATCGGCTGGGAGTCATCCTGCGCTTGGCTCTCAAATAAGAACCGAATGTCGATTACAGCATCGCTGTAGGCCGCCAGAAACTGCTTGGGCGGCATGGTCGTCAGGCGATCTTGCAGTTCCTTTTCTTTTCTTCGGGTGGAGGTGACAACCCCTACTTCACGCAAGAAAACGGCGATCACGGCGAAGATCGACAACATGATCGATGGCCATAGGTACTCTGTCTCGAAAAACTGCTCCAGTGTGTGAGTGGAGGTGTACTCGTCTTTAATGTTGCCGCTCATAACGGAAATCATGGCTGCGCTCCCAATGCTCAGCAGCGCGATGATCATGGATCCGTAACTGGTGCCAACGAGCAGGCAGGTGCCCAGGAACACTTTTTTGACCCAAGAGCCGATGGATCGAGCGATGGAAGCAAGCCCAGCTTGCAGGGTTTGATAACTTGGCGTGCTGTTGTTCAAGATTCAGTTCCGTAATTGTTTTCCGTGTAGCCAGTCCGGCTACCGTTCTCTCACACCCTCACCGGGCGCGGCTGCTCGACCGTCCAGAGCCTTACCAGCAGGTGCTGACGCATAGCTCGTCTGCGACTCCCTTCCTGTCCGACCTGGCAATTTTCGACTTATCCGAGCTTAGGCTGGGTTTTTTCCCCGAGAAGGGGTGATTGACGAAGCCGAACGCTGTAATACCATGGGGTGATATTTAATTGCCTCCACAAGGAAAAGTATATGGCCTTACGCTGCGTAGGACTGGTAGTCAGTGCGAGTGATGTAACCGTAGTGGATACCACGATCCCGGACGACTCGGATGAACCGCTCGTCCTGATCAAGGACGACACCTGGAAACTAGCGGCAGGAGATCGCCCGAAGGCGTATGAAACGCTGTTCCATCGCTGCGTGTCATACATCCAGCAGAACGGCGTGAATCAGGTCGTCATCAAAGCTAGTGCATTGCCGCAGGGCAGCGCAGCAAAGGGTGGTCTCTTGGATGGAGCTGAGCTGAGGGGTGTGATCATGTGCGCCGCTGCGTCTGCCTGTGAGATCCGTGTCATGGACAAGGCCTGGATATCCAGAACTTACAAGCGCAAGGTTGACGAGATCCTCAAGGACGATCCTTTCTGGGAGCAGCAGCTCAACGGGGCCAAGCTTCGCAAGGGAAGCCGCGAGGCCGCCATGTTGGTAGTCGCCCACAGGAACCGGCCATGAGCAGCGTCGTACCGGAACTCGAAATCATCAAGAAGCTGGGCAACGGTCACTTCGGCGAGGTGTTCCTGGGCAAGTGCGGCGTCCACGGAGATGTCGCGGTTAAAGTGCTGGCCCGAAAGCCCGAGCATGATGATGCTGAGTGGAAGGCGATTAGGGAGGGTTTTTTGGTTGAGGCCAAGCACCTTTCGAGCGCCTCTCATCGAAACGTAGTTCAGGTGTACGGAATTGAGGAGCTGCAAGACAGCATCCGATTCACGATGGCTTACTGCCCTGGCGGATCGTTGCAGCCCCTTTACGAGCAAAGCCCACTACCTTTGGCTCGTGTGCATAAGATTGCGACCGATGTCCTGATCGGCCTGGACGCGTTGCATGGGCGTGGCATGCTTCACCGGGACATCAAACCGGGCAACATCTTGCTCGATCACACGGGCTTGGCGAAGCTCGGTGACTTCGGGCTAGTGACAGATGATTTGCTGCTGGGCTATGGCTCCGCTGCGGGTTATGCGGATCACATCGCGTTCGAGGTTTGGCAGGGGGGCGGAACCAGCGTCAAGAGCGACATTTGGGCTCTGGGTATGACGCTTTTCCGGCTGCTTCATGGGGAGACCTGGTACATCCTTCAGAACGAGGCGCCTGTAGACATTGTGCGCAATGGCGGGCTCGCAGATCGCCTGCGTTGGTTACCACACATCCCCAAACCATGGCGCCGCGTAATCCGTAAGATGCTTGCAGATGACTCTGCTGCCCGCTACGCCACTACCGGCGACGTCCTGAATGCCATTTCGGGTCTCCCGATCGACCAACCCTGGGAAACAAATGTAACCCCGGAATTGGTGCGATGGGAGCTACAGTCCCCCAAGCGCCTGAACTTCGTGGAGTGGAATCTGCATTCTGAGCGGCGTCATGAGTGGAAGGCCTGGAGCGAGCCTGTAGGGACGGGACGCAAAATGACACTCGGCCAATCGCAAGGCGTCATACCTCGCAAGAAGGTTGACCGGGAGCTGGAAACCTACTTCTCCCGCTAACGAGTGCTCTTAGCCAGCTGCGCTGCGCAGACGCCGGGGCAGCAGATAACCGTTGACAAAGTCGGCAGCGCTCAATGGCTTGAGTTGGAAATGATCCTGAGCGGCGGCTCGACGCTGATCCGAGCAATTAGGGCAATATGTTGCGAGTGCATCGATACCTTCTGCCGGGTGCCATATGGCGCCGCAGTAGGTGCATCGAGGCGACGTGAGCCTCAGATTGGGATGGCGCTTGCTCATGTGAATCCTACCTGTCGCGAAGGCGACGTATATCGGGCATGGACGAACGAGTGTTTGTGGGCGGCAAAGCTTATACGAGTTCTTTTACTTTGGCCTTCAGAATCGCCGAAAGGTCAATCTCGTTTGAATTCGCCAGCACACTTACACTGTATGCATGAACAGCCTTTAGTGCAAGTGGCGGTTACAGTCGCTTGTCCGTCGTTGCCCGTTCAGGAAAATCTCACCATGAGGTTTAGCAGAGAAAATCATTTTCGCAGCTCCTTTCGATCTCAAACTACTGCTCTTGGTTGACGCTCGCCCGCTGAAAGCAACTGAGCGATGCTCCCCATCAATGCAGAGGCGCGGGGCCCTCCTCGATATGGTGGCCCTTTGCCCTGCTGGAGGGCTACTATGGCGCGTCACTGCCACCGCTTGACGCCATGACTTTCAGGGAGGGTTGCTATGTGGATAGATAACGAGACAGAAACAGATTTCCTCAATTTCTCTGGTGTGGCCGATGCGGTTGCCGAGATCATATACTCCGCAAATGGCCGTCCCATTTCCATCGGGGTCTCAGGGGCTTGGCCTCGATAGCCTGATAGGTTCCATTGATCTAGTTGCACAAGGCGTGAAGCCCTACGCCGTCAGCCAGACTGTTCGGGGGGTGGGGAAAAACAGGATCACTTTGCCCAGAGCCTCGGGCTATCCAGGATCGGACTTAACCACGTCACCCGATCTCCCGGTGCGCAAGAGCCCTCCCAGAGGGCACGCTCGATCATCTTCCTCGCGTTCGGACTGGCAGTAGCAACTTCACTTGATAGTTACCATCGTGGCGAAACGGTGCCGCTGTATATTTGCGAGAACGGTTTCATCGCGATCAATCCGCCGTTGACGCCATCTCGGGCGGCTGCAAGAGATTTTCAACGTTGCCGACATCAATGTACGCATCCACAACCCTTATGCTTTGAAGACGAAAGTAGAAATGTTGGCCGAGTGTCGTAACCAGGATCTGCTGAAGCTGCATGCCATTGCATCCAACAGTTGGGACGATTCCAGCGTTTTGGGTAAAAATACTGCGGTCGATGCGTCCCATGCCAAGTGAGACGTGCTTCGTTCAAGCGGTGGACGGCGGTAAAAGATGACACGCCTTACGTGCATGAAAATCTGGGTTCAGGGACAAGCAAAGCCTGGTTTGATGATGTGCGCTCGGTTGGTATGGCCTTGGCTAATGTGTCAGAAAATGGTTTCGAGGAATGGTTGGGCCATAGCCTTTTCTCCGTTCATTCAGGACCGTGCAGGGTATAGGGCAATGCTTGCCCGAGGTTTGGAAGAGCTTGGGTAGCTTCACCACAGTTTCTCAGCTGACTTAGTCGGCCTGCGATCCTGCAACTGAGTGAGCGTATACTGCCGCTCATGTTGCAGGAGTACACATGAGTTCGTTGCCAATCAATTCCGCTTTGCCGGCCCTTCTGAAAGCTCTGAGCGAGCGTGATGAAGTGGTGCTCCAGGCACCACCCGGCGCGGGTAAAACCACCCGCGTACCGCTCGCCTTGTTAGATGAGCCTTGGCTTCAGGGTCAAACCATCATCATGCTTGAGCCTCGCCGGCTTGCTGCGCGAGCTGCAGCCGAGCGTATGGCGAACGAGCTGGGTGAGAAAGTAGGTGAGACGGTTGGGTATCGGATTCGCCTAGAGAGTAGGGTGGGCCCGCGCACCAAGATCGAGGTCGTCACGGAGGGGATCCTTGCTCGCCGGCTACAAGATGATCCTGCCTTGGATGGTGTGGGTATAGTCATCTTCGATGAGTACCACCTGCGTAACCTCGACTCAGACCTTGCACTGGCTCTGTGCCTGAGTGGCCGCGAATTGCTGCGCGATGAGTCTCCGCTGAAACTGCTCCTGATGTCCGCCACCCTGGAAGGCGCTCGCCTTTCAAAGGTGCTGAATGATGCGCCTGTGGTCACCAGCGAAGGGCGGATGTATCCGGTCTCGACGGTTTGGGGTAGCCCCTATCAGCCGGGCGAGCGAATCGATGCACGAGTCACGGACACCTGCTTGGCCGCCATCAACGAACAGTCCGGAAGCGTTCTGGTTTTTCTTCCTGGGCAAGCAGAAATTCGGCGGGTGGCAGAGACCCTCAAAGAGCAGTTGAGCAGCCGTTGCGAGGTGATCGTATGCCCGCTGTACGGTGACCTCGATCTGAACGCGCAGCGAGCTGCCATAGACCCCGCACCGAAGGGCTCTCGAAAGATTGTACTGGCCACCAACATCGCTGAGACCAGCTTGACCATCGAAGGCGTCAGGGTGGTTGTGGACAGTGGTCTTGAGCGAGTGCCGAAGTTTGATCCTCGCAGCGGGATGACCCGACTCGACACGCAGCGTATTTCGAAGGCCAGCGCTACTCAGCGAGCGGGGAGGGCGGGGCGTTTGGAGCCAGGTGTTTGCTATCGCCTCTGGTCGGAGTCGCAGCACGAGCAAATGGCGGGCTACAGCACCCCTGAGATCCTGCAGGCAGATCTCGCAGCCCTAGCACTCCAGCTGGCCCGGTGGGGAATGAAGCCGGAAGATATGACTTGGCTAGATCAACCTCCATCCGCCCCTTTTGGGCAAGCCAGAGATCTGCTGAAGCGCCTGGGCGCACTCGACGATGCTGGTCAGATAACACCGCATGGTTCGGCCATGAGTGAGTTCTCAGCGCATCCACGGATCGCTCACATGCTCATCAAAGGCAGCGCGATGGGGCTGGATGACCTTGCGTGCAATATCGCAGCGCTGCTTGGTGAGAAGGACATCCTGCGTGGAGCAGGTGCCGACCTTCACACCAGGCTGAGTGCTTTGTCTGGCGAGCAGCACTTACGTCGAGGTGGTGGCTCATTCCAGAGAGTGAAGCAGTCTGCTCGGCAGTACCGATCCCACCTGCGTGGGAAGGCCTCCATCCCGGTTTGCGAGCTCGATCACCCGCGATGGGTGGGATGCCTACTGGCGTTCGCGTACCCTGACCGAATTGGCCTCCAGAGGCGTGCAAGTGCATCCGAATACCGTCTCTCCAACGGGCGGGCTGCCGTGTTCTCAGAGCCTGATGCTCTCACCAAGCACGAGTGGCTGGTAGTGGCCGACCTGGGTAGCCGGCAAGGGCAGCGTGAGGAGCGAATCTACCTGGCAAGTGACCTTGATCCGGCCCTGTTCGATGACGAGCTGGCTTACCTTGTGAGGTCTGTCGATGAGGTCGACTGGGACGAGAGGGAAGGAGTACTCAAGGCTGAGCGGCAGTTGAAGGTGGGTCAGTTGGTGCTGTCCACAACACCTCTGCTAAATCTTGATGAGCAAACCCGTTCGCTTGCCTTGGTCAACCTGGTGAGGCGGAAAGGCATTGAGCTCCTGCCTTGGAACCCTGAGCTGCGGCAGTGGCAAGCGCGGGTCGATCTGCTGCGTCAGCTCGATCTTCAAAATGGGCAGGCAGAAACCAAGTGGCCTGATCTAAGCGATAACAACCTCCTGGACACGCTGGAGGAGTGGCTCACGCCGTATCTGAGAAAAATCACGAGGCTCAGCCAGTTCAGCCAGCTGGATCTGTCTTCGATAGTTAGAAACCTCCTGCCTTGGCCGCTCCCACAGGATTTAGAGGTTCAAGCGCCGCAGACGATTCAAGTACCTTCTGGTTCGAACATCCGCATTGATTATTCAGAGTACCCGCCAATCCTTGCTGTGCGACTACAGGAGTTGTTCGGGCTGACCGAAACGCCTCGGATTGCTCGGGGGAAACAGGCCCTGACACTGCATTTGTTGTCGCCGGCTCGGAGGCCTGTACAGGTCACCCAAGATCTTGCCAACTTCTGGCGGAGTACCTATGTGGAAGTCAAGAAAGACCTCAAAGGTAGATATCCAAAGCACTTTTGGCCCGACAATCCTTTAATCGCAGAAGCGACAGCTAAAGCCAAGCCCCGAAGGTCATGAGTGTTCAAGTAATCCCCAGCCTTATTGGCGGCTGACCGCTTCGCTGCCGATCCAGTAGCAGATGCGGCGAAAAGGTTGAACTAGGCGCGTCAATGCTATATATGCAGCTCCGATGAGGGCACTTGGGTCACCCCGGCTGACGCTAGGTCATGTCGTGTTTCCTCCCCACCGATTACAGCTATGGGAAGCACGCGATGTTTGAGATAGGAAGCCTGCCAGATTGGGACAATATTGCTGGTATTACGAGCGGCGTGCTCGCGCTAGGCGGAGCTCTGCTGGGAGTGAAGAAATTCGTCAAGAGGGCTGGGGCCAAAGCCGGTAGTGAGGCGACGGGAGCACGTGAAGAGGCTGCGTCTCACTCGACTTCTGGCAATCAAAGCCCGGTAGTGGCGAATAACACGGGCAACGTCAACGTCAGCTACAACACCACCTACCATAATCACCCGCCAGTAGAGTCGACGCCGCCTAACTCTGAGCCAGAGTGTGACATTCCAGGGCGTTGGAATCGCCAGCGGGCGATTGAGCTGTGCATGCAGCATCTGAACGCGGCGGATTGGAATGGCTACGATCCTGACCTGGAATTGCCGCTGGAGCACAACGTCATTGATCAGTATTCCTTGCCTTACAGCAATCGTGGGGAAGGGATGGTCGTTTTGTTTTACACGAAGACGGAAGGGCATGACTACCACGCATGTGCCCCGCACGTGAGCATTTTCGAATTCGAGAAAGTTGCAAAAGGGTGGAACCTGATTACAGAAGACATCGCCGTCTTCCGGGGAGGCGTTTGGGGTGAGCCGCCTCAGGCTAGCGTTCAGCTCATCTCGGGTGAGCGGTACGCCGTGATTTTCCGAGATGGGGACATGCACCAAGGTTGGTGTGTTGAAGCATCAACTATTCTTGCGAAGCTGGGCGACACCTTCACTCGCCTGCTCTTCATAATAACGGCACAAAGCGATGCGGACGGTAACGGGTGGTCGAGCGAGCTCACCTTCAAAGACAATGGCGAGGCGTTGCGCGATCTTGAAGTCCGGCGCAAGCCCGATGAGGGCTCCACGAACTTTGTATTCCTCGATGGGCGGGAAGAGTTGAAGCATATGGTGGCCGACTACCACGATAACATCCGCCCGTACGACCTTTTCAAGTTTAACGGCATCTCCTACACATACTCCCCGGCCATCAATTAAAGGCCACGTTCTTCTCCGGAAGGCGAGCGAGAGTGCCGGGCTTGTCGGCGACATCCTAGACAAAACGGGCTGTCGCCGCCCAGGCTGCATCGAAACTCTCCAGCGCACACTAGCGCACCCCCAAACCACGCGATTGCTTCTCCATGTCTACGGCAAAGGCCTGGCGCTGGTCTTCCGACGGCACGATGGAGCCTGGCCCTGTTCTTCCTGAACCAGATACCGCGTGTTCTGAAGTCCTCGGCTGTTTCGTTCAGCGTGTCCTGGTGGTAGGTCACAATGAAAATTTTGCCGCTGACGAGCAGCCCATCCATTCCCATAAAGGTCAAGTCGATCAGTGCGCCGACGCCCTTGATGCGCAGGGTGGTGGTGAGCGGGGATGGGCTCTTCGGCCTCAGGCCTCTCCTCCCGGCACAGTGGGTCAAAGTGTTCCTGCCGTCCAAAACACATCACCAGGTTGGGCGCGCCTTCACCATCCGGGCCTTAGATGCTGACAAGCACGAGCTGACTTTCAATATCGCCTTGAGCTCTATTGGAGGCTGAGGCATTGGCTATGTAGGGTTGTGCGGCATCGAATGGGCATGGGTACCCCACAACTCCCTTTCTAGCCAGGCAGTTCTTTGAGCCAGTAACGCCTGACAGTCGCTTCAGGCAAACCCAGCGCTCGACTCACCTCCGCCTTCGACATGCCACTGGCCTTGAGCTCTAGCACAGCTCGGATTCGATCTGGGCTGCTGGGTTTGCCTCGCGTGCGCTTTACCAGCCCTTCACCAGCGTCCCAGTGCTTCTTCAGGCCCTGCAAGCCTCCCAGGGCTATGAAGCCCTCCAAATCCTGCGAAGCCTTCGCCATGACATCGATAGGTGATGACCCATCTTGGAGGGCCTGACACAGTGCGACCAGAGCCACGAGGTCGAAATCTAGGGTCAGCGCGATCTTGCTCAGCTTGACCAAAGAGACCTGCGTTTTCCCTTGCTCCAATCGCGACAGATTGGCTTGGGAACTGATCTCGGCGAGCTCCTCCTGGGCCGATCCTCTAAGGTCGCGCAGAGCTCGGACTATTGCTGCTATCTCGTTCTGCATGCTGAGCGCTCAAAACGAAGAATAGGGCCACAGCGCCATGCGTCGATAAATATCGAAAGCTGGCAATAATGGCGCTCATCGTTTATCGTGGGCCTACAGATGACAGCCTCGCCGCGTCCGGGCGACCGGCCAGGGAGTGATCAATTTATTAGAAAGTCGACGTCAGCAGGCTAGGGATGAAGCTTCACATACTGTCTGATTTACATTGTGAGTTCGCCGATTTCGTCCCCCCTGTGGTGGACTGTGACGTGGTCGTATTAGCCGGCGACATCCACGTGAAGTCCAGGGGGGCCAGATGGGCCAGCCTGACCTTCAGCACCCCTGTCGTATATGCCATGGGCAATCATGAGCACTACAGCGGGAATATAGATCGAACTCACAGCAAGCTGCTTGACGCTGCTGAGGCGCACGTCCACGTCTTGGAAAATCAGGTTTTAGAGTACGGTGATGTGCAGTTTCTCTGTGCTACGGCTTGGACAAGCCTGGCCGCGACCGGAGACCCAGTAGCTGCTTCTTGGTGTGCTCGTGACTCACTGAATGACTTTCGCGCTATCCGTGTTGGTGAACAGTACCGGCGTTTGCGCCCTGACGACCTGATCGCGAGAAATCGAGAGACGAAGGAGTGGTTAGAGGCTCAGCTGTCGCTGCCATTCAACGGTAAGCGTGTAGTTGTGACTCACCATCCGCCTCTTATGAAGTTCGTGAGTGACCAAGGAGCCGATCCTCACTTGCGAGCAGCCTATGGAAACAATTGGGATGGCCTGATGGATTTTAAGATCGATCTATGGATCTTTGGCCATACCCACGAAGCTGTGGATGAGGTTGTTAATGGCGTCCGGTTTGTGAGTAATCCTCGTGGTTATCCCACTGAAGAAACTGGCTTTCGGCCAGATCTAGTTGTCAGTGTATGAAGACTGACAGGGCTGCCGGCGTTTAGCTTTTTTCAGTAAGTGAGTAGGTTTCAAATTCGAACGTGATGGAGAATCCATGAGTTGTCTGAATTCCCAGGACTGGACGGCTGAGGGCGGAATACGACTGCCCATTCTGGTGTCAGCTAAGTTGGCTATTGCGCAGACCCATGATTGGGGTGCACTAGTGGACGCGTACCTGGTAGATGCAGCTGAAGTTGGCGATCGTTTCGTTGCGTACGTGTATGGCGATCTTTCAGGGCAACTGGTTGATGGGATGACAATTGTCACACCCCCTAGTGAGGTGATAGCGGAGGTTGAAGGCATGGCGTTATTGCGGACAGTGTCAGGCAACGATCATTACGTCATGGTCAGCCGATTGCCTGCCGCCGCTTGAGTGCCCCCGCGTCGTCGAGGCCGCTGTCTCAGCCTGCTTCATTAGGCCCCGCCGTCATCTAATCCATTAATAGTTAATGTGTGTTTAAGGGAAGAAGCATGTCCGAGTTAAAGAAACTGACATTGACTGTTAAGAACTATGATGCTCAAGCGAGCGGTGATCTAGACGCTCTCTATCGACGTGTTAGATATGAAGATGAGCACGGCACTACGCTCTATTTCAAAGAGGTTGTGATGCTGAAGTATCTTGCGAAGCATGGTGCTTTGGCGACTGATGCTCCGCGAACTTGGTACTATAAGCATGCCTCAAAGAAATCGATAATTGTTGTCGCTTTTGAGAAGCCTGGCGGGAAAGTTGAGTGCGGCTTGGATGATCTGCGAATTATTGCAAGGTCGACTTTGATAAAGGGTGTGGTTATTTCGCTAGCAGCGGTTCCAGCTGGGATTATTGCTGCAACGGCAACCTTTGGAGTTGGGCTTGTCATTATTCCTATGTTTTTGTGGTATGGGTACAGGAACGTCTTCAAGCTTCCGAAAATGCTGGGTCGAAAAATGCTGGTGGATGAATTTTCAAAATTTGGCGTTACTCTTCGGTAGCTTGGTTTTTTGGTTGTTGAACTTGATTCTCGTTAGAGTGGCTGGCTGTCTTGCGGACGCTGAACAGCGAAGGAAACTCAGATGAAGACCAATGCCGTTATCTTTGACGCCTTCGGAACGTTGGTCGAGATACAGCAGCCGACACATCCGTTTCGACAGTTGCTCCGAGAGGGGCGACGCCAAGGCCGCTTGCCTCGCGCTGATGACATTCGAACGATCATGACCCGTTGCCTTTCTCTAAGCGAGGCTGCGCTGGCCTTTGGTATCAAGATCTCGCCCTCCCAACTCGCATTTCTTGATCAATGCTTGGAGGAAGAGCTGGCAAGCATTCAGCCTTATCCAGACGCGGTTGAGGCCGTTGGGCTACTGCAAGCTGCAGGGGTGAGACTGGCCGTATGTTCAAACCTGGCAATGGCCTACGGCCCCGTAGTGGAAAGGATTTTCCCGCACCTTGGGGCCTATGGTTTCAGCTATCGCATTGGTGTTATGAAACCGCAAGCCGCCATCTACCAGCACACCTGCGATCTGCTTAATGTCCGGCCAGAAAATGAGCTCAGCGGTCAGAGGCGGATCGTCATGATTGGCGACTCAGAAAGGTGTGATCGGGATGGGCCTGGCCAGGTTGGTATCAAGGGTTACCTGTTGCGCAGGAATGGAGGCGGGGCTTCCAATCTTTCCCATTTTGCACAATCAGTGCTGAGTGATAGGTAGCTGCTAGCAGATCCTCAATTCGATGGTAAGCGTTGCGTCTGAGCTAAAGGGCCGCGCCACGAGGTGGCCCTGTCCATGCGTACGAACGGTCAGTGGGTGGGGAGGCTTATGCCTAGAACGAGGTTTGAAAGCGCGCTGGTAGCCCCAGATGTGTATCAGGGTCGCTCCGATGCACACCACTATGGCTTCAATCAACAGCCAAGCCAGGACAATGAGTGTGTCTAGACCGCATGCGTGCAGATCTTGGCTGTCCGGCACAATCGCTGAAGTGTTGAAGCCGTTGTACAGGGGCCGGGATGCCCCTGCACAGAGTACGAGGGGCGACCAGACCAGTATCACAAGAGGGTAAAGCATGAATGAGCTTAAGATTTTCGGGCAATGCGTTCGCTCCCCAATCGGCTGCTGGAGTGCTAGACATCGTTGCTGTCGGGCGCGTTACGAGCAGGTCTTCTCAATCGCATTTGAAGTGTTTGGAAGCCGAAAGAAGGCGCAGCGATGGCTTGTAAGATCTGTGGTAGGTGCAGGCCGTCAGGCACCCTGCTGGGTGCTGTACACACCTATGGGATTCACAATTATCCATGACGAACTTATGCGGCTTGATCACGGCATACGAGCCTAATCCCATTTAACCTGTCGTTGCTCTGTATGCGTCTGGCCAAGTCATCTACCCAGCTCCGCCTAGCATCTTATCCCTGATAACGACGGTTTTGTTGGGTGAAGAAAACGACCATATAGCCTTTCATTTCTATCTCCTCAGCGAGTACCAATCATTTGGTAGGACAGAAGCCCGGCAGCGGTCATCGCTAACGAGCCTGCAACGTGCAACGAAATTGAGCCAAGCGCCCAGACCAGTCTGCCCTCCTGAATCAAGGCAACCGTTTCGGCTGAAAATGTAGAGAAGGTGGTAAGCCCACCACAGAAACCCGTGATGATCAGGAGACGCCACTCTGGACTGAGGGTAGGAGAAGCGGCCAAGAAGGCGATGGCCACGCCGATGATGTAGCCCCCAACCATGTTCGCGACCACAGTACCTGGAGGAATCGTAGGAAACAGAGCATTCAGTTTCATGCCCAATATCCAGCGCAACCAGGCTCCAAGTGAAGCGCCAACGGCGATGACCATTAATGACTTCAGCATGGCGAGCCCACCTCATCAGACCTGAGTGGACTAACTGGCAAGCGGCTCGCGCCGAAAGAAAAAGGAAAGTCGGAGGGTAAGATCATAGCCTGTCCTAAAATGGGGGACAGGGAGACGCACCTACGCACCCTGTCCAGGGTTCACGTAGGCATCATCAGCACGAAGGCGGTTAAAGGAGGAATGCCATCTCCTTTCTTCATCCTATAGCAGCGACCAGCAATGCTTCAAGCGGTTCTAAGCAATCCAGGCACGTGGTACGCATCAGGCATGTTTGAGGTAAATGCACGCAGCCGGCTGCTGCATTTGAATCACTGCAAGATCAGAGGGTCATCTGCTAGCAAGGTTGATTTCACAAGAGAGTTAACTGGATGAAGTTTGAGTAAAAGACTGCCTTGGTTCGGACGGATAACTTTCTTAGCCAACCATGCTCTAGGCCCAATGGCTCTAGAACGAAAATGGCGTTAGCATTCCGTCCACTCGGCTTAAACAGCCTGTTTTCAGATCAGGGTCGCATTGTGGAAAAGCTAAAACGCCTCGAAAGTGGAATCGAAGGGCTCGACGCTCTGCTCAAGGGCGGACTGGTAGCAGGCTCTTCATACATAATCCAAGGGCGCCCAGGGTCTGGAAAAACGATCCTAGCGAACCAGCTTGGGTTCCATCATGCGAGCAATGGAGGCCGGGTTCTGGTCGCCACGCTGCTGGCCGAATCGCATGACCGTCTCTTTCAGTTCCTTTCTACGCTGAGCTTTTTCGACTCTTCCAAAGTAGGCGCCGAAATTCAGTTTGTCAGCGCGTTTGACACGCTGGAAAACGAAGGTTTGGATGAAGTTGTGAAACTGCTTCGACGCGAGATAAGCCGTCAGAAAGCCACAGTGATGGTGGTAGACGGTTTGCTCAATGCGCGCTCAAAAGCTGATTCACACATCGACACCAAGAAATTCATTTCTGAACTGCAAGGGCATGCCGCTTTTGCTGGTTGCACGGTGCTGTTTCTTACCAGCTCCCGCCTTGACGACGGCAGTCCTGAGCACACCATGGTTGATGGCGTCATAGAGATGGGCGAAGAGCTATATGGCACTCGCTCAGTGCGTCGAATTCAGCTGCGCAAAACTCGCGGCAGCGGAGCCATGACCGGTCTTCACGAGTGTGAAATTACCGACAAGGGCTTGGTGGTTTACCCGCGACTCGAAAGTCTCTACAGCCACCCGTCTTCTCCCGACAGCGCTGACATGACGCGTATCGCCAGTGGCATCAAATCACTGGACGACATATTAGGCGGAGGTCTGCACAGCTCCAGTGTATCTCTGGTCATAGGCCCTTCTGGGATCGGAAAGACGACTCTGGGCCTTAAGTTCCTGGCCGAGTCGACTGTGGAAGCGCCGGGCCTTCATTTTGGTTTCTACGAAAGCCCACAACGGCTGCGGCTCAAAGGCCAATCACTGGGTATCGATATCAAAGGCATGGAAGATAGCGGCGCGTTGAGCATTGCCTGGCAGCCCACCACAGAGGGTCTCCTAGATGGGCTTGGCGCCCGACTGCTGAGCATCGTTGAAGAAAAGGGCATCAAACGTCTATTCATCGATAGCCTGAGCGGCATGACGCGAGTCACGACAAATCCAGCGCGGATTACTGACTTCTTCAGTGCTCTGATGAACGAACTACGATCCAGAGGCGTTACGGTATTTGCATCCTGGGAAATGCGCGATCTGTTTGGCTCAGAGGTCAGCGCACCGAACTCTGACCTCTCCAGCATCGTCGACAATTTGGTTCTGATGCGGTTCTCTGAGAATCACTCTGAACTAAGCAGGACGCTTTCCATTCTTAAAGTACGAGACAGCTCTTACGACCCTACGCGTTTTGAGGTCGTCATCCGTGATCAAGATGTTTTCCTGAAAAAGGCCTCAAGACATGAACCTTCAGTCCCGACTGAGACATTGCCCGGTTCAAAATCTTAAGCCTTCGTGCGGGTTGAATTTAACATGACCACCATCTTGGTCGTCGACGACGAGTATTTGATCGCTGATATTCTCAGTTTCGCGCTGGAGGATGAGGGGTTCATGGTGGTGACGGCCAGCAACGGTCAGAAAGGGCTTGAAGTGCTCGATAGAGAGCGGCCTGCTTTGATCATTACCGACTTTATGATGCCGGTCATGGACGGCCTGGAATTCGCCACTGCCGTTCGAGCTTTGCCTTCGGCTAGTCAATTGCCGATCATCCTGATGAGCGGTGCTCAGGCACACATCGGTATGCAGAGATCGGATCTGTTTGATGCTGTGTTGGAGAAGCCATTCAACATTGACTCCATCATTGCCGAAGTTAAAAAACTTTTGGCTACTGATTAGCGGGTTGTCGAACTACATACCCCGACCAACCTCAAGCCGGGCTACAGTCAAGTCCGGCGACAGCCTCTCGACGGGGATGAGTAGTAAAAGGTCATCCACAGGATACTCAGCGCTATCGGGATGGATGTGACAGTCCAAACAAGTAATCTACCCGCAGCGCTGAGTGCACTCATAAATGCCCTGACTGATTAGCGAGCTCGGGAGCGACTACATCGGTTTGACCGAAACCACGTCCACGTACTTGTACTTTTTCCTAGCCGCCTTCACTGCATCATGTTCGGCAAGTAGAGAGCTCAAGATATCGGTCTCGTGAATCAACTCGTGCACTTCCCCCTCAAATTCGTTTCCCACTCGTAGCGTGACCCTCAGCCTGGGCGTGAACGATTTGGCCGCTTTCTTCTTGGCTGCTGGAGCAACCACCGGTTTTGTGAACACAACCTCTGGCACTGACTCCAGAACTGGAGGAGCAGAAATCTGCACTTCAGGCGGAACCTCACCAAACAAGGCACGACGCATTTCTTCTTCAGTTAAATCAGCGCTCATAAAACATCTCGATGGAGAAGCAATTAACTCAAACAATTCTACAAGGATGTGAGCTTATGCGACTTGACCACGGCATACGAGCCTAATCCCATCTAGCCTGTCGTTGCGTTCTATCGAGTGGGGGCGCCATACCAGAAGCTGTGCGATTCGTGGTCTTGTGCGCTGAGCCTCACTGCCACATTTTTCCGATCTGGCCTCTCAGGCTATCGTTGGGCAGACTATCAGCCATTGACGAATGGTAACGCCTTACACATGTAGCAAGCCGAGCCAGGGCAAAGCCCCCTGAACTGCTCCGTCTGTGAGATCAGAGGCGGCGCAGAGCCTCGCTGGTGTAGCGCGTAGCCCTGCTGCTCAAAAAATCTTGGTGCTGTTGTTGTCAGCAAATGGAATCGAGATATTCCCTGCTCGACAGCTATTGCTTCAATGATCCGAAGCACCGCGACACCGACCCCTTTCGATCTGTATGTCGGCACTACGACCAGAGAGCGCAGCAACCCGTCCGTACCATGCGTTTCGAATCCTCCCCATGCGACCGTCTCACAGTCCAGCGTGAACTCAAAAAAGGTTCGGCCAGGAAGATCAATATCGTCTGATGGAAGGTCAGCAGATTTCAGTGCATCGCGAAAGCGCTGCCATTGCCCACCGGCTATTTCCGTTGCCTGGATCATCATCTCCCACTCCATCCTTCCATCTCCTTTGTGCTGCTTTGCGTGAACTGCTATGGGTCAAGCCTAAGCAGCAATCATCATATTTGCTTTACCGTATATCTGACAAAGCGTATATTCGATTATCCATATGCATCGAGTCTAGTCATGACCCCTGCTATCAAAGTGCTTTTCGTGTGCGTTGCCAACTCAGCCCGCTCCCAGCTTGCAGAGGCTTTGCTGCTTCACACCGACCCGCGCTTCGAGGCCTTCAGCGGAGGATCCCAACCCTCTGAGGTTGATCCGCGCACGATTCAGGCGTTGGAAGTGGTTGGAGTCGATGCAACGGGCCTGCGAAGCAAGTCCATCAGCGAATTTCAAGCTGATCGATTCGATTACGTAATCACTCTTTGCGATAAATCCGCCAGCGAGTGCCTACCAATGCCCAGTGCAGGTGAAGTCATTGCCTGGGACTTTCCTGACCCAGTAACGAACGATGATCCCGGTGCATTTCGCCACACGCTCCACGACATCCACGAGCGCATCAAGCTCTTCGTTTTGGTCAAGACCAAACACCTGGAGGATCTATGACAGAACCCATGAACCCCACCACGTTATTCAAGTGCTTGGCGGATGACACCCGAGCCAAAATTTCCCTGCTTGTCGTGAGCGAAGGCGAGCTGTGTGTCTGCGAGCTGACGGCGGCACTCGACCTGAACCAGCCGAAGATTTCTCGTCATTTGGCCCTGCTGCGTTCTGCTGGTTTGTTGATGGATCGCCGGCAAGGTCAGTGGGTGTACTACCGCCTGAACCCCGATTTGCCTGCGTGGGTAACTGCGGTTTTGAAAGAAGTCGTAGACGCCAATCAGCAATGGCTGGAAACCGAGACTAAACGCCTGTGCGGTATGAACGACCGTCCGATCAACCAGGCCGTGTGCAGCTGATTCACGCCCAACCGGATTAACGAAATGCTGATTGCCGTATTGATATTTATCGCCACCATCGTGCTCGTCATCTGGCAGCCCAAAGGGCTCGGAGTTGGTTGGAGTGCCACGTTGGGTGCCATCGTGGCGTTGCTGGCAGGCGTCGTTACTCTTGCAGACATACCCGAGGTCTGGCGCATCGTCTGGAATGCTACCGGAACTTTCATCGCGGTCATCATCATCAGTTTGCTGCTTGATGAGGCAGGCTTTTTTAAATGGGCTGCGCTGCATGTGGCCCGATGGGGAGGCGGAAGCACCCGCAAGCTGTTCGCATTTATCGTCCTGCTTGGCGCAGCGGTGTCGGCCCTGTTCGCCAATGACGGAGCAGCATTGATCCTCACACCCATTGTGATCGCGATGTTGCTGGCGTTGCGTTTTTCTCCTGCGGCTACTTTGGCATTCGTCATGGCAGCCGGTTTTATCGCCGACACGGCGAGCTTACCGCTGGTGGTTTCCAACCTGGTCAACATCGTTTCTGCCGACTACTTCGATATCGGCTTCAACGAATATGCTTCGATCATGGTGCCGGTAAACATCGTCAGCGTGGCAGCGACATTAGCCATGCTGCTGTGGTTTTTCCGCAAAGATTTACCAAAGACCTATGACCTCAACCAACTGAACAATCCGGACGAGGCAATCCACGACCGGGCCACGTTTGTAGCCGGCTGGTGGGTGCTGGCACTACTCCTGATCGGCTTCTTTGTCATTGAGCCGTTGGGGGTGCCAATCAGCGCCATTGCAGCGGTCTGTGCGTTCATTCTCTATGTCATCGCGGCTCGTGGTCACGCCATCAACACAAGCAAGGTGCTCAAAGAGGCCCCATGGCAAGTAGTGATTTTTTCTTTGGGTATGTACCTGGTCGTCTATGGCCTGAAGAACGCCGGCCTGACCGACCACATCGCGCAGATCCTGAACGTGTTCGCCGGTTATGGCGTTTGGGGCGCGTCCCTGGGTACAGGGCTGCTAACAGCATTGCTGTCTTCGATCATGAACAACATGCCCACGGTTCTGGTTGGTGCCTTATCCATCCATGCCGCCGAAGTTGATGGCGTCGTACAGCAAGCAATGGTGTACGCCAACATCATTGGCTGCGATCTAGGCCCGAAGATCACTCCAATTGGCAGTCTGGCCACGCTGCTGTGGCTGCATGTGCTGGCCAAGAAGGACATCAAGATCAGTTGGGGTTACTACTTCAAGACTGGGATCGTGCTGACCTTGCCTATCCTCGTCGCCACCTTGTCTGCCCTGGCATTGCGCCTCAGTTTCTGAATCAAGGAATCTTCTGATGAAAGTCTTGTTCATGTGCACCCACAACAGCTGCCGCAGCATTCTGTCCGAGGCGCTTTTCAACCACTTGGCGCCCGAGGGCGTAGAAGCTGTCAGCTCAGGAAGCTTTCCCAGTGGCCGGGTGAATCAAAGGGCACTGCAGACACTGGAGGCGGCGGGTATCTCTACTGCGGGCTTAAGCAGCAAGGCTTCGGACGCTTTTGAAGGCTCGCCGCCAGACATCGTGATCACTGTCTGTGACCGGGCTGCAGGTGAGGCATGCCCAATCTTTTTCGGGCCAGCTTTGAAGGCGCATTGGGGGCTGGCCGACCCGTCTGAGGCTAGCGGGTCGGAAGCCGAGATCACCGCTGCGTTTGAAACCACACTAGCCAAAATTCACGAGCGCGTGAGCGCATTTCTTGCGCTGCCACTGAAGACCATCAGCACTGACCAGTTGAAAGCTGAACTGAACCGCATCGGTTCGCTTTAAAGATCAACCGAGGCGGCACCCAACCAGGCGCCGCTGTAGGAGTTTATATGCAAGACACATTGCCGAACGTCCACGCCGACCTGATCGACATTCCTTCGTTGGAACAACTGGAGCCGCGTACGCCTTCGCTCCATAGACCGCGCATTCTTCTACTGTATGGATCAACGCGAGAGCGCTCATTCAGCCGGTTGGTGACTCAGGAAGCAGCCCGCTTGTTGGAGGAGTTTGGCGCCGAAACCAAAATCTTCGATCCCTCGGGTTTGCCGCTGCCGGACGATGCTCCGGATACACATCCCAAAGTGGCGGAGTTGCGCGAACTCATGCAATGGTCTGAAGGACAGGTGTGGTGTTCGCCTGAACGGCACGGCTCCATGAGCGCAGTATTCAAGGCCCAGATCGACTGGGTTCCGCTTGCGATTGGTGCAGTTCGACCTACGCAAGGAAAGACCCTTGCAGTAATGCAGGTCTGCGGTGGCTCGCAATCTTTCAACGTGGTCAATCAGCTGCGCGTACTGGGCCGATGGATGCGGATGTTCACCATCCCAAACCAATCTTCGGTGGCCAAGGCGTTTACCGAGTTCGACGAGGCAGGTCGTATGAAGCCGTCCTCGTACTACGACCGACTCGTGGACGTGATGGAAGAGCTGATGAAGTTCACGCTGCTGTTGCGGGGTCGCCAGGACTACTTGGTTGATCGGTACTCCGAGCGTAAAGAGTCCGCCGAAGAGCTTTCCAAACGCGTCAACCAGCGCTCCATCTAACGTCAGTGCGAGGAAACTGTATGAGCCAGATCACGATCTATCACAACCCGCAATGTGGCACCTCTCGCAACACCTTGGAGCTGATCCGCAACAGCGGAGAAGAGCCGACTGTTATCGAGTACCTACAGAGCCCACCTGACCGCCCCACGCTTGTCAGATTGATCAAGGATATGGGTATCGAGGTGCGCGCTCTTTTGCGTATCAAAGGCACTCCGTACGAAGAGCTGGGATTGGGCGATGCATCGCTGACGAACGAACAGCTCATCGATGCCATGATGGCTCACCCTATCCTGATCAATCGCCCCATCGTCGTGACGCCTTTGGGTACACGCTTGTGTCGACCGTCAGAGGCAGTGCTCGACCTTCTGCCGCAAGAGCAGCGCGGCAGCTTCGTCAAAGAAGACGGACAAGTCGTCATTGATGAGAATGGCCGCAGGGTTTAAACCGATGTAAAGCAGATGGGCCTGGGGGGACGCTGGTGAATCAAAACTCGAAATTTGATGTAGTGGTCATTGGCGGTGGCCAATCCGCGCTCACCGTAGCCTATTTCTTGAGGCGTACAGGCCTTTCCTATGTATTACTCGACGCCGAGTCAGCACCGGGAGGGGCCTGGCGGCATGGGTGGGATTCTCTCCGACTATTCTCGCCGTCTGCTTGGAGCTCTATTGCCGGCTGGCCAATGCCAGCAGTATCCGAGGGGACTCCTGGGCGGGACGATGTTGTCGACTATCTAACTCAGTACGAACGCCGATATGACTTTCCCATCATCCGATCCACGCGGGTAAACCGTGTCGAGAAAATCGAAGACGGATTACGGGTTGTCGCCGAGGGAAGAGCCTGGGAGGCCAAAGCGGTTATCAGTGCAACAGGCACCTGGAGCCGCCCATTTATCCCAAGCTATCCCGGACAGGAGTTGTTTTTAGGGCTGCAGCTTCATTCCGCTCATTACGTTGGGCCGAATGAGTTTGAGGGGAAAACAGTCCTTGTCGTGGGTGGTGGCAACTCGGGAGCCCAGATTTACGCCGAGGTTTCTAAAGTGGCTCAGGCAACCTGGGTAACTCAAGAGGCCCCAACGTTTCTACCTGATGAGGTTGATGGGCGCGTCCTGTTCGAACGAGCTACTGCTCGATTGAAGGCGCAACAGGAAGGTGTGGAGCCTGAACAACCCGCAGGGGGGCTGGGCGACATCGTAATGGTGCCATCGGTGAGGGACGCTCGTGAACGCGGTGTATTGAGAGCGGTACGGCCATTCACGCACTTCACTTCGACAGGCGTTGTGTGGTCATCAGGAGACGAAACAAAGGTGGACGTTGTCATCTGGTGCACGGGATTTTCTCCCGCGCTCGACCACCTGAGCAGCCTGGGCGTTGTAGGCCTGGACGGTAAAGTGGCTGTGGACGAAAATCGAAGTGTTGCGTCACCCAATTTGTGGCTGGTGGGTTACGGCAATTGGACGGGGCTCGCCTCTGCGACATTGATCGGAGTAACCCGCACCGCTCGGGATGTAGTCAACCAAGTCCAAAGCTATCTCACTAGCGAACCCTGATGTCTCGCGACGCAAATCGAGTGTGCCTACTGTGATGCGACTTCAAGCTCAGGAAAGAGAATAGGCTCCAGTGGAGGAGTTGCCGGACACAGCCCGAGTCGCCAGTAGCCGACGTCGTGCCATTTCCCAAGCTTGAAGCCTACCTCCGGATATGTGCCGATGTGGACGAACCCCAGCGACTCGTGCAGGCCCACACTGCCTTCGTTTGGCTGCGCAATTCCGGCGTACGTTGCGCGAAATCTCTGCTTATCAAGAATCGGAAGCAAGGTCTCATAGAGCTCACGGCCAACTCCCTGCCGGCGAGCCGATTCAGCTACATAAACCGTCACGTCAACAGCCCATCGGTACGCCGGACGAGCCCTGTGCTGGCTTGCGTAGGCGTAGCCCTTGATCTCGCCATCATCTTCAGCCACTAGGTAGGGATATGTCTGAAGTGTCGTCGCTATCCGCTGAGCAATTTCCTCAACGCTTGGCGGGGTCTCTTCGAATGAGATCGCTGTATTTAGAACAATGGGAGCATAAATGCGCTGGATGGCTTCTGCGTCGGTGATTACTGCCGTACGAATTTTCAAACCCTTTACAGCCATCGTGAATGATCTCTCGTTGAATAGCCGTCGTTCGGCACTCGGATTCTAACTACGCTCGCCGCAGCGATGCATTTCTGACTGAAGCCGGTGACTGGTATGACTTAGAGGCAGAAACGACCGGCATGGCCAATGTACCTGTTGGGCGCGCTCGTAGGCGATCAAAATTCGCATTTGGTGAATCGAAACTCATAAATGTTAGCGTTTTCGCCTGCTTTAAAGCATTTTTTATAGGTTTTCGAGGATTTTTGAGTGAAAACTCAGATTGATAAATAGGCAATTTATTTACCGTTCGTCGGCAATGTCCATTTTATTTTCACCCCCCCCTCTTGAAAATTTTTAAGCGAGACGGAGTTCTTATATTTGAGAGCAAGATAAAAGCGGCAGTGGCCCAGGCACCGCTTTTCTCACAGGATTTCGCCGGCTTTTACATCTGATATTTACGGCTTCTAGATCACACGGTTTTGAGGACTGAAGGTGAATTTGAGGTTGGAATGGGTGGGCCGGGGGCCAAGGAGAAATCGCTTTTCTTTGCAGCCGCAGGCTGCTGCTTACGCTTTGACGTCAAACCAATAGGTTTTTTTTGCTGGGATCAGTCCGTCTGAAATTCCACCCGTCTCTTACAACAGGCGTCTGCAAACGTCCGCCCCCGTCATATTTCTAACGAAATGCATTTGCTGACCCTATACGCACGTTGAAAATTCTGGCCTGTAAACCAAATTTTTACACTGTAAACTCCTGTGATTAACACGTTAAAAAATTGGTTTACAGGGTGCACCTGAATTCTGGCCGCGCTTGGGGTTATGTTGCCAATTTATGGATAATGCGAGCCCGACATCGGATCCTATGACCCCACTGTCTGATGGCCAGCTCTGGTCTCTTGCCTGCGAAGCCTATGGGGATGATCTCCCTGTAATCCTTCTATCGCTTTTAAGCGCCTACGAGCGTCGTCCTGGGCTGAATAATCCTATCCGTGTTCACAGGTCGGTTGTCGGCGTTGATGGCTTTACAGCGCTTCGAGATGCCCTTGTTACACAGCGCTCCAATGGTTTCCATCAGCTCGACGGTTGCTTGGAAATCCGTGAACCTTTGGCTTGGCATCTCGTACGCCATCTGCAGCAGAAGCTGATAATCGATGGGCATGCCCCTGCTTCAATCCGCGACCAGCGTTTTGCGGCAGACCTGGGGCTTTGAGTTTGTCCCGGTGACGCGACTAGTCGCGCATTGGGTCACGGCGGTGCTGGTCGTCATCAGTTGTGGCAGTCCCTTTGTACGTTTTCGATCGCAGCTGTTTGATCGATACACCCGCTTCGCTGAAGTCTTGCATCATCTCCGCGAACTCTATGGGTGTCAGGTAGGGGGCGCTTTCTTGTACTGCAAATGACCTCCGATAGCTCAAGCAGTGGCGCGCATTGCCATGGGTTAATCTTCCACTGATCTCAAAACGGAATCGAGCTCGTGACTAGAAATCCAGTTGAACGGGCCCTCATGGCACGAGGGGTAGACAGTGCGTTGGCCAGGAGCCTGAGGGAGGAGAAGTGGACAGTTGCGAAGCTCCAATTGCAACGCCCGGAGAAACTCCTGGAGCTGGGGCTCAGTGAATCCGTCGTGCTCAAGATCCTCGGGAAAGGCAGGCCGCCGATACCACTGAATGTCCTCATCAAGACCCTTTACGACAATCGCTGGGTTTGCTGTGTCTGTCGAGATCCTGCGCGCCCCGTCATCGTTCACCACATCAAGCCATGGGCGGAAAGTCGCGATCATTCTCCGACCAACCTCGCAGTCCTTTGCTCTATCCATCACGGGGAGGCGCACTCCACGCATGCTCTGGAGCTTACGCTCACCCCTGACCGGCTCAATGCAGAAAAGGTGATGTGGGAACAGGAGGTGAGTCGGCTCGATCCACTGGCCATATTCAAGGCCACTCAGCTGATGAGTTGCCAGTGGTGGTACTTCAATCACCTCAGGATTCTTGAAATCGCTGGGCATGTTGGAGTGGATGTCACTCAGCTCCAGGGATTTCAAGCGGCTCTTCGCAATGGGGTCTGTGACGAGGACGGTTACCTTTGCGCCAGAGAGGGTCTTCTGTACGTCGGTCAGGCACCCTCGCACAGCCTGTACCGTTACATGAGCAACATGCTGCGCGCCGCCGTGGATCATGGCTGTGTCAGAAACATTTCGGATGACTTGGATCGGGGCACACTCGATATTCTGGTCACCCCTGGCGACCTGGTGTTCGTACAGGGCTCCTATCATTTCACGGATTTACCTCCTGACGGCTCCGGAGCGGACATGGTTCGGGGGCGACGACGCGTCAACAAAGTCGAAATCACGTTCGTCTTCGATAGGAATGAAGGAACGTCCGGCTCAGCACGAACCGAGTGGCTTCTTGGCGTGCACACCTTGGGCTGTCTGTTGCGCGTGAACAAGCTACAGCGAGATCTCAACGGTGTGTTGCATCTCGGGGCTACCGTCTTGGCGATTCGCAGCGCTCATGAAGAGTTGAAGTCGAGGATGTATGAGATTGGCCTTTATCAAAGCGGCCTGATAGGTCATGAGGATGAGGAATTGGAAGATTTCGATCCTGGGTACGATGAGGGCGATGATGAAAACGATGACTTACTTCACTCGTAGCTCGGGCATGAGTTGAGTCCACGCTTTCGTTGCTTGCGTCCACGTTTTCGTGACTTGGGTCGATCCGCTGCACGTTGAACGTATCGGCTCCAGGTCACGCCAGGTGTCGAAACCTCTGTCCTACCCCAGGCCCGAAATGTCAGGCATTATCGAGCTAGCTCGCTATGGCGATGTGCCAGTGGAATAGGTCAGGCGGAGGTTTAGGATGAAGGATTCATTTTCAAGGCGCCACGGTTTCTCGCAGGCAGATGAGGCCGAAATCACCGTACGAGAAGATGCGCCGCAAGCGCTGCAGGAATACCTGATTCAGCTGAGCTACGAATGTGGTCTCAAGCCCTCAGGCCTACGCCAAATCATCTGCCAGACCTTGAAGGTGTTGCCTGACAAGCGAAACTGGAGCGAAACGCCCAACATCCATGAGGAGAACGTCCAGCGGCTTGAGCAGTGCAAGTGGTTCAAGGTGTATGACGTCATCGAGCGACTCGATCACCACTTCGGCAACCACAATTACGATGGCGACGTGTATGAGCACTTCACTACTGAGCTGAATGAGTATTTCATCGAGCATGGCATTGGCTGGAAGCTGCTAGATGGCCGCATCGAAATACGCGGTTCTGAATCCTTTGAACAGGTTTTGACCTCGGCTAAAGAAACTGAGAGTCAACACGGGCACGTCACGGCTAGCAAGGAATTGCACCAGGCGATTGCTGATCTTTCACGCCGGCCTTCGCCAGACCCAACGGGAGCCATACAGCACGCTATGGCCTCTCTGGAGTGCGTTGCTCGGCAGGTCACTGGTGACCAACAAGCGACCCTTGGAAAGATCATGAATGATTCGCGAACGCTTATTCCAGCGCCATTGGATCAGGCTGTCATCAAAACCTGGGCCTACGCCTCGGAGTTCGGGCGGCACATCCAGGAAGGGCGTGAGCCGTCTTTCGAAGACGCAGAACTCGTAGTTGGCCTGTGCGCCTCGGTCAGTAGCTACCTGATCAAGAAGTCGAAGTGACGGAAATGTTGTTGGGCCCTCGGGCAGGAGCTGGCGAGTATGCCGTGGGGGTGTTGGATGACGGTGGCCGCGATTTTTTCGCCGTCGCCGCAAGGCCAGCATCGGTTGCAAAGGCGGTGGCGAGGGCCCCAGGCGTCTCACTTGATCGAAGCCAGAGCATGCTAGCTGCCAAGCTGGCCCGGCATTATGATGGCGAGCTTTGCCGCCACCAAGGATGTGACATCCTCCACCGACATCACGCTGGATGGCATCGCAGGTGCGTTGGTCTTTGCTGCGTGCATTTGCTTGGCAATGCCGAAGTCGGTGGTCAATCGCCGATGGGACATCTTAGGCGCCCGAGCAATCGGGCACCTGCGATGTGGGTTGCCGTTACTTCAACGCGGCATTGATGGCGTTGATAAGGTTCGTACACCCCTCTACCTCATGTAATGCTAATTCAGAGGCAGAGTGATCGCGCGACCATCTGAGGAATGCCTTTGCCAACTTATACTTACTGAAGTCCTTACCGATCGTCTTCTGGAACAGATCCACGATGGGCTTCTCGGGCTCGCTGGCTATTGCAGCGGTGACATCCCAGCTTAGGTCGGCTTTGGCGACCGCAACTAGAGTGTCGCGCAACAAGTCCTCGATCTCGGCATGTTCGATCTTGGGTACTACATAATCTGAAGTACGGAGGATTCGTTTGCTGCCTAATCGATGTACCAGAATTTCCTGTTTGGCAGCCTGATCACCAGCATTGTCTGAATCGAGAAGCGCTGCCACCTTTAGGTTATGCGAGGTCAGGATCGTCGCGAAATAGACGATTTTGCTGGCAGTGTTCGATGGTACCAAAGCAATCTTGTCGTGCAACGAGGCTTTTTCGCCTTCTTTGAGTAAGTTGGAGATAGCTTCGAGATACCAGTAATCGGTTAGGCCTTCAAGGATGAGATTCCGCTGATTCGCGAATAGACTCTGAGCAAGGTCATAACCCAGAGCTTCTTGGAGTGGTAGCAGGGCTGCCGGATCGCTGGATGCTACGGTAGTGTGAACTTTGGTGCCGACAGCTCTATCTGTTAGCTCCACAACTCTGACCAGGTCGAGCTCATCGGGGCCGACGAGGAACGGGGAATGGGTCGAGTATAGAGTCTGGTTTTCATCGGCAAGCATTGAGATAGTTCTTCTGAATTCTCGCTGCTTCAGGGCGTGAAGGCTTACTCCAGGCTCGTCCAGGAGTAGGACGGTGTTCTTGTGTTTACCTTTGGCCTCAGCGAAGAACACAATGAAGAAAGAGACTAGCCATTGGAAGCCTTCTGAACGCTGATCAAGTTCCACCTCTACTCCGATATTGTCTTCAACGACGACCTTCAGGTACTGACCATCCGCTGTCAGCTTTAGTCTGCTTGCCTCAGCTTTAGTGTCATCAGGATTCCAAACTTTGATTATCTGTTGAGTTAGTTGAACACTAGCGGCATTCAGCTCATAGCTCCGCTGATCTAGCTTCGCTCGGTAACCCTCAAGGTCAGTAGTGGTGTGGCTTGGGTCAGAGGCTTTGCCTAGCTCAGAAAGCTCTTGGGCAGTGAAGCCAAGCAGTTTGAGTAAGCAGATGTTGCCGTAATCGTAAGCGTCGTCGTCGAGGCTATTGGCTTCCAGTCGCTTAGCCAAATTCGCTAAATGAATGATCGGTTTGACGCGAAAATAATTGCTATAAAGGACAAATATGGGTCGATTTTTGTATAACTGCGATCGGAACTTGTCAATCTCAGCATCGTCATCCAAGGCTGCGACTATTCCTTCCCATCGAGCAATTTCTTTTTGATTTTCCTCGTCTACATGTGGAAGAACTTCATCCAACCAGGGTTTTAAAATATCAACCACTGACCACAAATATCTCAGGGGATTCAAATCGTTGGTCAGTTTGTGGAGGCTCTCAGTGCGCGGTTTAGGTGAGCCTTCGGGGACATCTCGATCTAGATGGGCGGCTAGCCTTAGAAGGTCATTTTTAATGTCTCTATAGTATGGGGTGGCTACCCCAATTAGACTATGGCGCCAGTTGTTGTTGAGGTAGCGAGTGAAGCTATAGCCAATTGGTAGTCCTTTAATTTTTTCAGGAGCATGATCTAAATCGACTTTTTCCAAAGTGAAAGTCGCCGTGACCACTTCGATATCTTCAGGCTTGAGTTCGCCTCTGCTGATCTGTGTGTAGTGTGCTCGTGGATAATCGCGCAGTGGATTGAAGCCTTTAACTCCCTCTGGGGGATTGATCTGCTGTATTGCTTGAAGAATGGCAGTCTTACCTGCCTCATTAGGCCCCACCATAATTGTCTTGAGCTGTTCGACCTCAAATTCTCCGGTGTCGATGATGCTCCGATAATTCTGAATTCGCACCTTACTCAAACGCATGGTCAGTCCCTTTGTAACTCATGGATGTAGGTTGGCCTGCACGATAGCCCAGTGCCATACAGAAAGATAGAAGGTCGATTGAGACACCTTGATGGGCTTGCTAGAGCTTCGATATGAGCCTACTTAGTCCGGGATGAGCGAGCTCGCCGCCAGCTCAAAACAGCTTCAACCTATGGCTCTGGCACAGGATCAATGAGGGTGAGGAGCACGAGCCATGGCGGCTCGGTGTGAGTGAATCGCGTTGTATGGCATTACGAGGCCGAGTGCAAGATAGAGGAAGCCCCCCCTTTACAGTCCACTCCGGCTCCAGCTGATTTCAGCTGTTACGCAGCTGGGTATCAATCTTTTGGTGTAGCGGCTGGAGAATTGCATTCCACTTGTCCATCCGTTTGAATTACCACTGACCGGTTGTTTGCATCCGACGTGATCAGGCGTTTGCACGAGACTCGACCGGCGAACTGCATGCCCTCGACCGGCTGGAGTCGGCCATAAGCAGCCGATAGGATTAGACTACACCGAAGTCCTGTCAGAGATTATTTTGTATGCTGATTGAGTGCCAAAGGTGCAGCCAAGGTTACGTTCGAGCAATGCGGGTGCGCTCCACAAATATTTCGCTGTGGGTGTGCGAAGAGTGTGAAGCAACGTGGACGAGCCAAGATGAGGTGAGTGCCAGTAATTTTGAAGACTACGGTAAGTTAATGGCCGGCATTGGGCGCAGTTGTTTATGGTCAGAATTGGAGCCACAGTGAAAAATTCGTTACTGCTTACTTTCTGTCAAATGTCCGCTTTGTGTCGATAGAAGTCGCTCATAAGTGGCTGCTATTGGCCAATCAGGGTCGGCCAGCGGGCTGGTCAAATCCGACGCAAACGACTGGTCAAGTCGAATGCAAATGGCTGGTCAAGTCCATGCAATTACTCAGCGGCGAATGTTGGATACCAATAGGGGATCTGTGAGGCCCCTGGCTTATCCAAGACAATCGCCACACTTTGCTCCGCCCGTGTGACCGCCACATAGAAATCGGCTGCGGAGAGGGGCAGGAGATACTCGCCTTTGCTGATGAACTTGCCGATGGGGTCGGTCGGATATATCAGCACGCGGTTGAAGGTCTGTCCTTTGGACACCCCGAAGTTCATGTAGTTGAGGTCGAACTCCGTCCCCGAGCGAATGCTGTTGCGCAGGCACTGGGGTTGGAATGTCTCAACGTACTGACGGACGTGAGTCTTTCTCACGAGGAAAACGCCGTCGTGGGGTGTGATCGCGTGATTCTGTGAGGTCGTTTCCGGAAACTCCCAGATTGCCTCGAAGATGGTGTCGGAAAAGGTAGCTATTGTCTGGCAGCACCTCCATGTGACAGAGCTGTAGTTGATTTCCAGGCGGCCTGCTTTCTGCTGTTTTTTGAACCATGCAATGGATTTCGAGTAGGCAAAGGCCTTCTTCATTTGACCACGAGGATTGGTGGACAAGACTGCCTGCCGGACGTCCCCGACGAGCCGTATCTCAATGCGTGTGCCGAACAGCGCCTCCAGGATGTCCCAGTCGTAACCTGAAAGATCCTGAACCTCGTCGATGAGTATTTCGTCGTAAAGGCATTCGAGGCGTTGAATCAAGGCCCCGCCGCTTTGGCCAATCAGTTGGTGGGCCAAGCGTGCTAATTCCTTCGCATACACACTGTCCGACGAATCGAAAAATCGATTCTCACCGCTGGCATATCGTCCTGGATCACCTTCGAAATTGAAGCCCCTGCAGCGCTTGCCGGGGAATGCGAATGGGGCGAAGGGTTTGACGAAATGACGCAGCAAAAAGCTGAACCAGCCAGAGACTTCCAAGCCGGGTCGGTCTCCGGCATACCGCCTTACGCGCTCGCGCAACTCGATCTGATTGGCCTGGGCGAAGGTGATGAGCAGAACTTTGCGATCGGCTGCTAATGCTTTGCAATGCTCCACCAGGCCTTGAGTCTTGCGAGCACCCGCAACTGCCAGGGTCAGGTAGTTTTTAGCCATGAATGAACGCCGCAGCCGCAGCCATATATGGTGGCGGTGTGACCGTCTCCTTGGATTTGGCGATGAGAAGTGCTGCTTCCGTTTTCTCTCTCGACATCCATTTCTCAAGCTTGGCCCTATCAGTGGCCCCAAGAATCTTGCGCAGAGACTCTTCGCTGTTGCACGCCCTCAATTGTGGCTCCAATGTCCTGCCCGCTTCCTTTGCACCAATAAAGAGTTCGCGCTTTCCTGTTTCGAGCAGTTCGCTGACAGTTTCCTTAAGGGTTTCTGGGTCTTCTCCGTCGTTGTCTCGAAGAACTGCAACTGGTCGATCGATGGCAGTACACAGTTCAAGGCAGCGCCTCAACGTCAGCCCGTGCATGCTCATCACATCAATCCCCAGCTCCATCGGGTGCTTACCGTAGAGGTCTTTGAAGAATCGCTCGAACAGAATCTCGTCCGAAGGGCCCTCCACTAGGACGAGCTTGTGAGCCAGCACCATCCGCAACGTGTCGAAGCCTGGGAGCTTTTGGAAATAGCCGACCGTGTCCGGATCAAGCGTCTCGATGTGAGATGCCTTGCCGCGATGCAGGAGGAGCAAGGAGCTCAGGCCGAGGCGATTCAGCACATAGGCACTGTGGGTCGAGATGAACAGTTGACGCTCACCTGCAGCCTCCTCGATGCGCGACAGCAGCGTGGTCAAGCTGGTATGTGACAGGTGATTCTCTGGCTCTTCAATCATCACGATGCTGGTGTGCTCGGACAGGCGCTGCATGGCCAGCGAAATCTTGATCGAAGCCTGCTGCCCTTGGCCTGCCAAGGCGAACGGCACATGATCTACGTGTGGTGTGACCGACCCCTCCCAGGAGGATTGAGCGCTTTGATCCATGGCTAAGGCCATCACCTGGTTATCCAGTGGCGCTCGAATATCCTTGAGGCGATCATTCACTCCTCCCAGGGAGTTAGAGGTCATGGACTCTTTGATCTCGCGGTAATGCTGGGAGATCTTGGCTTTCTCGCTCGGCTCCAAATGGTCACTGAGGATCTGGCGTAGGTGATAGTCGACGCCTGAGGTTGAGCGGACGGTACGGGAATCGATAGTCGCAACGGCGAGCTGCCGGGGGCGCCGAGTCAGTACCTCATCCCCAAAGGTACGCCATTCAATCTTGTAGTACTCAACGGGTATCAGCGCGCTGGGGTTGATACGCCACTGGGCAAGTTCCTCGTCATACTCGGGGTTAGGAATGACCTTGAACGAGATACCAGGGCAGGCATTCGTCTTCCTATCGCTGTTGATCGCCCCGCAGAGAAACTGCAACTCTGGCCGATTTTCTAGAAATAGCTCAATCAGGATCTCTGGTAGCGCCGATTTTTCATCCCAGGCGCAGTCTTCCAGAAATTGATTAACCAGGTCTTTGTTGAACCAGTACGGGTTCAGCTCCTCCTGAGCGGAGCGACCACCGGTACGCCCGTTGAGCGCGAGACCAATTGCCTCCATCAGGGTCGACTTCCCCGCGTCATTACCGCCCACAAGGATATTGAGATCCCTGTTGGGCAGCAGCGTGAAGTCGCCGTAGATCCGATAGCCCTGGATTTTGATCTTCGTGATCATCTGCTGTCCTTACATGGAAGGGATGTCCGATTAGTCGGTGCATTACTCATAGTGGAGCTCACCAAATAGTCCGATCATGAGGTCGCCGTCCAGGATCTCAAAAGGTAGGGTGACGTACTGATCTCGATGGCGAGGTAGCGCCTTTCCATCGTGCGGTGCGTTCTTCGTGTGCCCTTGAACCTTTTCCCCGTTCTCCTTGATATAGGGAAGCACGACGATCCGGCCATGGTTCTTGGATAAGATCGTTCCCTCGTACCACAAGGTGTTTCCTTCATCGCTGCTGGACTCGCCACCCGTGTTTTTCAGCACCCACCGTGGCACCCCGTCGTCCTCATACCAGAACACGAAGCCACCGCAGACCACTACTCTCTGGCCGCGCATCCTCGCCTCGGCAAGCATCTGCTTGACGCTCGCTAACTGCAGCAGCTGATTGGCTCTGGGAAGAAGCAGTGCCCGAATCTGTGCTTTCGTTCTCCCCCAGTGATCTGCTCCCGAAAGACCGAATCCTTTGGCTGTCACCTCTCGCAGGCAAATCTGCGAGCGTTTGGGAGACAAGGCTCCGATCTGTTCCCACGTCTGGTCTTCGGTACGACGAAGGCACATGTTGAATCTCGGGATGGCAACTATCTCCAGGTAAGGAGCGCGCTCAAGCTCCTGGTAGAGGGGTTGTCGCAAGCTTTCCATCGTATTGTGCAGTTCCAGCTCCTGCATGTTGGGACGGGGCAAATGGGCGTTTCGCTTGATTGCTTCGCGCTCCATGAGCTCTTCTTCTCCCCGGATACGGCGCGCCGCCGTCAGTGCTTTCTCGACCTTCAGGGCGGTCGAGTTCTGAAGCACAGGATCCGGCACCGCCTGAGCTACCAGTTCACTGGTTCGGCTGTTGAATTCGTCCGCAGCTCCTATGGCCTCCTCGTAGGAGGTGAAAACAGCCGCCCTCGCATGGCCACTGCCGTTATCGTAGAAGTAACGCTTCCAGGACAATTGGGAGTCGGGGAAGAGCTTGAGTGCCCGCAACTGCCATGTCCATCCGATGCTGAATTGCCGGAACGGAAGGACGGCCAGGGTGGGCATTGAGTTGTATGGCATCTGATCTAGGCGCATCGATTCTCCCTGCTTTTTGCGTTCTAACGCCCGTGGAGCGCTGGAGCTAATCCTAGGGGAGATAGATTCCCCCGATCTCATGGATAGCATATTGCCAGGATGAATCAATACTAGACCGCTGGTGAGGCGTTATGAGGTTGTGAGAGCCGCCTCCTGGTATTGGTATTGCTACGGATCTGGCGCTTTAGGTCAAGCAGGAGGCCGCTGAGCGGCTTATTGGCAGATCGCTTCATCTGCCTCAGCCTTATCACTTTTTCAGCGACGTAATGCGCTTCTCTGCGATCTCAGCGTCTTGCTTGTACAGTTCCTTAAGCTCCTGCCTTAGTCGGAGGTATTCGGCTACCGGTAAACCTTCTTCCAACTGCTGCTCAAGGTCTTTTGAGAGTGTGAAGTACTTGTCCATAGCCAGTGTAAGGTGCGTTGAGCTAAGGGTCTCGGTGTAGCCCGACAGATCCCTGAAAGCGAGATGGATGTAGTTCTCCACCGAGTCTGGGTCGAGGTGACCAGTCCATTCGGCGACCTCGGCTTTGAAGGTTTCGGTGTCCAAAAGCGCACGCCGAAAATCATCCGCGTTGTTCAGCTGATGCCGTGCGATGAACTGGGTGAAGAGGCGAGTGATCATGGCATGCCGGAACATGTGCGGGCAGATCTGAGACTCGATACCTGCGAGCTTTCGAAGCTTTAGGATTTCGTTAGAAAAATTTTTGTCGCTGAGGGGCTTTCCGGTTCTGGAGCATACAAACAGGTAGCCGTGATCCTTGCTTCCTTTGTGAAAATTGCGCATGAGCTTGCGCCGAGGGCCATCGATGAACCGGTCTAACATTCGCAGCGTTGGCATCAGAATCGGTACATACCGCTTAGCATCTTCCTCACGCTTCAGGGTGTCCAAGCGCAATACCGGAGAGTCGAGGCCAAGAGCAATCGCATCGCGCACATCCTGCACCTTCAGGTTTGCCAGCTCGCCACGCCGAGGGCCGAGGTCATTGAACAATTCGATCATTATGAGGCGCCGCATTTTCACGAAGTCGGTGGCCTTGTCCTTTCGATTGGCAGCCCTAAGCATCTGTACTTGCTCGCTGGTAACAGGGTCACGACGCCGTACTCGGTGAGGCTTGCCGAATGAGTGGTGCCAAAGATGGGACTTTAGAACTTTTCTGCCTCCCCGGACTTTGATGTAGTAGGTCTCCTCGCGCGCACGGATGGTTCCGTTCTCTGAAACGAAATTCGGGTGACGATAGAAGGTGCCCACAAAAACCAAAAAATCGAGCCACACCTTGCCCGTGGCAATCACACTATTTTCTGTCTTCTTGGGCTGAGCTGGATTGTACTTAGCGGGCTCCAGTCGGATTTCGACAATGTAAGCCGTGAAGGTTTGATCCGTGAGGTTGATCGGATCGATACCATCCCGATAGCACCGCTTCAGCAACTGTCCCACCATCCCTGCATGGCCTGCCATCGAGCCCCCCTTCGTCCCCCTCCGGGAAAGGCCATTGCGTGTGCGACCTCGGTTGTTGAGCAAAGTCTGAAGATACAAGTTGCCGATGAGGCAGGGCGAACCGTTCGGCCAACACAAGAAGGACATGTTCGTCGCCTCTTTGGTGCTGAATCGATCGACAGAGTAATGGCTGAAAAATGTAAACTCACCGAGTAGAGAATGAAGCTTTTTCTTGGTCACGGCTTGCATGACTACCCCTTCCTGTAATCGGCAATGTTGGACACGTCGGCGGAGGGTGCCGGCGCTTCGACAGTGTGCAGGGTATTGAAGGGTGGCATCGCCATGCTGAGGATCGCTCTTAGGTTCTCAGTTGCATCCTGCGCCGCCTTTTCCCGCAGCAAGTGGGAGGAGGCGTTGTGGATGTTGAAAAACCAATCGTGGGACTCTGCCAGCGCTTTAAGCAGGAGCATGTTGGTCTGGCGATGCAGCAGAAGCTCATGCTCCAGTTCGGCAACCTTCAGCGTGAGGCCAGAGCGGCTGCGCTTGTTGGCTCGCTCTCCACGATTCTCCGCAATCTTAAGGGCTTCTAGCGCTTTGAGCCTTAGGTCATTGAGGGCCTTGAACCCGCCAGGTAAGTGACCTTCGGCGTAGGTTTTCAGAGAGTTCAGGCTCATGGCCATGATCTGTAGGGATTCGCCACGATCGCTGGTTACCATGCGTTCTAGAGCCGCAATACCACCTTGGCTCTTCAGCGCTTTAAGAAGCTCCTGGTCGGCATAGTACTGCTTAGGCCGTTTGATAGCTTCAACCAGTAATGCGTGCAGCCCACGCACCGACGGCACGGCCTGTGCGGCCAGTGAAACACCCTTGCCCTTGCTCATGCTGCCTCCGGAGCACGCTTAAGGCGCGCCACAATCTTGAATTTTTTGCCTTCGTGATCGCTGAAAAACTCGGGCTCGATCTCGACCCAGCCCTCCTGCATCAACTCCACAATTTGATCTTCCAGGTCGTGGGTGCTGATCAACGTGAATTTTTCAGTACCGTAGCGTTCCTTCAGCAGATGCGTGAGCTCCATGAAGTTCTCATAGTTGCCTTGGTGCAGTTGCTCGGCCACGGCCTGCGCTTTCGCGCTGGCCAGCACTGCACCATCAGTCGACTCCGTGATGTAGCGGTATACGTGCTTCGGATCAGTGTGCCCGAGCATCCATTGCAGCGTATCGAGCTTGGCGAAGCTGCCGCAGTAGAAGAACAGCATCGCGAAGAACCGGCGCATCTGATGCTGGCGGAAGTAGTGTCGTTCCCCCTTAGCCGTCAGCGGGGTCTCAAAATAGTCGCAGTAGAGATCCAGGTTGCGGTTGTAGACGTAGGCACTGGACTCTGTCAGTTTCGCTGCACCCTTGAAGTTCGGAACAGAAAGGAGCTTCTGAAGCTTCGGGATGTAGCCGATACGACGAAGCACCTTCTGCATTCGAATGAGTGTCTTGATCATATCTGCCGCGATCGGCTCGATCGGCCTGGCTTCTCGGCGGCGCATGCCAAACAAGTGCCGAGTGCTTTTTGCGTTCCGGAACAGCAGCCAACCCTCGGTCTCATCTAGGCAGTCTTTGGCGTTCAAGTCGTACAGCTCGCTGACCCTGCGTGCCATCAGGATTCCCACAGTCAGCTGTACGCAGCCTATGTAGACGCCCAGAAGCTCATAGAGGCCATGATTGGCACGCAGGCTCTCAAAATAGGATTCTTTGGTGCCCTTGATATTGCTGTGGTATGCCCCGTTGTTCGCTGAGTTCATAGCCAAGCAAAGCTTGCTTACACCAAACGCTGCCAGCTTGGGCCCTACCAGTTGTTGAACCTCTGATGCGGTCAGGGCGCTCGGGGAAACGCTGCGTTTACGACACTCTAGTGCGATACGGCAAAACGCCCTGCTAAGCTCCTGGCCATGGTCGAGGTGAAACTCGATTGCCTGGCGCAGACCCGTGAAGACGATTTCGGACGGAAGGGTGCGGAAGCGCCCGATGGTCGACAGATCAGGCTGGAATTTTTCCGCCTTTATGAGGGCTTCTTCCCTTGGGGCTGGCAACTTCAACTCATGGAGAACGCCTAGCTGATACACTGCGCGCCGGTAAGTAACGTATGTAGAATCACGCATTTTTTCTCGGGCGCCGCTTGTTACAGGCGCACCTGGGAACTCACGATCGAACTGTGAGGAGTCATCATTATAAATGAGGATGTCATACATCACTTTGGGTTGGTTTTTCCCCCAAAGGGTCTCTAGATAGATCTCCTGCGATAGCTGAGTGGTGTTTGGTCTGTTACCACCCACCTGCTTGTGGTAGAAACCTTTAAGATAGAGCGCGGCGCGAACTTTAGGAATTAGCTCGCAAGCAATGCCGAGGTTGTTAACGACACGCTGCTCATCGGAAACTTCGGCAATTTGGGGCATGGCTTGAATGAGTTCGGCCAAGGCGATGGAACTGGTTGCTTCGACAAGCTTTAAGCAGTAATTTCTCAGCCGTTCACGCCAGTTGTACACCGACTCTGCAATGAGTGGAGTGTCAGCAAGCGTTTCGAGAATCTCTGTCAAGTTACCGGCAGTAAGACCTTCCAGGCCATACTTCGCCAATCGGTAGCGTTTGCCATTAATTAACAAGAAATCCAAGATGTGGCATGCATGACAGAAGCGCTGAAGCTGCTGGCCCTGGACTTCATTGGTCTCCTGAATATAGCCCGAATCGTCACGAGTGCAGGACGTTAGGTAGTACTTGAAGCCCAACAGAAGATTTTGGTTTTTGGCATCCGTCAGCAGGCTTCCATCATCCAGCTGCACCCTCCAATCCAGGTTTTTGGGCTTTTTGTAGTCAAAGCTGTATTCCCAGATATCAGCGTCGAAGTCATTCAGCAGCCAAGACGCGTATCGATACGCCTCTGAGGGCTCAACCAAGAAAGGGGCAAGGAAATCGAGCTCAGGAGGCAGTTGCATAGATCAGGTCTTCCATGTGAGAGGCATTGACGTGGTGTTGAGCAGCTTCGAGGTGATCAATCAAGTCACTGTCCAGGCCTTCCTCAATATCTTTGACCACCAGATCCGTGAAGCGCGCCCAGTAGATGGCCTTCGAGCAGAGCTGCCTGCCTGTTGGGTTTGTCTTGGTTGCTTCGACAACGGCGGCTTTTAGCGACAGCAGGGCCGTGAGCACGCCGGTATCGATCGAAACGATCACCTGGCCAGGCTTGTCAGCATCAGAATCGTTGGCTGCGGCTGCGGCTGCGGGCGTCTTGAGATAGTCAGGGTTCTGCAAGTGCTCCGGGATTTCCCGCAATGCGTGGTTTTCCAGGAATTTATGGAGCTCCTCCATGCTTGCGAAGTGGGCGACTTCTAGCAGGCGCGGGCTGTCTTTCATAGCGCGGCAGATAATCCCGCGCTGAAACAGACGGATCCAGCGTGTCTGGAAGAAGGCCAGGATGGGCTCTGGCAAGTAGCTGCTAAGCAGTGTGGAGGTGTATCCCTTGTGGCCCAACGCCCTGGCCATCTCCTCAACGTCGTGATCACGCAGGAAGATCTCGACGGCTGCGGAAGCGCGAAATGCTGTGACTGACAGCCTAGAAATGAAGCGCACGGTCGCGAATTCGCTACGATTTCCAAGAACCATGAACTCTTCAACCATTTCGCGTCTGAACTTAATGGTTTTATCATTCAGCTTAATGGACTCTGGCTTAGACGGTGTAGCAAATCGTCCTGCGGTGTGAAGAAACATATATCGCCACTCGTCGTTACCTGCTGCTCGAAGCTCGTCTCGCAATACTTGGTTCATGGAAAGCGTAAGCTGTACCCACTCGGTCTCTTCATCCGATAGCAGGATCTTTCTCTCACTATTATGGCCGCCAGCCCTGTCTTTATATCCGGTCAATTGATAGGCGCCCGACTCTGTTTTTGTGAGCGCTGTTAGGTCGCCTCGCTTATCATAAAGTTCTAGGCCCAAGAAAAACGCGTCGGTGACATCTGGATGTCCGTGGATCAATAGCATCTGTAGAGCGAAGACGGTCTCTACGCTGGGAATGCCAAGAAGCTTATAGGCTTCGCCTTTGGGAGCTTTGCCCAGGATGCTCTTTAAGTTGTTCTTGAAATATGTGATCCCTTTTTTTAGGAAGGTCGCACATATATTTTCTGCGCCAATTTCGTCGATAGTTTTTGCGTTGCTGTTACCACCGGTGATAACAGTTCCTCGTTGCCCACGCTCTACGCAGGCCTCGTATGCTTCTTTGGCTTTTTGCAGTCGATGTCTCGCCCATTTCAAAACGAGCGCGTTGTCTTCATGGATGTTTTTGAACAGAATTTCGATAGCTTCGCTATCGGTAAGGTGGATAGGAACTTCTGTAATCAATTTGTCCTTTACAACTGTTCCGTCAGCTTTCTGTTTGGTATTTGTCTTTGTACCTGACGTCGACTTTGAAATTGGTCTGGGTAGAGCGCCCGAGAATGGCTTAGCCCAAATTCCGGATTGCAGAAAAACCTCATCCATTGAGAATACAAATTTTGAGTAGGAACGGCTTCGGTTATCTAAGTCTGTACCGTTTTCTAATGCCTGTGTGAAGCTGTGGAACATGAAGTCAACGAATAGTCGCCTGATTTCCACTGGATTTTGGAATGTCGAGATTGGCCAGCGTTCTTCGTTGTTCGCGAGATAATAGACAAATGTATTGAAGTCAGAATGGGATGGGCTCAACTTTTTCGACATGTTGTTGCTGTAGTGTTCGTACACACTTTCAGCGAACTCATGGCCATGAGAGTTCCACAAATAAGCAATGGGCACGTACCCGTTTTTTCCATTACGGCCTTGAACCGTCCAGCCATTCCAGTACCGCACAGCAATAGGATCCAGGTGATGTTGCATCTCCTGCCACACGTGCTGGTAGAGCTTAGGTTGCCAGTCTGCGGTGGTGAGTTCCGGCAGCATCGGAATCTCTTCGCGCATCTTGATCATTAGCTTGACGAAGCTCCGCTGGTACTCCCTCCTGGCTTGATATCCCACGGGAACTAGCGAGTCGCCATCGAGGGCCCCCAAAAAGCCTTGGATGACTTTTTCGAATCCCGCGTTCGAAAGTGACAGGTAGGTGATGGGCGTAGCGGTCACATGACAGTAGGCATCGAAAACGGGAATGAGGTTGCCAGCCTTTGTATTGGAACGTGTGGCTAAAGCATCGAAAGAACGCTGCATGAGCTCCAGGACGTCACGAGGGATCGCTGTGATCGGATAGAAAGGCAAACACTGCATTTCCTTGATGATTGTCAAAGTGTTTTCCATTCACATAAATCCATTCAAGCCACTGTATTAACTACATTTTTGACAGCTTTGATAAGATAGTGCAAGTGGCAATCTCGTCGAGCGCAGCCTCGACGCCGATCTGGCGCTGGCCCTGAGCCTTAACGGTCGCGAGTTGTTTCGCGACGAGCAGCCGCTGAAAATCCTGCTGATGTCCGCCACCCTTGAAGGCGAACGCCTGGCCGGCCTGCTGGATGACGCGCCGATCCTGCGCAGTGAGGGGCGCATGTTCCCGGTGCAGATGCGCTGGGGCCGGCCGTACCAGGCCGGGGAGTTTATCGAGCCGCGCGTGGTGCAGACCATCCTCGAAGCCCTGCATGACGAAACCGGCAGCGTGCTGGTGTTTTTGCCGGGGCAGGCGGAGATTCGCCGGGTCAACCAGCAACTGGCCGAGGCCTTGGGTGATCGCCCTGACGTGCTGCTGTGCCCCCTGCATGGCGAGCTGGACCTCAACGCCCAGCGCGCCGCCATCGACCCGGCGCCGGCCGGCAAGCGCAAAGTGGTGCTGGCCACCAACATCGCCGAGACCAGCCTGACCATCAACGGCGTACGCGTGGTGATCGACG
>Ga0308159_1001146_pt1 | contig 42682 bp, 39 predicted proteins | sample PhyCR1_FD_201040 | JGI IMG/M metagenome (GOLD analysis project Ga0308159, IMG submission 201040) | Phyllosphere microbial communities from UC Gill Tract Community Farm, Albany, California, United States - DLSLC.R1 | ecosystem: Host-associated > Plants > Phyllosphere > Unclassified | place: USA... | reverse complement strand
TCGAAGGCAAGAACATCGTCATCTGCGGCGGCGGCGACTCCGCCCTGGACTGGGCGCTGAACTTCGTGGGCAAGGCCGAATCGGTGATCCTGCTGCATCGTCGCGAGGAATTCCGCGCCGCGCCGGCGTCGGTGGCCAAGATGAAGGAACTGTGCGAACAGTACGAAATGCAGCTGGTGATCGGCCAGGTCACCGGCACCGAGATCAAGGACGGCAAGCTGGCCGAGGTCAAGGTCACCGGTGCCGACGGCGTCACCCGCCGCCTGCCGCTGGACATGCTGCTGGTCTTCTTCGGCCTCTCGCCCAAGCTGGGCCCGATCGCCGAGTGGGGCCTGGATATCGAGCGCAAGCAACTGAAGGTGGTCGATACCGAGAAGTTCGAGACCAACATCCCGGGCATCTTCGCCGTGGGTGACATCAACACCTATCCGGGCAAGAAGAAGCTGATCCTGTCTGGCTTCCACGAAGCCGCGCTGGCCGCCTTCGGCGCTGCGCCCTACATCTTCCCGGAAAAGAAGATCCACATGCAGTACACCACCACCTCGCCCAAGCTGCACAAGATCCTGGGCGTGGAAAGCCCGGTCTTCGACTGAGGCTGCACTGCCCGCACCAAGGCAGCCTCGCTGCCACTCAAAGCCCCCGTCCCGCACGGGGGCTTTTTGTTTCTGCAAAGTTTTGCATGAACTTGTGGACTGCAAGCCACTGGTCTGACCAGCAAGCAGGGCGTAAGGCAAAGCGTGCTATGCTACTGCGTCGCAACAAGGAAAAAGTTGACAAATTAATCACAATATGAATTTGTCAGCCGATGATCGTCGCCAAACGTTTGTGGCACATGCTTGCTGCGCACCTGGTCCGGGCTATCCGCCTGGCAGGCAGGCCAGCCAGTGCTTGTATAAAGGTCAGCTATGCTTTATCAACTGCATGAACTCAATCGCGCGTTTCTGAACCCGATGATGCAATGGGCCGAAACCTCGGCCAAACTCTTCTCGGACCCGGTTTCCCCGCTCGCCCACACCCCCTTCTCGCAGCGCATCGCCGCCGGCTATGAGCTGCTCTATCGCCTGTCCAAGGAATACGAAAAGCCGCAGTTCAACATCGGCGAAGTGCCGGTCGATGGCAAGCCCACCGGCATCGTCGAGGAAGTGGTGGAGGAAAAACCCTTCGCCCGCCTGATCCACTTCAAGAAGGATCTCAACGCGCGCCAGATTGCCGCCCTCAAGCAGCCGACCGTGCTGGTGGTGGCGCCGCTGTCCGGCCACCACTCCACCCTGCTGCGCGAAACCGTGCGCGCCCTGCTGCAGGAACATGACGTTTTCATCACCGACTGGACCGATGCCCGCATGGTGCCGGTCGAACAGGGCGAATTCCACCTGCATGACTACGTCTACTACGTGCAGGACTTCATCCGCACCCTGGGTCCGGACGTGCACGTGATCTCGGTCTGCCAGCCGACCGTGCCGGTGCTGGCCGCCATCGCGCTGATGGCCAGCGCCAACGATCCCAAGCTGCCCAGGAGCATGACCATGATGGGCGGCCCCATCGATGCCCGCAAGTCGCCCACCTCGGTGAACGACCTGGCCACCGAAAAGCCCTTCTCCTGGTTCGAGAACACGGTGATCTACAGCGTCCCGGCCAACTATCCGGGCTTCGGTCGCAAGGTCTACCCGGGCTTCCTGCAGCACGCCGGCTTCGTGGCCATGAACCCGCGCCGCCATGCCCAGAGCCACTGGGATTTCTACATGCACCTGCGCGATGGCGACGATGCCTCGGCCGAGGAACACCGCAAGTTCTATGACGAGTACAACGCCGTGCTGGACATGCCGGCCGAGTTCTACCTGGAAACCATCAAGGTGGTGTTCCAGGACTTCAACCTGGCCCGTGGCACCTGGGAAATCGAAGGCAAGCCGGTGCGCCCGCAGGACATCAAGTCGGTCGCCCTCTTCACCATCGAAGGCGAACTGGATGACATCTCCGGCTCCGGCCAGACCCAGGCCGCGCAGGAACTGTGCAGCAGCATCCCCAAGGCGCGCAAGCAGCACTTCACCGTGCCCAAGGCAGGCCACTACGGCATCTTCTCGGGCCGCCGCTGGCGCGAGATCGTCTGTCCCAAGATCGGCGAATTCATCCGCGCCAATGCCTGATCGGCGCTGGCACGACTGATCCGCCACGCCCCTCGGAACGGCGCCCGTGAAAACGTGGCGCCGTTCTGCTTTGCGCTGGCGGCATGACTTCGGCGCGGTTTGGCCGGATAATAGCGCCCTTATTCTGCAGAACTGCCCGACCGACGTGCCGCCATCCGCCTCCTTCTCGTCCCCTTTGTCCCCTTTGTCTACGTTGGCAACTTCGTCAGCCTCGCTGGCCGACCGTATCGAAGACCTGCTGCCGCAGACCCAGTGCACCAAGTGCGGCTATCCCGCCTGCCGCCCCTATGCCGAAGCCATCGCCGAAGGACGTGCCGAGTACAACCAGTGCCCGCCCGGTGGTGCCGAAGGGGTGGCGCGACTGGCGCAGTTGCTGGGCCGGCCGGTGATTCCGCTCAATCCCGTCCATGGCAGCGAACAACCGCGTCGCCTGGCCGTGATCGATGAACAGGTCTGTATCGGCTGCACCCTGTGCATCCAGGCCTGCCCGGTGGATGCCATTGCCGGCGCGGCCAAGCAGATGCATACCGTGATCGATGCCCTGTGCACCGGTTGTGACCTGTGCGTGGCGCCTTGCCCGGTGGACTGCATCAGCATGGTGGAGGTCACGCCCGGCCGCACCGGCTGGCAGGCCTGGAGCCAGCAGCAGGCCGACGAGGCCCGTGCCCGTCACGACTGGCGCACGGTGCGTCTGCGTCGCGACAAGCTGGAAAACGATGCCCGCCTGGCCGCCAAGGCCGCCGCCAAATTGAAGGAAGTGGAAGCCTCTGCCGCCGGCACGCCCGAAGAGCAGGCCGAACTGGCCCGCAAGAAGGCCATCATCCAGGCCGCGATGGAACGTGCGCGGCAAAAGAAGCTGCAGGCGGCGCAAGACAGTCAAGACAGTCAAGACACGCCAGCCCCGCCAACCAACCCGACCGACAGCGAGCCAGCATGAACCCGACCAAACGCCGCGAGATCTTCGAACGCCTGCGCCAGGCCAATCCCACCCCGACCACCGAGCTGGAATACACCACCCCGTTCGAACTGCTGATCGCCGTGCTGCTTTCGGCCCAGGCCACCGACGTCTCGGTCAACAAGGCCACCCGCAAGCTCTATCCGGTGGCCAATACGCCCGAGGCGATCTTCAGGATGGGCGTGGACCAGCTCATGCCCTATATCCAGACCATTGGCCTGTATCGCACCAAGGCCAAGAACGTCATCGAGACCTGCCGCATTCTGATCGAACAGCATGGCGGCGAGGTGCCGGAATCGCGCGAGGCGCTGGAGGCCCTGCCGGGAGTCGGCCGCAAGACCGCCAACGTGGTCCTGAACACGGCCTTCGGCCATCCCACCATTGCGGTGGATACGCATATCTTCCGGGTCTCCAACCGCACCGGCCTCGCCCCGGGCAAGGATGTGGACGAGGTCGAACGCAAGCTCATCAAGTTCGTCGCCCCGGAATTCCGCCAGGATGCGCACCACTGGCTGATCCTGCATGGCCGCTATACCTGCATTGCGCGCAAGCCCCAGTGCTGGAACTGCATCATCGCCGACCTGTGTGAATTCAAGCAGAAGACGCCACTTCCGGCCAAGGGCGTGTGAAGCTCTGAAGCTCCGGACTGGCGACTGGCCGATCCGACGCGGCCGCTTCAGCGCGGCAGTCCGCTGAAGCGCTCCACCGGCACCCAGCGCTGATCCTTCACTTCATACATGGTAAAGGTGGGGTTGAGCAGGTCACCCTCCTCATTGAACGCGACCGTGCCGCTGACACCCTCGAAGCGCAGGCGATGCATGGCCCGGGCCACCAGCTCCGGGGCACTGCTGCCGGCCTGGCGGATGCCCTGGATGATGGCCTGCGCCGCCTCATAGGCGAACACGGCATAGAGATCGATATTGGAATCGAAACTCTGGCTATAGCGCTGGCGGAAGCCCTTCCAACCCGGCATCTTGTCCTGCGGCGGACCCGGCTCCAGCACCAGCGCGCCATTGGCATCGGCGCCGGCACGCATCAGGAAGGGCAAGCCAACGGTACCGGCAGAGGCCATCAATCGGGCCTCCAGCTTGAGCCGGCGGATGGATTTGGCCAGGATGCCGGCCTGCCAGTCCAGACCGCCGAAGAAGATCAGGTCGGGCGCCTGCTTGCGCGCCTCCATCAATGGAGCATTGAAGTCCGAGGTCTTGTCGCTGACCGAATAGCGGCCCAGCACCCTCGCCCCCTGCGCCTCTGCCTGGCGGGCAAACTGCTCGGCCAAGCCCTGACCGAAGGGGGTACGGTCGTCGATGGTCACCACGGTTTTGACACCCAGCCTGGCGATCGCATAATCGGCCGCCAGCCGCCCCACGCTTTCATTGTTGGGAATGGTGCGGAAGATGCGCGGATAAGACAGGGAAGTCAGCTTGCGGCTCATCGCCGAAGGGGTGACCTGGATCACGCCGGCCGCATGATAGACGGGCGCGGCCACCAGGCTGGTACCGCTGGTCCAATGCCCGACCACGCCGATGACACGCTGCCCCACCAGATAGCGGGCCACGTATTCCGCCGTACCGGGATCGGCCCGGTCATCCTGGGAAACCAGCTTGAGCCGGTAGGATTTGCCGCCAATGCGCAGGCCGCGCTGGTTGGCTTCGTCTACCGCCAGTTGCACGCCGTTCTGCATGCTGCGGCCCACGGCCATGGAGGCCCCGCTCAGCGGACCGGCAAAACCGATGGCCAGGGTATCGTCCACGCTATCGGCCTCATCAGTCACCGCTGGCACGTCCCGCTTGGCAGGCGCTGCCCAGGCCGGCGTGCTCAATGCATTCACCGCAGTCACCGCCATCGCGGCCACGGCGGCCCATGTCAGCAAGACAGCCGACCCGCGCCGCAGCCAGGACATCCCGTGGCGGGGAGGTCCCATCAGGCTTCCAACAAAACGCATGCACTATCCCTTCTCTCTGCCCGGCCTCACGCCCCCTGTCATCGCCACGCGGCGATGCGGCCAGGTTGGTCTTTGGATGGATTATTCAGATGCTTGTTGTGTGGAAAGAATAGTACTTCATCTGCGGCCGCTGCGGGGCCGCTCTGCCGGGGCCGCCTGAAAGCCCCGGCAGACCAGCGTAAAATAGCGCTTTGTCACCGAATTGCGCACCGCCATGTTCACGCCGTCCCAGCACGATGTCCGCCGCTTCTTCTGCGAAGCCTATCGCAAGCACCAGGGCCATGAAATCCTCACGCCGCTGGAAGCCATCGCCCGCGACTGGATCATGCAGCATCCGGAATATCACGACGGCCTGCGCGACGTCGAGGCCGCCATCGCCGCCGATTACTCGGTCGAGCAGGGCCAGAGCAATCCCTTCCTGCACCTGTCGATGCACCTGTCGATCACGGAACAGATTTCCATCGACCAGCCGCCCGGCATCCGCGCCGCCTTCCAGTTGCTGGCGCAGCGCCGTGGCTCGGAGCACGAGGCCCATCACGAGATCATGGAAGCCCTGGGCGAGATGATCTGGAACGCCCAGCGCAATGGCCTGCCCCCGGACGGGGCCGCCTATATCGAGAATATCAAGCGGCGCGCCCAGGGTTGAGCCCGGGCGATTTCCAGGTCGTCTACTTGCGCAACACCAGCGTCCCCGGCAGGCTGTGCAGGAAGGCCGCGATATCGGCGATATCCCGGTCCGACAGCGGCTTGGCCAGCGGCGACATGATGGCGTTGTTGCGGCCGTTCATGGCGCTGTCGCCGCGCCGGTAGGCGGTCAGGGCGTGCTTGATGTAGTCCTCGTGCTGGCCGGCCAGCTTGGGATAGGCGGGGTCGGTGGGTGAGGTGTAGTCCTTGCCGTGGCAGGAGGCGCAATTGTACTTTTCCATCAGCGCGCGGCCGTTGGCGATATCGGCCGCGGTGGCGGCCTGCGACAGCAGCGTGGCAGCCGCCAGCAGTGCCAGAGCGATCAGCTTGTTGTTCATCTCGTGGCTCCCCTTCACTTCTGCTGCGAATAGTAGGCGGCCAGGTCGGCAATGTCCTGGTCCGACAGGCTGGCCGAAATGCCCATCATGGAGGGATGCTTGCGCTCTCCCTTCTGGTAGGCCCGCAGCGCGTTCTCGATGTACTTGGCAGACTGGCCGCCCAGCATCGGTACCTGATAGACCTCGGGGAAACTGGCTTTGTAGCCGGGGATGCCATGGCAACCGATGCACATGGAGACTTTGTTTTCAGCGGCCTTGGCATTGCCGACGATGTCCGCCGCAGACGCACTGCCGAGCATGCCGGTCAGGGCAAGAAACACGAGGTGTTTTTTCATGTGAGCTGGCTAAGATGATTGGACTTGCCATCCGTCCCGCACGTAACGGCTGCGCAACGGACACCCGACGAAACGCATCTTTTGCTACCAGCGGCAAACTTTATCGTACTTGTTAGATTGTGCTGGTCTTGCAGGTTTGGCTGTTCTGCTATGGCTCAACCGGTGTTTTGGCTCAAGCTTGTCTCTCCACTCCCCCTGCCTTGCGCAAAAAACGCTTTTGATTCTAACCAATAAAACCGGCAGCGTCATCCCTGCCCGCAGCACCGGCCGATCAGGCGCAACAGCCCGCCAGCTGCGGCCTGGCGGGCGGACGGGGTGTTATATGCGCTGCAATATCAGGGATATGGAATGTGGCTGATGTCAGCTTCAGGCGACATGACGACTGACCTGATGATGTAGATCATCTGATTGAACAAGTGAAGCCTGGTGCGACTCCCCATCGGCTGCACCGGCCTCGTCTCCCTCGTCGTCATCGTCATCCTGCTCGTCTTCGGCTTCATCTTGCAGCGCGGCATGTGAACGCTCGGGGAGAATGAAATACCACGGCCGGACGACGAAACGGCGCAACACTGCCCGCATGGCCACATTGCGCGCACGGCGCGGCAGGTCACGCGAGCGCAGGGCCAGCGCCAGGGCGCAGGCGAAGGCCACCGCCACCGACAGCAGGGCGGTGATGGCCACACCCCCGGCGGCCAGCCAGAAGGCCGGCGTCATCAGGGATTCCCAGCCCAGGCTGAAGGCGGCGGCCGTCAGCGCGCCGGCCGCCAGGCTGACATGACGAATATCCAGCGGCAGGCTGAAGAAGGCCGCCACCACCGGCGCCATGCCCAGCAGCACGGCCAGCGCCAGGCTGCCGGCGATGGTGGCGACGTTGCGCTCCAGCCAGGCGGCACAGCGCTGGGCGCGCATGGCCCCCAGGCCATGCACCAGGCGACGATGGTTGGACACCACCTCGCGCACCCGGCGCAGGGCAAACCAGTTGTCGGCAAAGCCGGCGGCCAGGCTGGCCAGCCACAGCAGTATCCCGGTCAGGGCGGCATACAGCGGCGTGGGGCCGACCAGTGACAGGCTGGCCAGGGTCTGGCGCGCTGTCTCCACCGGCATGGACTTGCCACCCAGTGCAAACCAGCCCAGGGCGCACAGCGCGGCCGTGACCGGCACCACCGCCAGCAGATTGCCGAAGATGCCGGCCGATTGCGAGCGCAACAGCTGGCCCGACTCCGCGATCAGCTCGCGCATGCCCTGCCCGTCCAGCTCCCCCATGCGCGAAGCCAGGGCCGGTGCGGTCACGGCCGGCTGGCGCGTGGCCAGTACGCCGCCCAGGGCGGCGATCAACAGGAAGCTGGCTGCGTAGTTCAGCGAGGCCAGTGCGCCATCGACGAAGTGCCCCACGCCCAGGGACGACAGGCTCGTCTTGACCAGGGCGGTCCCGGCGATCACGGCGCCGCCGATCAGACCGGCCCGCATCACCTTGCGATAGCCGGCACCGTCGCGGGCGATGGCCTGCTCGCGGTGATCGGCGTTGCGCTCCACCATCTTGCGCGCCAGCAGCGCGAAACTGCGCCGCATCAGGCCGCGTACCGAATCACGGTGGTGGTGCGCGGAAATCAGGTCGCACAGCAGCAACTGCATGCGGCCGGCGCCAGCCTTGGCCGCCAGACCCGGCACAGCCGGACTGATGGCTGGACCGGGTACGCCGGAGCGCACGTCGATCAGGCGCCCGATGCGTTGCAGGTGGGCGCGCATGCGCTCGACCCGGTACACCAGGCTGACCGAGACGCCGTATTCATCCAGGTGGGCATAGATGCGGTCGGTCTGGGCGTGGCACACCGCCACCAGCATGCGCACGCTGCGCAGCGCGCCCAGATCGCCCGGCTGCGCCCGCAGCCAGGTCTCCATCTCGCGCCGCAGCGCCAGGAAGGGCGTGGCGCGCATCGGCATCTTGGGCTCCAGGCGCTGGCGGAAGGCCGGGCTGATGCCATCGGCCACCACCGTCATGGTGAGGTAGGTGATGGCCTCCTCGATCTGTTGCCAGTACATGTGCGAGATGCCGTCGTCGGCCATCAGTTTCCACAGGCGGACCAGCAGTTCATTGTCCAGCTCCACCAGCCAGGCGGCGTCCTCCGGATCGGGGAACATGGCCGTAAACAGCGAGGACAGGTCGGTCGGTGACAGATGGCGCGGCAGCACCAGGCGCGCCAGGCGCTCCGAGAGCTCGCCGAAGAAGCCGGGCTCGTGCGGCAGGCCGGTGGTGGAAAAGAGTTCGGGGCCGGTGGCTTCGCGCAGGGTCTTTTGCAGCGCCTTCTGGACCTCGCGCCGCACGTCGCGGTGCTGGTCCAGCCAGTCCAGCATGATCGCCAGCCGCTGACGCCGCACCTTGTGCCAGCTCTGGCGGTCCAGCAGCGATACCGCCGGGCGATGGCGCAGCCACTCGGCCACGTCGATCATCCAGTTGGCGCGTTCATGCCAGCTCGCAGCGGCATCGATGCGTCGCATCAACACCTCCAGCTGGCGGCCGACATCCTGCCGGTCCATGTAACGCGCCTGCATGCCGTGGCGCATTCGTCTCCACACCACCAGCATCTTGAAGAACAGGAATTTCATGGGCAGTGAGCGCCGTGGGCGCTTCCATTTTGTTGCATGCGTGACCAGCTATATATGAATGATTTCACCAAATTCAAGCCCACTCGGGATGGCATGGGTTTTCCCTTATACTCGGAGAAACACGAAGAAACAGGTGGCGCCGCCTTTGCACTGCCGCTGCACCGCCGCATTTGCCAGACTCACAGACACGCAGACACCTTACGCTTTGCCTCCAGCAACCTGACAAGGACCGCATCCATGCCAGATCATTCCGCATCTTCCTCCGCGCCTCAATCCGCGCGCTTCAACGGCAGCGAGCACTACGTCGCCACCGACGACCTCAAGCTGGCCGTCAATGCCGCTCTCACCCTGCAACGGCCCCTGCTGATCAAGGGCGAGCCCGGTACCGGCAAGACCATGCTGGCCGAGGAGGTGGCGGCCGCGCTCGGCCGGCCGCTGCTGCAGTGGCACATCAAATCGACCACGAAAGCCCAGCAGGGCCTGTATGAATATGACGCGGTATCGCGTCTGCGGGATTCGCAACTGGGCGACGAGCGCGTCAAGGATATTCACAACTACATCGTCAAAGGTGTCCTGTGGCAAGCCTTCACCTCGGAAGAGCCGGTGGTGTTGCTGATCGACGAGATCGACAAGGCCGACATCGAATTCCCCAATGACCTGCTGCGCGAAATCGACCGCATGGAGTTCTACGTCTACGAGACGCGTGAGCTGGTGAAGGCGCGGCACCGGCCGCTGGTGGTGATCACCTCCAACAACGAGAAGGAATTGCCGGACGCCTTCCTGCGCCGCTGCTTCTTCCACTACATCAAGTTCCCGGACAAGGCGACCATGCAGAGCATCGTCGATGTGCACTTCCCGCACATCAAACGTGAACTGCTGGCGCAGGCGCTGGAAGCCTTCTACCAGGTGCGGGACGTGCCCGGCATCAAGAAGAAGCCGTCGACCTCGGAGCTGATCGACTGGCTCAAGCTGCTCATGGCCGAGGACATCCCGCCCGAGGCCCTGCACAACCCGGACAATAAAGCCGTGGTGCCGCCGCTGCACGGCGCCCTGCTCAAGAACGAGCAGGATGTGCACCTGTTCGAAAGGCTGGTGTTCATGTCCCGTACCAATCGCTGAAACGCTGAACCTCCGCTGAACCACAGCTGAGCACGCCCTACCCGCCCCAGGAGCCGTCATGCAATTTCTCTCGCCGATCACCTTGAAGGGCCAGTTCGCCACCGTCGAGCCACTGCATCCCGAGCATCACGATGCACTCATCGCGGCGGTCTCGGACGGCAAGCTGTGGAAGCTCTGGTACACGGCCATCCCCAAGCCGGAGACCATGCGCGCCGAAATCGAAAGACGCCTGCACCTGCAGCAGCAAGGCAGCATGCTGCCCTTCGTGATCCGCCGCAACGACACCGGCGCCCTGTGCGGGATGACCACCTACATGAATGCCGATGTCGCCAACCGGCGCGTGGAGATCGGCTCGACCTGGTATGCCGCCAGCGCCCAGCGCACCGGCATCAATACCGAGTGCAAGCTGATGATGCTGACCCATGCCTTCGAGGACATGCACTGCATCGCCGTCGAGTTCCGCACCCACTGGATGAACCAGCAATCGCGCACAGCCATCGCCCGCCTGGGCGCCAAGCAGGATGGCATCCTGCGCAATCACCAGCGCATGCCGGACGGGTCCTATCGCGATACGGTGGTGTTTTCCATCATCGAATCGGAATGGCCGACGGTGCGCCGCCATCTGCAGTTCAAGCTGGGGCGCTGAGCCCGCCTGCCCATGCTCATCGATTTCTTCTATACCGTGAAGCAGGCCGGAGTGCCGGCCTCGATCAAGGAATTCCTGACCCTGCTGGAAGCCATGGACCGCCAGGTGATCCATCCTTCCCTGGACGAGTTCTACTATCTGGCGCGGCTCACGCTGGTCAAGGACGAAGCCCACTTCGACAAGTTCGACCGCGCCTTCGGGACGTACTTCAAGGGCGTGGAAACGATCTTTGAAAAGCGGCCCGACATCCCGCTGGAATGGCTGGTCAAGCAACTGCAGCGCGACCTGACCCCGGAACAGAAGGCCGCCATCGAGAAGTTCGGCTACGACAAGCTGATGGATCGCCTGAAGCAATTGCTGGAAGAACAGAAGGAACGCCACGAAGGCGGCAGCAAGTGGATCGGCACCGGTGGCGTCTCCCCCTTCGGCCATGGCGGTTTCAACCCGGAAGGCATCCGCATCGGTGGCAAGGGGGGCCAGCGCAGCGCGGTGAAGGTGTGGGAAGAACGCCAATACCAGGATTACGACGGCGAGCGCGAACTGGGTACGCGCAATATCAAGGTGGCGCTGCGCCGCCTGCGCCGCTTTGCCCGCGAGGGGCTGGAGGAAGAACTGGCGCTGGACGACACCATCCGCGCCACCGCCAGCAATGCCGGCTATCTCGACATCCGCATGCAGCCCGAGCGCAAGAACAAGATCAAGGTCCTGATGCTGTTCGACGTCGGCGGCTCCATGGACGACCACATCGCCCGCACCGAAGAGCTGTTCTCGGCCGCCCGTACCGAATTCAAGAACATGGAGTTCTTCTACTTCCACAACTGCGTCTATGACTACCTGTGGAAGAACAACCGGCGGCGCCATGCCGAACGTTTCCCGACCTGGGACGTGCTGCGCAAGTACACGCCGGACACCAAGCTCATCTTCGTGGGCGATGCCACCATGAGCCCCTACGAGATCGTGCAGCCGGGCGGCGCGGTGGAATACAACAATGCCGAAGCCGGCGCCGACTGGCTGCAGCGTTTCACGGCCGCCTTCCCGCATTTCGTCTGGTTGAATCCCGAGCCGGAAGGGCTATGGCAATACCGCCAGTCGATCGCGCTGATCCGCCAGCTGATGAACGACCGCATGTTCCCGCTCACCATGGATGGGCTGGAGCGGGCGATGCGACTGCTCAGCAAATGAAGGCAATGAAGGGAATGAAGGCTCAGGCCGCTACCGGCGTATAACCGGCTTCCTCGATCGCCTCGGCGAAGGACTGCGCCGGCAGGCTGCTGTCGATCACCACGCGCTTGTCGGCCACCGTGATATCGACCCGGGCATTGGCGTCCACGTCCTTGACGGCCTTGGTGATGACACCGGCGCAGTGGTTGCAGGTCATGTCGTTGACGGTAAAGGTGACGGGGGTGCTCATGGCATTTCCTTTCATGAAGTGATGGCAGTGAGGGAAGCTTAAACCTTCCCACCATGGCAAGGTCAAGCGCAAGAATTCGCCATCCGTGCGAAAATCGGGCTTGACCTTACCATCATGGGAAGGATGAAGATGAAGGTATCCGATTCATCCTCCCGGAGTTCGCCATGAATGATTCCTCCACTGCCACGGCCGAGATCAGCCTCGATATCGAAGGCATGAGCTGCGCCTCGTGCGTGATGCGCGTCGAGAAAGCCCTGAAGAAAATCCCCGGCGTGACCGAGGTCAGCGTCAACCTGGCCACCGAACGCGCCAGCATCGCCACGGCCGACGCGGTCCAGCCTGCCACCCTGATCGCCGCCATCGAAAAGGCCGGCTACCAGGCCCGTGAACATCTGCCCGAACAAGCTAGCACCCCGCCCAGCGGCCGTACCCTGCCCTCCTGGTGGCCGGTGGCGCTGGCGGCCGCGCTCTCGCTGCCGCTGGTGCTGCCCATGCTGCTGGCTCCCCTGGGCAGCAGCTGGAGCCTGCCACCGCTGTGGCAATGGCTGCTGGCCACGCCAGTGCAGTTCTGGCTGGGCTGGCGCTTCTACCACGCCGGCTGGGGCGCGCTACGCGCCCGCTCGGGCAATATGGACCTGCTGGTGGCGCTGGGGACCAGCGCCGCCTACGGCCTGTCGCTCTGGCAATGGCTGCGCATGCCGGCCATGGATGGCCATGCCATGGCGATGCCGCATCTCTACTTCGAAAGCTCGGCCGTGGTCATCACCCTGGTGTTGCTGGGCAAATGGCTGGAAGGCCGCGCCAAGCGCCAGACCGCCGACGCCATCGCCGCCCTCAATGCACTGCGCCCGGACCGCGCCCGGGTACGCCGCCACGGGCAGGATGTCGAGGTGCCGCTGGCCCAGGTGAAGGTGGGCGACCTGGTGGTGCTGCGCGCCGGCGAGCGGGTGCCGGTGGACGGCGTGGTGCGCGAGGGTCGCAGCCATCTGGACGAGGCCATGCTCACCGGCGAGAGCCGGCCGCAGGCCAAGGAGGTCGGCGACACCCTGTCGGCCGGTGCCATCAATGCCGAAGGCGTGCTGGTGTTCGAAACCACCGCCGTCGGTGCCGAGACCGTGCTGGCGCGCATCGTGCGCATGGTGGAGCAGGCCCAGGCCGCCAAGGCGCCGATCCAGCGCCTGGTGGACAAGGTCAGCGCGGTCTTCGTGCCTGCCGTGCTGCTGCTGTCCCTGCTGACCTTCCTCGGCTGGGGCCTGGCTGCGGGCGACTGGGAACAGGCCCTGCTCAACGCGGTGGCGGTGATGGTGATCGCCTGCCCCTGCGCCCTGGGCCTGGCCACACCGACCGCCATCATGGCCGGTACCGGCGTGGCGGCGCGCCACGGCATCCTCATCAAGGATGCGCAGGCGCTGGAAATCGCGCACCGGGTCGATGTGATCGCCTTCGACAAGACCGGCACCCTGACCCTGGGCCGGCCGCGCCTGACCGAACTGGAGGAAGGAGAAGGCGCCGGCCCGTCCGGCAAAGCGCGGCTGCTGGCCCTGGCCGCTGCCCTGCAGGCGCGCAGCGAACATCCGCTGGCCCGCGCGGTGCTGGACGCCGCAGCGACGGAGCCTGGCCTGGCGAGGCTGCAGGCCAACGATGTGCGCAGTGTTGCCGGCCTGGGTATCGAGGGCGAGGTCGAGGGGCGCACGCTGTATCTGGGCAGCAGCCGCTGGATGCAACAACTGCAGGCCTCGGCCCCGGCCTTGCAGGCGCGTGCGGCGCAGTTGCAGGCGCAGGGACGCACCTTGTCCTGGCTGGCGCAACGCGACGCGGAAGGCGTGACGGTGCTGGGCCTGCTGGCCTTCGGCGACCAGATCAAGCCCGGCGCCCGGCAGGCAATCGCCACCCTGCACGCGCTGGGCATCCGCACCGCCATGCTCAGCGGCGACAACCGGGGCGCCGCGCAACAGGTGGCCGATGCGCTGGGCATCCAGGATGTGCGCGCCGAAGTGCTGCCGGGCGACAAGGCCGCAGCGGTCACGGCCCTGCGCGAGCATGGCGCCCACGTGGTGGCGATGGTCGGCGACGGCATCAACGATGCGCCGGCGCTGGCCGCCGCCGACGTCGGCATCGCCATGTCCACCGGGACCGACGTGGCCATGCAGGCGGCCGGCGTGACCCTGATGCATGGCGACCCGGGACTCGCAGCGGACGCCATCGATATCTCCCGCCGCACCTACGGCAAGATCCGCCAGAACCTGTTCTGGGCCTTCATCTACAACCTGATCGGCATTCCGCTGGCGGCCTTCGGCCTGCTCAACCCCATGCTGGCGGGCGCGGCGATGGCCTTTTCCAGCGTCAGCGTGGTCAGCAATGCATTGCTGCTGCGTCGCTGGCGGCCGCATCCACAGGATGTGCAGCAAAACGACAGCAACGAGGGAGCCAAGCCGTGAATATCGGAGAAGCCGCCAGCGCCTCGGGCGTCTCGGCCAAAATGATCCGCCACTATGAGGAGACCGGGCTGATCCCGCGTGCCGGCCGCACCGATGCCGGTTACCGCGTCTATGGCGAGCGCGACGTGCACCTGCTGCGCTTCATCCGGCAGGCACGCCAGCTCGGGTTTTCCATGGCCCAGGTGAGCGACCTGATCGGGCTCTGGCTGGACCAGTCGCGCTCCAGCCGCAAGGTCAAGCAACTGGCACAGACCCACATCGGCGAACTGGACCAGCGCATCCGCGAACTGCAGACCATGAAGGCCACGCTGGAACGCCTGGCGCAGGATTGCCATGGCGACAGCCGTCCCGACTGCCCCATCCTCGATGCACTGGGCGGCCAGGGAGATTGCTGCGCCAGTCAGGGCTCACCGGCATGACGCCGCTGCGCTGGGGCATCATCGGCTGCGGCGCCGTGACCGAACGCAAGAGCGGCCCGGCCTACCAGCGCACGCCCGGCTTCACGCTGGCCGGCGTGATGCGACGAGATGCCGGGCTGGCGGCCGACTATGCGCACCGCCACGGTGTCGCGCGCTGGTTCGACGATGCAGATGCATTGATCCAGGCCCCTGATATCGACGCCATCTACATCGCCACCCCGCCCGACAGCCACTGCCATTACGCCCTCAAGGTCGCCGCCGCCGGCAAGCCCTGCTGTGTGGAAAAGCCCATGGCCCCCAGCCACGCGCAATGCCTGGAAATGCTGGCCGCCTTCGAACGGGCACAGCAGCCCTTGTTCGTGGCCTATTACCGGCGCTCGCTGCCACGCTTCGAACAAGTGCGCCAATGGCTGGCTGAAGGCCGCATCGGCACTGCGCGCCACATCCACTGGCAACTGGCGCGCCCACCGGGGCCGGACGACCTGCAGCGACGCTACCGCTGGCGCACCGACGCCCGCATCGCCCCGGGGGGCTATTTCGACGACCTCGGCAGTCACGGGCTGAACCTGTTTTCACATTTCTTCGGCGAAGTGGCCGAGGTATCCGGCAGCGGCAGCAACCAGCAGGGCCTGTACAGCGCCTGCGATGCAGTGGCCGCAAGCTGGCGCTATCGCAGCGGCGTGACCGGCAGCGGCAGCTGGCATTTCGGCAGCTTCGAGCGCGCCGACCGGGTGGAGATCACGGGTAGCGCCGGCAAGATCGTTTTTTCGGTATTCGAGGAAGCGGCCCTGCAACTGCACACGGCCGATACCACGCTGCACCTGGAGGTCGCCAACTCCGACCCGATCCAGCTGCATCACGTCAGGAACATGCAACTTCACCTGGACGGCGGTGCGCGCCATCCCTCCTGCGGCGACAGCGCCGCCCATACGGCCTGGATGATGGAAACCATCCTGCGGCCAAAATGACATAATGTCTGCGGCGTTGCCAACGGGGGGGCCGACGGTGCCGCAGGCTGCGGGATGATCGCGCTCGGATGCCACCCATCACTCAGCCATCACTCAGCTATCACTCACCAGAACACAGAAGAGGGAGACTGCTTGCCATGCCCCAGACCAATCATCTGAGTTTCGTCGACACCGACCAGTTGCGCATCGGCTTCGAAGTCAGCGGCCCGCCCGACGCCCCGCCGGTGGTCTTGCTGCATGGCTGGCCGGACGACGTGCGGACCTGGGATGCCCTGCTGCGTCCACTGCGTGCGGCCGGCTACCAGGTGATCCGCCCCTACCTGCGCGGCTACGGACCGACCCGCTTCCACGCCGCCAGCACCCCGAGGAGCGGCCAGCTGGCCGCGCTGGGCAGTGACCTGATGGCCTTCGTCGACGCCCTCGGCCTGCAGCGTTACGCGCTCATCGGCCACGACTGGGGCGCCCGCGCCGCCTATATCGCCGCCTCGCAGACGCCCGAACGCATCAGCCACTGCATCGCCCTGTCGGTGGGCTGGGGGACCAACCGGCCGGACCAGAAACTGACGCTGCAACAATCGCGTAACTACTGGTACCACTGGTATTTCGCCACCGAACGTGGCGCGGCCGAACTGCGCGAGGACCGTCGGGCCTTCACGCGCTTCATGTGGCATAGCTGGTCACCGTCGTGGAAGTTTGCGGAGAGCGAGTTCAACAATACCGCCGCCTCCTTCGACAATCCGGACTGGGTCGATATCTGCCTGCACTCCTACCGTCATCGCTGGGGCTTCGCCGAGGGTGACCCGACCTATGCCGCCCTGGAAGCCCGGCTGCAGGACACGCCGCGCATCATGGTGCCCACGCTGGTGCTGCATGGCGCCGAGGATGGCGCCAACGCCCCTGCTACCTCCGAGGGCCGGGACAAGTTCTTCGGCAAGGACTATCGGCGCGTGTTGATCCCCGGTGCCGGCCACTTCCCGCAGCGGGAACGACCGGACGAGGTCACCGAGGAAATCATGGCCTGGCTGGCACGCCCGGCCTGATCCACGGCCTCAGTGGCAGCCGCCGCCGTGGCTGCCCAGATTGGCTGGCTTCATCTCGTCCGGCAGGCTGGCCAGCCCCTGCAGGATGCCGCAATCCCGCGCCGGCTGTTCCACTTCGCACTGGGCGCGCAACTGGTGCAGTTGCTCCTGCAGGGCCTGCAGTTGCACGATGCGCTGTGCCACGTGGCCGATGTGCTTGTCCAGCAGGGCATTGACCTCGCCGCAGTTCTGCTCGGGCGCATCGCGCAGGCGCAGCAGTTCGCGCACCTCGTCCAGCGTCATGTCCAGCGAACGGCAATGGCGGATGAACTGCAGGCGTTCGACGTGCCGCTCGCCGTAGAGCCGGTAGTTCGACGATGAACGCGTCGGCTCGGGCAGCAATGCCTCTTTCTCGTAATAACGGATGGTTTCCACCGGGCAATCGGCCTGGGCGGCCAGTTCGCCTATCTTGAGCGTATCCATGCGATCCTCGCTTGACCTTGTAGTTACTTCAGGGTTTTTAATATACCCCTGAAACCCGTTGGCTGCACAAGGAGCAAGGCATGACCGGAACCCATCACAAGCACGCGCATGACCACCAGCACGATCATCACGACCACGACCATGACCACCATCATGATCATGGGCAGCACCAGCACGCCCAGCCACAAGCCTGCTGCGGCAGCCACGCCTGCGACAGTGCTGCGGCGGTGGCGGCACCGCGCAAGCTGGACGGCGCGACCGAACAGGCGGTCTTCTTCATTCAGAAGATGGACTGCCCGACTGAAGAAAAACTGATCCGTGAACGCCTCTCCAATATGAAAGGTGTAGGTACGCTGGAATTCAACCTGATCCAGCGCGAACTGACGGTGCAACACCAGTTGCCCTCCATCGCGCCGCTGGTCGCGACCCTCACGGCGCTGGACATGCTGCCGGCCGTGAAGTCCGATTCGCTGGACGCCGACGCCGGGGGCGACCTGCCCGACCAGGCGGCTGCCTACCGCATCCCGGCCCGGCGCTGGGCGCTGCTGGGCCTGGCCGGCGTGGCCGCGCTGGGCGCCGAGGTGCTGGCCTGGACCAGCGGCGACGAACGCTCGCTGCCGGTGATCGCGCTGGCGCTGGCGGCCATCCTGCTGGGCGGGCTGGGCACGCTCAAGAAGGGCTGGATCGCCCTGCGCAATTTCTCGCTGAACATGAATTTCCTGATGTCGCTGGCCGTCATCGGCGCCGCCGTGATCGGTCAGTGGCCGGAAGCGGCGGTAGTGATCGTGCTGTTCACCCTGGCCGAGATGATCGAGGCACTGTCACTGGACCGCGCCCGCAACGCCATCGCCGGGCTGATGGCGATGACCCCGGACATGGCCACCGTGCGCAGCGCCGATGGCAGCTGGAACAGCGTGCCGGCCGCCAGCGTGGCCGTGGACGCCATGGTGCGCGTGGCACCGGGCGAGCGCGTGCCGCTCGATGGCCTGCTGGTCAGCGGCAGCACCAGCATCAACCAGGCGCCGATCACCGGCGAGAGCCTCCCGGTGGCCAAGCAGGCCGGCGATCCGGTCTTTGCCGGCACCATCAACGAACAGGGCGCCTTCGAGATGCGGGTCAGCGCCGCCCAGGCCGACTCCACCCTCTCGCGCATCGTCAGGAGCGTGCAGCAGGCCCAGGGCCAGCGCGCCCCGACCCAGCGCTTCGTGGACAACTTCGCGCGCTACTACATCCCGGCCGTGGTGGTGATGGCCGTGCTGGTGGCCCTGCTGCCGCCCTTGCTGGCCGGTGCGCCCTTCCAGCCGTGGCTGTACAAGGCGCTGGTGCTGCTGGTCATCGCCTGCCCTTGCGCGCTGGTTATTTCCACGCCGGTGACCATCGTCAGCGGGCTGGCCTCGGCGGCCCGGCACGGCATCCTGATCAAGGGCGGGGTCTACCTGGAACAGGGCCGACGCCTGCGCGCCCTGGCGGTGGACAAGACCGGTACCCTGACCTTCGGCAAGCCGCGCCTGACCGACGTGGTCTCGCTGCAGGCGGGTGCCGACCAGCAGGCCCTGCTGCAACTGGCGGTGTCGCTGGCGGCACGCTCGGACCACCCGGTCTCGCGTGCCATCGCGGTGCAGGAGGAGGGGCAAGAGGATAGGCAGGCACTGGAGGTGCAGGACTTCGCCGCCCTGGCCGGACGCGGCGTGCAAGGCCGCATCGACGGACAATTGCTGCACCTGGGCAATCACCGCCTGGTGCATGAACTGGGCCAGTGCAGCCCGGAACTGGAGGCGCGTCTGCAAGGCTTCGAAAAGCAGGGCAAGACCACCACCCTGCTCTGCCGCGACGGCCGCCCGGAACTGCTGATGGCGGTGGCCGACACGGTGCGCCCCAGCAGCCGCCAGGCGGTGAGTGAACTGCAGGCCATGGGTGTGCAGGTGGTCATGCTGACCGGGGACAACAGCCACACCGCCCAGGCAATTGCCGGGCAGACCGGCATCACCGATGTCCGTGGCGACCAGTTGCCGGAAGACAAGCTGCAGGCCATCGAGCAGTTGCGCCAGCGCCATGGCGAGCGCAGCGTGGGCATGGTCGGCGACGGCATCAACGACGCCCCGGCCCTGGCGCGCGCCGATATCGGCTTTGCCATGGGCGCGGCCGGTACCGACACCGCCCTGGAGACGGCCGATGTCGCCCTGATGGACGACGACCTGCGCAAGATCGCCGACTTCATCGGCCTCTCGCGCCAGGCCCATGCCGTGCTGGTGCAGAACATCAGCATCGCACTGGGCATCAAGGCGGTATTCCTGGTGCTGGCCCTGCTGGGGATGAGCTCGCTGTGGATGGCCGTGTTCGCCGACATGGGCGCCAGCCTGATCGTGGTCTTCAACGGCCTGCGGCTGGTGCGCGGCTTGCGCCAGCGCAAACCGGCCGGTTGATCCACGGCCGGCACAGCGACTATACTGGCGCCCATGATGCTGCGCGCAAAAATCCTCCTGCTCTGGCTACTGGCGCTGGCGATTCCCCTTCAGGGTTTCGCCGCCGTGCTGCAGGCCTGCGCGCCGGCGACGCAAGCGACACAACATCATGGACAACACCACGCCGGTCAGGTGAGCGACACTGCCATGACCGCCGAAGCTGCCCCTGCCGACCAGGCTGCACAGCATCACGCCCACCATCACCCGATGGCGCAAACCCTGGCCGATAGCGATCCTCCACCGGCTTCCCCGCATGGCACGCAGCACGCCAACGCCTCCTGCAGCTTCTGCGCCGCCTGCACGGTGGGCGCCATCCTGCCGCTGGCGCTGGCTACCATTCCCGCGCCCGATCTTCCCTCGCACGACTATCTCGTGCAGCCGGCTTCCGGCTTCGTCGGCTACCTGCCGGAAAACCCCGACCGTCCCCCTGCCCTCGCCTGATCCCGTCCCGCGCACGTCCGCGTGCGTGTGAGCTCTGCCCCGTTACGTGTCGCATCCTGCATGCCGCACGACGGATGACGATCATCATCAGACGAGGATTTCATGATCCCCCATGTTTCACGCCCCTTGCGGGCAGTCGCCGTGGCCGCCTGTGCCATGCTGGCCGGCTGCGCGCAGCTCTCGCCCGACGCCGGCTTCAACCGGCTGGCACAGACCAGCACCGAGCGCCTGGGCCAGGCGCCTGCCTGGAACCGCACGCCCGAACAAGGCCAGGCCAGCCAGGACCGTGTCACCCGGCTCTTGCAGGCCGATGGCAGCGCTGGCCCCGCGGCCAACCGACTGGCCAGTGCCGATGACGCGGTACAGATCGCCCTGATCAACAACCCCGAACTGCAGGCCGCCTTCGCCGAACTCGGCGTGGCAGAAGCCGATCTGGTCCAGGCCGGGCGCCTGCCCAACCCCGGCTTTTCCTTTGCCCGCACCCATGCCGGCGGCGACATCAAGATCGAGCGCAGCCTGTCGCTGGGCCTGATGCGCCTGCTGACCATGCCAGCCACCGCCCGCATCCAACAGCGTCGCTTCGAACAGGTCCGCCTGTCGCTGGCCGCACGCGTGCTGGCGTTGGCCGCACGGACCCGGCAAGCCTATTACCAGGCAGTGGCCGCGCAGCAGGGCCTGACCTACCAGCAGCAGGTCGCCGATGCGGCCGATGCCGCGCATGAACTGGCCGCGCAAATGGCCCGCCTGGGCAACATCAGCAAACTGGACGCCGCCCGCGAACAGTTCTTCTACGGCCAGGCGCAAGCCAGCCTGGAACAGGCCCAGCGCCTGGCCGCGCAGGACAAGGAAACCCTGGCCCGCCTGCTGGGCCTGGCACCCGACTTCGCCCTGCCGGCGCAACTGCCGGCCCTGCCCGCGCAACTGGATGCCCTGAGCGACGTCGAGCAGCAGGCATTGCAACAGCGCCTGGACGTGCAGGCCGCCCGCACCGAACTGGAAGGCCTGCAAGGCTCGCTGGGCCTGACCCGCGCCACGCGCCTGGTGAACGTGCTGGACCTGGGCGCGCTGCGCACGTCCGAAAGCGGCAAGCCGCCCGAAATCGGCTACGAGATCTCCATCGAGATCCCGCTCTTCGACTGGGGCGAGGCCCGCGTCGCCAAGGCCGAGGCGATCTACCTGCAAGGCGCCCACAAGCTGGCCGGTGCCGTGCTGGACGCCCGCGCCCAGGCGCGCCTGGCCTGGCGCCAACGACAGGATGCCTACACCCTGGCACGACGCTATCGCGACCAGTTGCTGCCGCTGCGCCAGCGCATCGCCGAAGAAAACCTCCTGCGCTACAACGGCATGCTGCTGAGCGTCTTCGCGCTGCTGGCCGATGCCCGCGAACAGGCCAGCACCGTCAACGCCGCCATCGATGCCCAGCGCGATTTCTGGATCGCCGACGCCGCTCTGCAACTGGCCCTCAACGGCCGCCCCACCCAAGGAACACAACCATGACCCTGAGCGACAAAGACCGCCGCCACTTCCTGCGTGGCGCCGCCCTGGCCGCCACCGCCGTGACGGCCGGCGCCGTCAGCCGCGCCGGTGCGGCCAGCCTGCCCGAGGCCGCGCTGCAGACCAGCGCCGCCACCCAGCCACCGCTGCAACCGGCCACTGGCCGCCCCTATCAACCGGTAGTCACGCTCAACGGCTGGACCTTGCCCTGGCGCATGAAGAACGGCGTCAAGGAATTCCACCTGGTGGCAGAACCGGTAGTGCGTGAAATCGCCCCCGGCATGAAAGCCAATCTGTGGGGCTACAACGGCCAGAGCCCCGGCCCCACCATCGAAGTGGTGGAAGGCGACCGGGTACGCATCTTCGTCACCAACAAGCTGCCCGAGGCGACCTCGGTGCATTGGCATGGCCAGCGCCTGCCCAACGGCATGGACGGTGTGTCCGGCCTGACCCAGCCGGCCATCCCGCCGGGCAAGACCTATGTCTATGAATTCACCGCCCGGCGCGCTGGTACCTTCATGTACCACCCGCATGCCGACGAGATGGTGCAGATGGCCATGGGCATGATGGGCTTCTGGGTCACCCATCCCAGGGACCCCGGCCAGATGCGCGTGGACCGCGACTTCGTGTTCCTGATGAATGCCTACGACATCGCACCCGGTGCGGCCGTCCCCAAGGTCAGCACCATGCTGGACTTCAATCTCTGGACCTGGAACAGCCGCGCCTTCCCCGGCATCGACCCGCTGGTGGTGCGGCAGAACGATCGCGTGCGCATCCGCGTGGGCAACCTGACCATGACCAACCATCCCCTGCATCTGCACGGTCACGAATTCAGCGTCACCGGCACCGACGGTGGCTGGGTGCCGCCCGCGGCACGCTGGCCCGAGGTCACCACCGACATCGCCGTGGGCCAGATGCGCGCCATCGAGTTCGACGCCACCGAGGAAGGCGACTGGGCGCTGCACTGTCACAAGGCCCACCACACCATGAACGCCATGGGCCACGACGTCCCGACCATGATCGGAGTGGAGCAGTCACGGGTGGTCGAGAAGATCAGCAAGCTCATCCCCGACTACATGGCCATGGGTGACAAGGGTGGCTCGATGGACGGCATGGAGATGCCGCTGCCCGACAACACCTTGCCGATGATGACCGGGACCGGCCCCTACGGCGCCATCGAGATGGGCGGCATGTTCAGCACCGTCAAGGTACGCCGCCACCTGGCCCGCGACGATTACCGCGACCCCGGCTGGTACCGCGCCCCCAGCGGCACGGTAGCCCGCGAATGGCAGGGAGACATGCCCGAGGCCAGGCGCGCGGTCGGCAGCCATACCAAACCGGCAGCGCCGGCCCCGCTGGACGTGGTCAAGCCGGGCGGGCACCACGGCCACTGAGCAAGCTACTGATCCAGCCCACCCAACAACTTCAGCTTTACACCATCAAGAAAGGAAGCATCATGTTACGCACGCTCCTCCTCACCCTGGCTCTCTCGCTGCCCGTGCTGGGCGTCCATGCCCAGGGCACGGCACCCAAGGTCGACGGCGAAATCCGCAAGGTCGATGCCGCTGCCGGCAAGCTCACCATCCGCCACGGCGACATCCCCAACCTGCAGATGTCCGGCATGACCATGGTCTTCAAGGCCGCGCCGGAAATCATCGGACGCGCCCATGAAGGCGAGAAGATCAGCTTCACCGCCGACCGCATCGATGGCGCGCTCACCGTCACCTCGCTGGAGAGCCGGAACTGATCGGCACCGACGGGTGCGGGGCGACGAACTGAAGGCGCAATGCCGGATGTAAATTTCGTCGCCCCGAGGGCCATTCCCCTGCGGCGTTGGCGTTATCATCGGTTTTTTTCCATAACAGGCCATCGCGCCGACACAACAGAGGAGACCCGGCATGCCCCAAGTGATCCAGCAAACGCCCTCGGCCTATGGCTATCCACTGCTGATCAAGCAATTGCTGCACAGCGCCCTGTCCACCGCCCCCGACCAGGAAATCATCTACGGCCAGCGCCGCCTCACCTATACCGGCTTCTACCAGCGGGTACAGCGGCTGGCCAATGTGCTCAAGGAAATGGGCGTCCAGGCCGGCAACACCGTGGCCGTGATGGACTGGGACAGCAACCGCTATCTCGAATGCTTCTTTGCCGTGCCGATGATGGGATGCGTGCTGCAGACGGTCAACGTGCGCCTGTCGCCGGAGCAGATCGCCTACACCCTCAACCATGCGCAGGCTGATGTGCTGCTGGTCAATTCCGACTTCATGCCGGTGCTCAAGCAGATCCGGGGCGAACTCACCACCCTGACCCGCTGCGTACTGCTCACCGACGACAACACCCCCTGCCCGCGCGGCCCCGGCTTTGCCGGCGAATATGAAGAACTGCTGGCCCAGGCCGAGGCCAGCTACAGCTTCCCCGACTTCAACGAAAACGCCCGCGCCACCACCTTCTACACCACCGGCACCACCGGCCTGCCCAAGGGCGTCTACTTCAGCCACCGGCAACTGGTCCTGCACACCCTGGGCACCACCGCAGGCCTGGCACTGGCCCCGCAGCAAGGCCGCCTGCACCGCGACGACGTCTACATGCCACTGACCCCGATGTTCCACGTCCACGCATGGGGCCTGCCCTATGTCGCGACCATGGCCGGCGTCAAGCAGGTCTACCCTGGCCGCTACGTCCCCGACACCATCTGCCGCCTGATCCGCGAAGAAAAGGTCACCTTCTCGCATTGCGTACCGACCATCCTGCAGATGATCCTGTCATCGGAACAGGCCCGCGAGACCGACCTCACCGGCTGGAAGATGATCATCGGCGGCTCCGCCATGACCGGCGCCCTGGCCAAGGCCGCGCTGGAACGGGGACTTGACGTCTTCACTGGCTACGGCATGTCCGAGACCTGCCCGGTCCTGACCCTGGCCCAGGTTGACACCGCCGACCTTGGCAGCGACCGCGAAACCACCCTACGCCTGAAGACTGGCCGCCCGCTGCCCCTGGTGGCCTTACGCACGGTCGATGGCGAGATGAACGACTGCCCGCACGACGGCAAGAGCACGGGAGAAGTCGTCGTCCGCGCCCCCTGGCTGACCCAGGGCTACCTGCACCAGCCCGAAGCCTCGGAAGACCTCTGGCACGGTGGCTGGCTGCACACCCAGGACATTGGCCACATCGACGCCGAAGGCTACCTGCAGGTCACCGACCGCATCAAGGACGTCATCAAGACCGGAGGCGAATGGGTATCGTCACTCCAGATCGAAGACATCATCGCCCGCCACCCCGCCGTCGCCGAAACCGCGGTCATCGGCATCCAGGACGGCAAATGGGGCGAGCGCCCGATCGCCCTGGTGGTATTGAAAAAAGACAGCACAGGCGTGAATGAAGAAGACATCCGCCGCCACGTCATGGCCGCTGCCGAAGCCGGCACCATCTCCCGCTACGGCGTACCTGACCGCGTCCAGTTCGTCACCGAACTGGCCCGCACCAGCGTAGGCAAGCTGAACAAGCGCGTCATGCGCGAGCAGTACCCGGCAAGAGAAAATAAGTGAAGTAAGCCCGGAAGCAATTCCCAAGGACGGCAAGAGCGCGAAGCCGAAGGCGAGCAACCACCGCGAAGCCGAAGGCGAGCAACACACCGCGATGCCGAAGGCGAGCCGGTCACGCTTTCCCCCTTGGGAGCCAGCCGCCGCAGTGAAACGAAAAGTGGATCAGAAAAATAGTGGGAGCGAAGCGACTCTATTTTTCCCACTTTTTGTTTCACTGTGGCGGGAACCCTCCGCAGGAGGGCTGGCTCTTGGGGGCCGTTTTCTTTGCTTACTTTCTTTGGCGGGCCAAAGAAAGTGAGCGGCTGCCGGGCCGCCCCCGGCGCTCCCCTGAGACCGGAGAGAGAAAAAATTAAGTCAGTGCGCAGAACAGCACACCGTGCAGACTACCCGAACCCGCACCAGAACCCGCATCCGACCCCGAACCCGCATCGAACACAACCCTGAAGCACAAAACAAAAACGCCGCCCAGCCCAAGCCAGACGGCGTCCAAGTTCATACAGCAAGGATCAGTTGAAGATCACGGTCTTATGCCCATTGAGCAGAATCCGATGCTCGGTAAACCACTTCACCGCCCGCGCCAACACCACACACTCGATATCGCGCCCGATGGCAGTCAGCGTATCCGGCCCCATCGAATGATCCACCCGCTCCACCCCCTGCTCGATGATCGGACCTTCATCCAGATCACCGGTCACGAAGTGCGCAGTCGCCCCGATCAGCTTCACCCCCCGATCATGGGCCTGATAATAAGGCTTGGCCCCCTTGAAACTCGGCAGGAAGGAATGGTGGATATTGATCGCCCGCCCACGCAAAGCCTCGCACATCTCAGGCGACAGAATCTGCATATAACGCGCCAGCACCACCAGATCGATCTGGTTCGCATCCACGATCTCCATGATCCGCTGCTCCTGCGCCCGCTTCACCTCAGCCGGCGCACCGGTAGCCAATGGCAGATGATGGAAAGGAATGTTATAGCTCGCCGCCAGCTGATAGAAATCCGTATGGTTCGACACGATCGCCGGAATCTCCACCGGCAGCAGACCACTCTTGTAGCGGAACAGCAGATCGTTCAGACAATGCCCGATCTTGGACACCATCAGCATCACACGCGGCTTCTTGCCCGCATCATGCAACTGCCAGTTCATCTGCAGCGCATCCCCCAGCACGCCGAAATCGGCCCGCAGCGCCGCATCCGACACCGCCGCATCCTCCAAAGAGAAATGCACGCGCATGAAGAAAAGCCGGGATTGCGCATCGCCAAACTGCGCCGAATCGATGATGTTGCAGCCGTGATCGGCCAGGAAGCCCGAGACGCGATGCACGATGCCGCGCTGGTCCAGGCAGGACAAGGTAAGGATGTATTCCGGGTGAGCCATGAGAATGTACTGAAAAGCGCCAGCGTCCCCACAGGTAACGCCGGGTTGGCGTCACCACCGGCCTGGCAGGCCGGCTAAAAGGACGAAAGGCGCTATTGTCGCACGGCCGGGCGACGCGGACAAATCCCGCGCCATGGAGAAACGCCGTGCACACGACACGGCGAGCCAATGACACCGAAATCGGCACAATTGACCGTCAAAGCCCGCAGATGGCGACGCAGTCAAGCAGGTTTCCAAAAAGAAACCTGGCCACCCCATCGCCCACGCCACTACGCCAGCCCATCCCCGGATGGCGGCCGGTGCGCCGCACCCGCCACCACCCGCAGTGGCTCTCAGGCAGTCTTCTGCAGCAGATCCTTCTGCTCGTGCCCGCCACCGACCTGCAGATCGCCCGCCAACTGGCCACCCTCTTCGATGACCAGCTTGCCGTAGCGGATCTTGCCGGTAACCTTGCCGCTGGAATAGATGACCAGCTTCTGGCGCACCGTCAGGTCGCCGTCGAACTCGCCCCGGATCTCGGCCAGGTCGATCTCGGCCGAGCCCTTGAAGGCGCCACGTTCGGCGATCTGCACCACGCGGCAGTTGATGGTGGCCTGCACCTTGCCTTCCACCACCAGGGTGTCGCAGTCCTCGATCTCGCCCTTGACCTTGATATTGGGGCCGACGGTGAGCTTGCTGCCGGTCTCCTCGGTCGCTGCAGGCGCGCTGCCGGTGGTGCTGGACACGGAAGAGGGATACTGATTGGATTTATTGACGCTGGTCACATTGCCGCCTGTAGAAGAAGAGACGCTATTGCCCGCACTGCTGAACGGGGAGTTGGTCGAGCTGGTTTCGCGTTTGCCGAAGAGGGATTCCGAGCGAAGCATGTGATCTCCTGAAATGGTAGTGCCTGAAGCAAAAAAAATGACACGCGTCATGACGCGCGAAGAAGAGCATGCGCAACAGTGCGCACGCGAACGTAGCGTTGCCCCGGGTGACCGGCTGCAGATATCCGGAGCTTCAGCGGATATCCGGGCAGGTGATCAGCGACAGGACGCCACGCCCACAGGTCGAACCCTCCCGCAGCGATCGTCACGGTCGAGGACCGGGATGCGCCACCTGGAAGCGATGCCGCAAGGCATTGTCCGGGAGGAAACCTGTGCGGTTCGGCAGGATGCCTTTTGCAAAGTTCACGATAATTTTGTAACAGCGAAGAAGCCTTTCTCCGCAATGAATACAGCGCAAATTATTTATATTTTGAAGCGCCTTGTAACTAAAAAAAATGTAACAGTTACCTTCAACACCGCGTCGCCTGCAGGCGACAACCATCCTGCTGCAATCCGCTCTGGACGTGACTCCCAAGGCCATCTACGTTTTTCAAAAAGGGCCTTTCAGAAGCAGCTACGCATCCTAAAAACTTAGTCTTTGGGATGCTCCGCATTCTCTTCCTTTCCCGCTCCACGGGGCCGACACGGACCGTGAAAACCACCCCAATCGCCAGCAGGAAGAGCAAAGAAGAGATCCAGAGACATCCGATACAACACGGAGAAAAAAGCGCCAGGATGTGAGCCGATGTAAGCGATGAAAATGAATGTCATCGCGCCAGCACATCCGGGTCAGCCGATTTATGATGATGTCCTTTGACGATGTGCACGCTGCGCGCCCAGGCATCCGCCTGCCCTGCCGTAGCTGTCCCGCTGCCCTGATCACACCATGAGCCACGAACAGATCCCCTCGCCGGAATCGCTGGATTCCTTTGGCGCCCAACTTTTCCCGGCCCGCCGCGACTCCGCCGCAGCACGGGCGGTGGCCACACTGATCGCCGTCATCAGCTGGTTCGCCTTCGTGGCGCAGACCGATATCACCATCGGCCGCCTGCTGGCACGCGGCGGCGGCGTGCTCGATGGGCTGGACCGGCTGACCATGTACCTGACCAACCTCACCATCCTGATGAGCGCGCTGTGCTTTACCTCGCTGGCGTTTTCGCTGAAGACACCCCTGAGCCGCTTCTTCCGGCAGCCTTCGGTGATCTCGGCGGTGGTGGCCTATCTGGCCTTCGTGGGGATTGCGTACAACCTCTTGTTGCGTCATCTATGGACGCCGACGGGTTTTCGTGCGCTGGTCAATGAGAGCCTGCATACGGTGGTGCCGCTGCTGGCCATTGCCTACTGGATCTTCTTCGTGCCGGTGTTCCGGACCTCGCTGCGCAAGTCCCTGCTGTGGCTGGTGTACCCGCTGGGTTACCTGTTGCTCACGCTATGGCGCGGGGCCTTGTCGGGCTTCTATCCCTACCCCTTCATCGACGTCAATGCCCTGGGCTATCCGCGCGTGCTGCTCAACGCCAGCCTGCTGCTGGCCAGCTTCATCGCACTGATGGGCTTGTTCATCGCCGTGAACCGATCCGGCAAACCGGTCCTGCATCGACGATAGTGCAAACCATCACCTACACGATGGGCGCAGTGATGGCCAGCAGCAGCATGAACAACATGGAGACGATGAAGCCGGTGGCAATGAACAGGTATTGAAAAGCTTTGAGCAAAATGATCCCCTCGACGAACTGATCCGCAGCGACCCGGGCGCCACGGCCCATCCCCTGGCCCGTCGCCCTGTCCAGCCCGGTTGCCGGGCCATGCTGCGCGTGGAGCGCAGCCGGATACATCGTGTGATTGTAGAGGCATCCGGTCGTACGCCCGGCATCCTACCCTTTCCTTTACGCAATTTTTCATTGTCTCTTGGTGCAGGTTTCTTCACATTTTTAGCGTGAAACTTGCTCGATCAGGCAAAAGGACACATCCTTGTCATACGGTCGCGCTAAGCTCGCCCCGCAACGCGCCAACCCACAACAATATCCGACAGGAAACTCATCCATGAGCCAGCACGACGACGACATCGCCGGCAGTCAGCCCGCGTCCGAAGATTCCTTAACGACTTCCCCCCATCCCGGCCGCCGCCGCTTCCTGGGCGGCATGGCCGCGCTGGGTGCCGGCAGCGCGCTGGCCGCCTGCGCCACCGAGGGCCAGGGTCCGGGCCCGGTGCCCTACCCCAGCGGCAATCCGGCCGATGCCGCGGCACTGGACCACGCCCTGCGCGATAACGTCAAGACCGTCGTGGTCATCTACGCCGAAAACCGCAGCTTCAACAATCTCTTCGCCGATTTCCCCGGCCTGGAAAAGCCGCTGTCCTCGGTCAAGGCCTCCGATTACCAGCAACGCGACCGCGACGGCAGCCTGCTCAAGCAATTGCCCCCGGTCTGGAGCGGCGTGGTGATCCAGGAGCAGAGCATCGAAGGCGTGACCTACCCGGCCGGCAAGCAATACCAGAGCGACCTGCCCAATGCGCCCTTCGCGCTCAAGGGACCGCAAGGCGAAGCCCTGCCGCTGGGCCTGGTCACGCGTGACCTGTGGCACGTGTTCTACCAGAACCAGATGCAGATCAACGGCGGCAAGAATGACGGTTTCGTGGCCTGGGCCGACTCCGGTGGCCTGACCATGGGGCATTACGCCGACACCCGCTACAACCTGCGCCTGTGGGACGTGGCACGCGAGTTCGTGCTGTGCGACAACTTCTTCCAGGGCGCCTTCGGCGGCTCCTTCCTGAACCACCAATACCTGATCTGCGCCGCCCCGCCCTACTATCCGGATGTGATGAATTCGGTCTCGCGCACCCAGGTGGCCAAGACCCGCAACAACGATCCGCTCTCGCCGGAACTGGTACCGGCCGAAAACAGCCCCGCCAGCGCCCTGCAAGGGCCGCCCAAGTTCGGCCCCAGCGCGCTCACCCCGGACGGCTACGCGGTCAACACCATGGCCCCGCCCTATTGGCCGACCTGGAGCCGCGACCGCAACAACCCGGCCTATGCCGAACCCAACCAGCCCAGCGTGCTGGTGCCGCAGGTGCACGAACACATCGGCGACAAGCTCAACAAGAAGGGCATCGACTGGGCCTGGTATGCCGGCGCCTGGCAGGCCACGCTGGACGAGTTCAAGGACTCCAAGGGCATTCCCAAGATCCCCAATTTCCAGTACCACCACCAGCCCTTCAACTACTTCAAGAACCTGGGCCCGGACAATCCGGCCGAGCGCAACAAGCGCCTGCGTGATGGTGGCCTGGGCGACGAATCGCGGACCAACCGCTTCCTGGCCGATGTCGAAGCCGGCCGTCTGCCACCGGTGACCTTCTACAAGCCCCAGGGCAACCTCAACCTGCACGCCGGCTATGCCGACATCGCCTCCGGCGACCGTCACATCGCGCACATCATCAAGAGCCTGCAGGCCAGCCCGCAGTGGAAGAACATGGTGGTGGTGATCACCTTCGACGAGAACGGCGGCTGGTGGGATCACGTGGCCCCGCCCAAGGGCGACCGCTGGGGTCCGGGCACCCGCGTACCGGCACTGGTGGTCTCGCCCTTCGCCCGCAAGGGGACGGTGGACCACACCATCTACGACACTGCCTCCATCCTGCGCCTGATCACCCGCACCTTCGGCCTGGAAAAGCTGGACGGAATCAAGCAGCGCGACGAAGCCATGATCGCCCGCGGCCAGCAGCCCATGGGTGACCTGACCAACGCCTTGCAGTTCAAGGTCTGATCCGCCGCGACTGTTTTTCGCTGATCGCCGGCAAGTCAACGCCGCCCCAGGGTCCACCTGCGGCGGCGTTGTCGTTCTGGCGGTTCTTGCAGGATTCAGGGGGCTGCCACAACATAAAAAAGAGCCGAGGCAAGCGCCATGCCGAGCTTCGACCATTTATATCATGTTGTGATATATTGCAGGCCTATCCCTTTGCGCTGGCTGGCCTGCACTCGCAGTGAGTCCGGCAGGCAGCGCCCCATCCTGACTCCGGCATGAAACACAAACGCGACTACACCGCCGACCGGCGGCTCCCCTACCTGTGCGCCATCGCACTGCTGATCGGTGCCCTCTCCACCGGCGCTGCCTGGCTGCTGCTGAAGCTCATTGCGCTCTTCACCAACCTGTTCTACTTCCAGCGCCTGTCCTTTGCGGCCAGTTCCCCGGCCTCGCATACGCTGGGCTGGATCGCCGCGCTGCTGCCGGTGGCGGGCGGCCTGATCGTCGGCCTGATGGCCCGTTATGGCAGTGACAAGATCCGCGGCCACGGCATCCCTGAAGCCATCGAGGCCATCCTCTTCGGCAAGAGCCGCATGTCGCCCAGGGTAGCCGTGCTCAAGCCCTTGTCCTCGGGCATCGTCATCGGCAGCGGCGGCCCGTTCGGCGCCGAAGGGCCGATCATCATGACCGGCGGCTCGGTCGGTTCGCTGCTGGGGCAATGGCTGCACCTGACGGCGGCCGAGCGCAAGACCCTGCTGGTGTGCGGCGCCTGCGCGGGCATGACGGCAATCTTCGGCACGCCGCTGGCGGCGGTGTTGCTGGCGGTCGAGCTGCTGCTGTTCGAACTGCGCCCGCGCAGTCTGTTACCGGTGGCGCTGGCCTGCGCGGTGGCCGGCTTCCTGCGGCCCTGGGTACTGGAGGCGGATGTGCTGTTCCCGCTGCAGGTGGCCGCGCCGGCCCCGATGGCCCTGCTCTCCTGCCTGGCCGCCGGCCTGGCCAGTGGCAGCCTGGCGGCGCTGCTGACGCTGGCGCTGTATCGCATCGAGGACGGTTTCCATCGCCTGCCGCTGCACTGGATGTGGTGGCCGGCGCTGGGCGGCATCGCCGTCGGCCTGGGCGGGCTGCTGCAGCCGCGTGCGCTGGGCGTGGGCTATGACGTCATCGCCGACCTTCTGAACCAGCACATGCTGGTCTCGGCGGCAGTAGCGCTGCTGGTGGTCAAGGCGGTGATCTGGTTGCTGGCGCTGGGCTCGGGGACCTCGGGCGGGGTATTGGCGCCGCTGCTGATGATGGGCGCCGGCCTGGGGCTGGTGCTGGCCCCGTGGCTGCCGGGCGGCTCCCCCGGACTGTGGCCGCTGGTGTGCATGGCCGGTGTGCTGGGCAGCGTACTGGGTGCACCGCTTACCGCCATCGTCTTCGCCTTCGGCCTGACCCATGCCAGCAATGCCCTGCTGCCCTTGATCGCCACCACCGCCGTCGCCTATGGGGTCAACGTACTGTGGATGAAACGCTCCATCATGACCGAGAAGATTGCTCGCCGCGGCCTGCACGTGCACCGCGAATACGGCGTCGATCCGCTGGAGCGCGTGCATGTGGAAGACCTGATGTCCGCCCCGCAGACGCTGGATGCGTCCCTGCCGGCCGGCGCCGCGCTGGCGCAATGCCGTGCTGGCACCCACGTACATCGCTACTATCCGGTGACCCATGGACGTCAACTGCTGGGCATGCTGGCCCTGCGCACGCTGGAGGCGGCCGACCCGGCCCAGGTCTGCGGCCTGCTGCTGGAACCGGATCACGGCTATCTGCTGCCGCACCTGAGCGCCCGCACTGCCGCCGGCATGATGGCACGGCTGGGCGTGGCGCGCCTGCCGGTAGTGGCCGGCCCGGAACGCCGGCAACTGGTGGGGATGCTTTCCCTGTCCGATCTGGCGCGCGCCAGCGCCGCCCATGCGGAGGAAGAATCGGTGCGGGAAAAACTGCTAGGCAACTAGGCTGTATCGGCCTTACAGCACCCCACCGCTGAGCTTGCACATCAGGTTGTCATGCGAGACCAGCACCACGTTGATGCCGGCATTGCCGTTATCCAGGCGGAATTCGCTGTTGCCGTTGGAGAGCGAAATGCTCCGCACTGCCCGCGTCGCCGTTTCGGTGAGCACGGTTTCGCCGGCCATGTTCAGGCAGGTGAGCACGCAACCGGCCCCGGCGGCGCAACTGCGCGTGATGTCACTGGCCACCGGTGTGGGCGCGGCCGTGCCCACGGCTGGCACCGGCACCGGGACGACCGCCGCTGTAGCAGGGGCGGCCTGTGCCTGCGCCGCCACCCAGGGCAAGCTCAGCAAGGAAAACGCCACGAAGGCGCAACAGATGGAGCGGACCATACGCATGGCTTGCCTACCCTTCTCGCAATCAATCAGGCCGCTATTGCATCACAAACAAAAAAAGGGCGCACCTCCTTGCGGAAGCACGCCCAAAAGTCAGCCCCCCTCAGGGCTTCCCGGTAATCCGGTGTGGTGCGACGAAGGCCGCTGCGGTGAACGCAGGCGGCGGTCGTCGTGGCGAAATCAGTAGGTCAAGGTGACGGTGACGGTATCCGAATAGGCACCTGCCAGCGGTGTCTGGGCGGCGGCGATCTGGCCGTACACGGTCAGCGTCTGGGTCAGGCCCGAGCCGGTGCCGGTGGCGGTATCGGTGCCGATGGTCGAGCCCCAGTTGTTGGTGCGGGCTGCATCGCGGTACAGCGCATAGTTCAGGGTACCGCCGCCGGCCGCGCTCATCTTGCGGTTGCTGACGGTGGCGCCGGTGCCGGTACCGGCGTCCAGGCCGACGTTGTAGGCGGTGCCGTTGGTGCAGAGCACGGTGATGGTGCCGGACTGGTTGACCACGCTCTGGGTGTAGGCGCCGAAGGCGATGGCCGAACCGACCACAGTGCAGGCGGCAACCACCGAGGCGCTGATGGCCAGCGTGCCGCTGGCGGTGGCAGCGAAGGAAGCAGGTGCACTGGAAGCCAGCACGACGGCGGCGACGGTGGCGGCAACGAAGCGGTTTTTCTTGGCATTGAACATGTGATCTCTCCCTGATCGCTGCCGGGTCCTCGCCCCTTGCTCGGACTTCGTTGTGCAGCTGGTATGGAGAGAACTTTACGTTTTTGTTGTGGCGCCAAGTATCGGGTGCTTCCTGAGAGCGGCGGGAAAAGGCGTCAGGAATTCCCTGAGTGATGCAGGGAGGTCACAGGGAGGCAAGCGACCCTAAAACTCCGGCATCTGCCCGAAAGGCCCGCCCACACTGCCTTTGCGCCAGATCAAATTGTGCATATAGATATGTTAAATGAGTGTTTGCATCAAAATCTATTAGCCGATAAAGTACGTTCCCAGAGCAGATTCAATTGCGGCGCCACTTTTCAGATAGAACTGGGCGCCGCGAATCGCTCTTCCGCGCTCTTCCGGTTACCCACTCCCTCCCTTCCACTGGTCCCTGCCCGACGGCATGCGGTGCCAGTTCCTTGCAGATACGACAATTTCCTCTCCGTCCGTGCTGGCCGCGCTGAAACAGCCCGCCGACGCGCTGCCTGCATTTTTGATAGCATGCCGGGATGGATACTTCACATACCCCCGAATTGAACGCCCTGGCCGAATCGGCCGGGATGGGCCTGTCTGCCGTGGTGGCCGGGCTGCGTACCTCACGCGAAGTGACCAACAAGATCCGCTATCGCGGCGAAATCCGCGAACTGCCTTCGCGAGAGGCGATGAAGACGCTGCTGGCGCATCTGCAAGCGGCATTGTTCCCCACGCATTACGGCCACACCGACCTGTCGGACGAGACCATCGATTATTTCGTGGGGAGTCAGTTGAATGCAGCCTTGTGCATCCTGAAGGAACAGGTACGCCGCAGCCTCTACTTCAGCAGCGACAGCGAAGAAGACAGCCTGTTGCGCGAGCGCGCTGACGTGATCACGCGTGAGTTCGCGCATCAGTTGCCGGGCATACGCGACGTGCTGGTCAGCGATATCCAGGCGGCCTACCACGGCGACCCGGCGGCCTCCAGCATTTCGGAAATCCTGCTCTGCTATCCCGGCACTACCGCCATCATCTACCACCGGCTGGCGCATGCCCTGCATCAGCTGGGCGCCCCCTTGCTGGCACGCCTGATCGCCGACATCGCGCACTCTGCCACCGGTATCGACATCCACCCGGCAGCGCAGATCGGCCCCAGCTTCTTCATCGACCACGGCACTGGCGTGGTGATCGGAGAGACCACCATCATCGGCCGCAATGTACGTCTGTACCAGGCGGTGACGCTGGGCGCCAAGCGTTTCCCGCAGGAGCCGGATGGCTCACTGGTCAAGGGTATCCCGCGCCACCCCATCGTCGAGGATGACGTGGTGGTCTATGCCGGCGCCACCCTGCTGGGCCGCATCACCATCGGACAGGGCTCGGTCATTGGCGGCAATGTCTGGCTCACCCACAGCGTGCCACCGGCCAGCAATATCTCGCAGGCGGAAATGCTGAGCGACTGCCACCAGCCCTGACACCGGCCCTGCCACTCCTTCAGCCGCCCAGCGGCAGGCAGCGCTGCAACAGATACAGCGCTCCCAGCAAGGCCAGGCCGAACAGGAAGACGGTACCGATCAGCTTGCGCTCGGCCGGTTGCAGGGGCTCCAGCGCGAGGCTGCCGAGTTCCTGGTAGATGTGATGGTCTTGCATGCGGACTCCGGGTCGAAGGACAAGGAGCCCATGCTAGCGAAGCACCGGGCGGCTGTGAACGAAGCGATGAGCGCATCGATATCCGCTGGGCGCATAAGCCGGCCCGTCTGGCAATTACCGATTACCTGTTACCGATCACCGACTAGGGACCGGGCGCGGCCGTCGGCTTGTGCAAGGGCGCCGGCTCCCGGCCGCAGGCCAGCGCCGCCACGGCAAGCGCCGAAGCCGCCAGCCCGTACAGCCACAGCGAGGACATCACCGGCAACAGCAGCCCCGCCATCATCGGCCCCATGCCGGCCCCGATATCACGCCAGATGGCCCGCCCCGCCAGCGCATGCACCCGCTGCCCCGGAGGCGTACGAGCCGCCACGATGGGCGCCAGCAGCGGCAGCTGCAAGGCGCGCAGGATCACGATCAAGCCGGCGAACAGCCACAGCAGGCCACCTCCGAATCCCACCAGCGCCACGCAGGTCGCCAGCGACAGCGTGACCAGCACCTTCACCGCACCGAAACGCTCGGCCAGCCATCCGCCCAGGGGACTCAATACGATCTCGCCGGCATAGCGCAGCGCCATCAGCACCCCGGCCACCAGTTCGCCATCGGCCCCAAAGGATTGCTTGCTCATGTAGGCCAGCCCGACGATGAACAGCCCGTCCAGCGTCAGACCTTCCAGGAAAGACCACCAGTCCAGCGCATTGGGCAGCTTCCAGCGGCGTGGCTGAGGGGGTGCGTAGCCATGGGCCGGCAAGCGACGCGCGGCCAGCAGGCCCAGCACGGCGGTGCAGGCCACCAGCAGGAACACCATGCGCGGTCCCACATGCGCAGCCAGCAAGGCCGCCGTGGGCAACCACAGCATCGGGCCGATGGCGATCACCCCGCGCGAGCGCCCGGAACGCCGCGCCGCCCCTTGCGGATTGGACGTCGACATGGCCTGGGTCGACAGGTTGAGCCCGGCAAACGCCATGCCCCACAGCAACCGCAGCGGCAGCAGCGCCCAGAAACCGCTGGCCACCGTATAGCCCAGCGCACACAGGATCGCCGCGCACACCGCCAGGGTGCAGGTGGGTCGATCACCGCGTCTGGCATAGAAGGCCGCCACCCAGCGATAACCGGCGATGCGCACCAGCCGGTTGGCCGCCAGCAGCACCCCGGCCTCGGCCAGGCTCACGTGGAACTGGTCGGAGTACATCGGCAGCAGGAGGTAGAGAACGACGTCGCAGGGCAAGGCGGCCGACAGCGACATGGCGGCATGGCGCGAATCGAGGTCGGCCTGGCGGAGGTCTGGCGTGGTCATGGGCCTGATGTTGCGCCGCGTGGGCGGCGGTGACAAACGATATTAATTCCGGGCATGCGTGATAAAATCTGACGCATGGCCGACCTTTCCCTTCCGCTCAACGCCATCCGGGCCTTCCTGGCGGCGGCCCGCCATCAGAGTTTCACGCTGGCCGCGCACGAGCTCAATGTCACCCATGGCGCCATCAGTCGCCAGATCAAGAATCTCGAAGACTACCTGGGCATGCCGCTCTTCGAGCGCCGCGTGCGTCAGGTGTTGCTGACCGAGCGTGGCCGCCAGTTCTTCGAGGAAGCCAGCCCGGCGCTGGACATCCTGGCCACGGCGGCACGCCGCGTGATGCGCGACGCCCCTACCCGCACGGTGGTGATCAATGTACGGCCGTCCTTTGCGGTGCGCTGGCTGATTCCGCATCTTTCCGATTTCGTGGAGCGTTATCCGGGCATTGCGCCGCAGGTGGTGACCAGCACGGCGGCGGTTGGCCGGGCCGGGTCTTCCTTCGATATCGCGGTGCGGCGGGGGGAGACCAATTGGCCGGAGAGTTTGAAGGTGCAGCGTTTCATGGAAGACGAGCTGGTGCTGGTGGCTTCGCCTGCGTTGCTGAAGTCGATGCCGCTGGAGGGGGTGGCGGGCATCGGGCGGCATACGCTGTTGCTGTCGCGCAGTCGGCGCAATGACTGGGAGGACTGGCGCAGGCTGGCGGGCTTGAAGCGCTCGCGGGGGCAGGCGATGCTGTATTTCGATCACGTGCATTTCGTGTTGCAGGCGGTGGTGGATGGGCTGGGGTTGGCGTTGTCGCCGGTATCGCTGGCAGACAATGATCTGCGCTCGGGGCGGCTGGTATGTCCGCTGCCTGATTTGCGGATGGCCTTGGCGCCTTATTACCTGGGGATTTCTCCGCAGGCGGGGGCGGAGGCTTTGCTGTTTGCCAAGTGGCTGGGGGAGTATCGGGGGATGGCTGGTTTTTATGGCTGAGCTTTTGGGGCTTCGATTTTTTGATTAAACGGCGGGTAGTCTGCACGGAATTTCTTCCTCCGCCCTGGCTTAATTTCTATCTCTCTCCGGTCGGAGGGGAGCGCCGGGGGCGGCCCGGCAGCCGCTCACTTTTCTTGCTTCGCCAAGAAAAGTAAGCAAAAGAAGGCGACCGCTACTGCCCCGCCCTCCTTCGGAGGGTCCCCACGTTGGTCCCCATGAGAACGGGAAAAATAGAGTCGCTTCGCTCCCACTATTTTCCTGATCCGTTCTCATGGGGACCAACGCGGCGGGGCAGAAGCGGACAGCCGATCCGGCTCGCCTTCGGCCTCGCGGGGGGCTCGCCTTCGGCTTCGGAATGCCACGGACTTAATGATCTTGGTAGATGCATTAACCAAAACTTAATGCTGGCGGAGTATCTACGATACTGGGTTACTCAGTCGAACAAACGGAAAAATCAAGAGAGAAAAATACCCGCACGCCCCACCAAGATGTGCCAAGCCCCCCCCCACGAAGCCGAAGGCGAGCCCTCCCGCGAGGCCGAAGGCGAGCCGGACACGCTTTCCCCCTTGGGAGCCAGCCGCCGGAGTGGAGCGGCAAGTGGATCAGAAAAATAGTGGGAGCGAAGCGACTCTATTTTTCCCACTTGCTGCTTCACTCCGGCGGGAACGCTCCGCAGGAGGGCTGGCTCTTGGGGGCCGTTTTCTTTGCTTACTTTCTTTGGCGGGCCAAAGAAAGTGAGCGGCTGCCGGGCCGCCCCCGGCGCTCCCCTCCGACCGGAGAGAGAAAGAATTAAGTCCGTGCGCAGAACAGCACACCGTGCAGACTACCCTAGCCCCAGCAACAACCAACCAACAAACAAAAACCAAATCAGGAAACCAGCTTCAAATACCCCTGAGCATCCAAAAACCCCTCAGAAGAAAACGCCACAGCCGGCTGCAGCTTGAAGATCCACTGTTCATAGGGCGCATCATTGACAGCATCAGGCGTCTCGACAAGCGCCTCATTGACCGCCAGCACAACCCCATCAACAGGCGCATGCAAATCCGAAGCCGTCTTGTTGGACTCAACAATCCCCGACTCCTCCCCCCGCACCAAAGAACGCCCAACAGCCGGCATCTCCACATAGACCAGCGGCCCCAACTGCTCCTGCCCAAAATCGGTAATACCGATGGTCAGCGAACCGTCCTCCTCCACCCGCACCCACTCATGGGTCTGGGCATAGACAAGATGATCGGGAATCAGCATCACAGCCTCCTAAAAATAAAGACGAACCTCAAGCCTCAGCCCTGGAACCATCCGCAAACACCGGCTCACCCAGATTGAGCATCAGCCGATTGGCCCAGGCAAAGATCGCCACCGAATGGATCAGATCCAACACCTCCAGCTCCGACAGACCCACGTCATACAACGCCTTGATCTGCGCCGCACCGATCTCACCCGGCGTCTCCGTCAACTCCGCAGAAAACTTCGCCACCGCCTGCTCACGCGCATCCACGCCCGCGCCATAAGGCGAATCGAACACCTGCTTCACCGTGTCATTGCGCTTGGCCAACTGCTCGAACCGCTGCGCATGCACCGACGCGCAATACACGCAGCCATTGATGCGCGAAACCACCAGCGAGCCCAGCTCACGCTCCGCGCGCGACAAGCCCCCAGGCGCGTACATGATCGCGTTGAAAGCCGCCGACCGCTGGCGCAGGATGTCCGGCTGATGCGCCAGGAACAGGTAATAGTCCGACGTCTTGGCCTTGGGATGGCTCTCCTCCAGCACCTTCACCTGGTCTTCACTGGCCTGGTCCAGCTGGATCACATCCAGCCACGCATCCCACTCCAGGGTTTCATTGGTAAAGCCGTTGGCCTTGATGATGTCGCTCATGTCGATTCTCCTTACTGAGCCGCCGCAGCACGCATGGCCTTCAGGCCCGCGACCACGCGCAATTGATAGGACACGAAGGCGATCAGCTGCGACAGCGCCACCACCGCAGGGGTGCTGATGCCGGCCGCTGGCAGCTTCTCGATGGCGGCCTTGTCGCCGTCGACCGGGCGCTGCGTCAGCGCACGGGTGAATTCCAGCATGGCGCGCAGGCGCCCCGGGGGCAGCTGCTCAGGCTCACCACTGTCGGCCACGGCCAGTTGCGCGGCCTCGGCCGGTACTGCCTGGGCGCGGCTGCGATAGTGCGCAGCCAGGTCGGTGGCACCGGCCAGGCGGCAGGCGTACAGCGCCACCAGCAGGCGCTCGTCCAGGCCGATGCCTGCCAGCGCGGGATCGAACAGCGTGTCGTAGCTGCCCTGCGAAGCCACCGCCACCTTCTCGCGCTGGTGGCGCAGGCTGTGCAGCGGGCTGCCGGCGTCGAGGCCGGACAGTTGGTCGATGACATCCTTGCTGATGTCGTAGGCGGGGGTACTCATGAAGTCTCCTTGTTGGATGAATGCCTGGTCAGCGCGTCGCGCAGGAAGTGCTGCGCCTGCTGCCAGGAGTCGAGATCGGCGCGGGCATTCGCGGACGGCTCGCCACCACCGGTGCTGATGCGACCGGACACCGGATGGGCATAGGTGGTCTGCGTGGTCGGTACGAACGGGAACAGGATGGAATGGCCGGCATTGGCGTAATTGCGCCAGACCACCGGCCAGGGATGCGCCACCTCGGCCAGCTTGTCGCGCACCATGCCGCAGTAGAGGCTGGAGGGCCAGGAGCCATCGTCGGTGGCCGATAGCAGCAGCACAGGCCCGGCGATCTTCTCCACCGGGATGCGGGCGCGGGCCACCGCCTCCTCGTCCTGCAAGGCGGTCAGCATCGCCAGTTCATGGCGATGCGGTGCCGGGCCTTCGTCGAAGGGCGCCCAGCTGGCGCTGCGGTTGTCTTGCCACTGGTGTGGCAGCGGCTGGCCACGCAGCAGCCAGGTCGGGCCTTCGCGGCCCACGGCCGGGTCGGCCGCGTTCTGGCCGCTGTGCACCAGCGCGCTGGGCACATAGGCCAGCACGGCCGATACCTTCTGCGGGAAGGTCGCGCCCAGCAACAGCACCAGTTCACCACCTCGCGACTGGCCGCTGATGGCCACGAAGTCGTGCAGCGGCTGTACCTCGGCACGCAGCCAGTCCAGGCCACGTTCAAAATATTCCAGCGGCGTGTTGGAGATGTAGTTGGACAGACCCGGCGCCTTGAAGTAAGCCAACGCGAAGGCCGCATAGCCGCGCGAGGCATACAGCGCCGCGCGCGGTTCATTGATGCCGCCACCGGAACCGTTGACGATCATCACCGCCGGGTGCGGCCCGGGCGTGGCCGGCAGGAACAAGCTGCCGACCAGCCCCTCTTCGCGTACCTCGCGCCGGATCACGCCCTCGGCTGCCAGGCGCTGCACCAGCTCCGTGCTGGCCGGAGTGCAGCGGGCCAGGCCAGGCTGGTCCAGCGACGACACGGTCAGCGTCGTCACCAGCGGCGCCATCACATCGGAATGAAAGTTGTCGCGGCGCCCGGCCTGCACCGGTTGCTGCGACCACAGCAGGCCCATCGGATCGATGCCGTAGTAGTCGCCATCGATGGCCGGGTTCATGCTCACATCCACATTGCCGTACGCATCGGCGATGTAGCAGGCGCTGCTCTGCCACTGGGCGCCATTGCGCAGGGTTACCGATGAAATCCGCACCGGCTCGCCCGGATGCGCGCCACGCACGACGATGCGGCGTGGCACGTCGATCAGGTCGTCGGCCGGGCTGACCTCGATGGAGAAGTTGGGCATGGGCTTACTTCTTGTCCTGGGTCACCATCATGGCGGTGGTGCGGTCGCTGCTGATGGGGGTGACCTTCAGGCCCTTCTTGGCGGCCCAGATGTTCTGGTAGTGGTACAGCGGGATCACGCCCACTTCTTCCGACACCGTCTTGGCGGCGCCACGCAGGATGGCTTCACGCTTGGCAGGATCGAATTCCGCGGTGGAATCGGCCAGGGCCTTGTCCACGGCCGGGCTGCTGTAGTGGTTCCAGTTGGAGGCGCCGATGCCCTTCTTGGGATCGACCGAACCCAGCACGTTGACCAGGGCATAGCTGGCTTCGCCGGTGCCGTTACCCCAGGCCAGGACCGAGACCGCGAACTCGTTCTTGTTGGCACGCGAGGAATACGACGCCCATGGCAGCACCTCGACCTGGGTCTTGATGCCGATGCGGGTCCAGAACTGGGCCACCGCCTGCATGGTTTCCGGCGCTTGCGGATAACGGTCGTTGGGGACGTGGATGGTCAGCTTGAAACCGTCCGGGAAACCGGCCTCGGCCAGCAGCTTCTTGGCCTCGGCGGCGTCGAAGGGGATGTTCTTGATCTCCGGGTTGTAGCCGAAGGTGTCGGCCGGCATCCACTGGTTGG
>Ga0308159_1001145_pt1 | contig 42692 bp, 41 predicted proteins | sample PhyCR1_FD_201040 | JGI IMG/M metagenome (GOLD analysis project Ga0308159, IMG submission 201040) | Phyllosphere microbial communities from UC Gill Tract Community Farm, Albany, California, United States - DLSLC.R1 | ecosystem: Host-associated > Plants > Phyllosphere > Unclassified | place: USA... | reverse complement strand
CGCCGTCAATGCTCTGCAGGGGCGTGTGCTCGCGCACGGGCACGCGCTCGCGCGCCACCAGGCCCACGCGGCGGCGCTTCAGCAGCGCCGGGTCGTCGATCTGCGCGAGCACCTTGTCGGCGCCCGGGAAGCCGCCCGCGCGCGCGCCCCCGGTGCGCCGCACCTTCTGGATCGCCCAGTTCAGCGCGGCCTCGGGAGGCGTGGTGGTGGTGTCGATGTCGTTGCCGTAGAGGCACAGGCCGGCTTCGAGCCGCAGCGAATTGCGCGCGCCGAGACCGATCGGCTTCACCTCGGGCTGCGCGAGCAGTGCGCGCGCCAGCGCCTCGGCCTGGGCGGCCGGGACGGAGATCTCGAAGCCGTCCTCACCCGTGTAGCCGCTGCGGGTGACGTAGCAGTCGCAGCCGGCGATCTCGAAGCGCCCGCCGGTCATGAACACCAGCGATGCCGTGCCCGGTGCGAGCCGCGCGAGCGCCGCGGCGGCCTGCGGGCCCTGCAGGGCGAGCAGGGCCTGGTCGGGCAGGGGAATGACTTCGCAGCGTCCGCCGATGCGCTCCTGGATGTGGGCGATGTCGCCGGCCTTGCAGGCACCGTTCACGATCACGAACAGGTCGTCGCCGCGGTTCACGAACATCAGGTCGTCGATGATGCCGCCCTCGTCGTTCAGCAGCAAGCCGTAGCGCTGCTTGTGGAGGCCGAGGCCGATCACGTCCACGGGGATCAGCGTCTCGAAGGCCGCGGCGGCATCGGGGCCGACGAGGCGCAGCTGGCCCATGTGGGAGACGTCGAACAGGCCGGCCGCCTGCCGCGTGTGCAGGTGCTCGGCCATCAGTCCGGCGGGGTACTGCACGGGCATGGAATAGCCGGCGAAGGGCACCATGCGGGCCCCGAGTTCGAGGTGCAGCGCGTGCAGCGGCGTGGTGTGCAGGGGGGCGGATTCGGCGGACATGAGCGGAGCGGCCTTTCGGGCGAGCGGGGACGGACGACGCGCGTGCCGCCATCGAAGCGCCACGCCTGTGCCCGCTGTCCGCTTTACCTGAGAGATTCACCACGCCGTGCGCGCGGCCTGGGGGCGGCGCGTGGCGGGCTTGCTCCTTCGGTGGGCCTGCCGTGCAGGGCAGGCCTCTCTCCAGCCGGGGAAACGCCCGCATCCCTGCGGGCGCCTTGCCAGTCCTTTTGCCTGAGCGTTCGGGATTCCCTGCGCCTTCGGCGGCGCCGGCCACCCGTTGCGGGCGCGGCGCTCTCTCCTGACCCGGCGGATTCTAACGGCTGTGCGGCGGCCCTGCGGCGAAGTTCGTCCGTGCCCGGGTTCTGGCGCCACGTGCCTGTCTCGGCGCCGCGTGGAGGAGCACCGTGTGATGGGGTGCCAAGCGCCCCGGGCCAGCGGTAACCGGCCGGGGGCTTGCCATTCGCCTGGCGCCCCGGTGGAGGCGCCCTGTGGGAACGATTGTGCCGGTGGAGTGGCCGACGAATTTTTCGAATTTCTGCAAGTCCGCATGTTCCGCAGAAAAATCTTCTGCCTAACCGGCTTTGCCGGCAGAATGCATCCATGGATCGCATCGACCGAAAAATTCTGGCCGTGCTGCAGGACGACGCCCGCGCGAGCCTGCAGGAGATCGGCCAGGCCGTGGGCCTGAGCCCCTCGCCGTGCTGGGGCCGCATCCGCAAGATGGAAGAGGCCGGGGTGATCGAGGGCTACACCGTGCGCCTCAACGCCCAGGCGCTCGACCTCGCCGACACCGTGCTCGTGCAGGTCACGCTCGACAGCCATTCAGACAATACGCTGGAGAAGTTCGGCGAAACGCTCGCGAGCATTCCCGAGGTGATCGAGGCGCACCTCGTCTCCGGCGATTACGACTACCTGCTGCGCGTGGTCGTGAAGGACACGCGCGACTACGAGCGCCTGCTGCGCGAGAAGCTCTACAAGATCAAGGGCATCCGCCACAGCCGGTCGAGCTTCGTGCTGCGCACGCTCAAGAAGGCGGACCTGCCGCTGCGCGCGGACTGAGCGGCGCTGCCGCTGCCGCTGCCGCTGCCGCCTGGCGCGGAATGCCGGTGACCGTGGCCGGCATGGGTGTGCGCACGGCGCGCCGGAAGATCGAGGGCGGCACGCCCGTGTGCTCCTTGAAGAACCGCGAGAAGTTGCTGGGTGCGGAGAAGCCGAGGTCGAGCGCCACGTCGGTCAGCGGCGCGCCCAGGCCCACACGGCGCATCGCTTCCTCGACCCGCACTGCGCTCCAGAAGACCTGTGGCGTGGTGTTGAGCTGGTCGCGGAACAGCGCGAAGAAGTGCGCGCGGGAAAGCCCCACCCGGGCCGCGATCTCGTCCACCGTCGCCTTGCTGGAGACGTGCTCGCGCATGTGGGCGATGGCGTTGCGCAAGCGGGCGTCGAGCGACGCGCCCACGCCGATGCAGGGCCGGCGCTCCGCCTCCCCCGCGGCGCTCGTGGCCGCCACCAGCAATTCCTCCACCCGGTCGTCGATGTCCGCAGGGGCCGCCTGCGCGGAGAGGATGAGGTCCAGCACCTGCCAGCAGGCCCTGCGCAGCGCGCCGTCGATGTGCAGCCGTGGCGATGCGAAGCGGAAGCCCCGCCCCGCGGCGGCAGCGCGCTCCTGCAGCCAGTCGTGGCGCACCATGAACGCCAGAAACACCGCGGATTCGCCATCGCCGTGCAGCGCCAGGTCGTGCGACTCGAACGCGTTCACACCGAGGGCGGTGTCCTCGCCGTAGTCCACCTGCTGCGTTCCTACGCGCGCGGTGGCGCGCGTTCCGCCCAGCCAGAAGGCGAGCTGTGCCTCGGAGTGTGCATGCGGCACGAGGTCCGCGCGCAGCTCCAGCACGACGGCCGTGCCGAATGCCCCTTCGTGTAACGCATATGCCTCCGCCATGTGCTGCTCCGACCATCGATGGCGGGATTCTCCGGCCGCGCAGCGGCCGGGTTGGCCCCCACCCGGGTATCTCCTTAGGACGCGATCAGACTGTTTGATATGTCGCGCGACGGCGCGATAAGCGCGCGCGGGGGCGAACCCATAAATTGGGAACCGGGCGCGCACTGCACCGGCAACCGCCGCGGTGCAGGCGCACCGATACGCAACCCTCTCTGGAGCAAGAAACCATGCGCCTTGCCGCTTTCATCGTGGACGGGCTTCCCGCGGTCGGACTGGCCGATCCATCCGGGCAGACCCTCTCCGCACTCGACGTCTCCGCTGCCGATGCCGCCCTGGGCGTGCTGCCGCTCATCCAGGCCCTGGCGCGGGGCAAGCCCCTGCCTCCGGCTACCGGCCGCACCCATGCGGTAGCCGACGTGCACTTGCGTGCACCATTGCCCAGGCCGCTGCGCAATGTCTGGTGCGTGGGCCGCAACTACCACGCGCATGCCAAGGAGCTGTCGGCATCCGTGTTCAAGGGCAACGACGCCAATCCCGAGTCGTGGCCGATCGTGTTCACCAAAGTGCCCGAATGCGTGGTCGGCCCGCACGATCCCGTGCAGTTGCCGGCCGGCGTGTCCGAGCAGATCGACTACGAGGCCGAACTGGCCGTGGTGATCGGCCGCGGCGGCAAGAACATCGCCCGCGCCGACGCGCTGCAGCATGTCTTCGGCTACACGATCGTCAACGACGTGACCGCGCGCGACGTGCAGATGCGCCACCAGCAGTGGGACATGGGCAAGTCGTTCGACACCTTCTGCCCCATGGGCCCATGGATCGTGACGGCCGACGCACTGGACGGCACGGGCACCCGCGTGCGCTGCTGGGTCAACGGCGAATTGCGCCAGGACGGCCCCACGGAGCAGATGATCTTCGACATCCCGACACTGATCGAAACCGTCTCCCGCGGCATCACGCTGTACCCGGGTGACGTGATCGCCACGGGCACGCCGGCCGGTGTGGGCATGGGCCTCTCGCCACCGCGCTATCTGCGTCCGGGCGATCGCGTCCGCGTCGAGATCGACGGCATCGGCTTCATCGAGAACGCATTTGTCTGACCGGAGGACCCATGGCGACACACATCATCGAAGGCATGGCCGTGGAGATGGCCGGTGACGGCGAGGCGGTGCTCTGCATCCACGGCTTGGGCGGCTCCTCCAACGTCTGGACGCCCATGGCGCAGGCGCTGCAGCCGTTCCGTCGCGTCGCGCCGGACCTGCCGGGCAGCGCGCGGTCCGGACTGCCGGACGGCGCGCTGTGCGTCGAGGCGCTGGCCGATCGCATGGCCGCGCTGCTGGCTGCACTGGAGGTGGATGCCGTGCACGTCGTGGCCCATTCGCTGGGCACCATCGTCGCGCAGCACCTGGCCACCGCCTACCCGGAGCGCGTGCGCTCGCTGGCGCTGTTCGGCCCCCTGGTGGCGCCGCCCGACGCGGGCCGGCCCGGCATACGCGCGCGCGCCGAACTCGCGCGGCAGGGCGCCGCGGCCATGCAGGACATCGCGGACGCGATCGTGCAGGGTGCGACCAGCGTGGAAACCAAGGCCGGCAACCCGGCGGCGCTGGCTGCCATCCGCGAACTCGTCATGCGCCAGCCGCCCGAGGGCTACGCCCGCAGCTGCGAGGCGCTGGCCGGAGCGCAGTCCGCGCCCATCGAGCAGTTGCGTGTGCCCGTGCTGCTGGTGACGGGCGACCAGGATGGCGTGGCGCCGCCAGCGCGCGTCGATGAGATGGCGCAGCGCATCGCGGGAGCCGAAGTGACCGTGCTGCCCGGCTGCGGCCATTGGACGACGCTGGAGCAGCCCGCGCGCTGCATCCAGGAACTGCAGCGCTTCCACGCACGGTTGCCGCGCTGAACGGCTTCCAGACCGACTGCATTCCCTTTCCGGAACGGGTGCGCCGCCGCGCGCATTCCGCCGGGCATTCCCCACAAAGCAGAAGGAGAGAGACATGACCCGATATGCATTCACGAACGTCCGCATCTTCGACGGCACCGGTGCCGATCCCTATCCCGGCGACGTGCTGGTCGATGGCGGCAGGATCGTGCGGGTGGCGCGCGCTCCCGCGACGGTGGACACCGCGGGTGCGCGCGTGTTCGAAGGGCGCGGCCGTTTCCTCATGCCCGGCATGACCGAGGCCCACACCCATTTCTCGTGGAACGACCAGCCCTCGCTCGCGGCCATCCAGTTCATGCCGCCCGAGGAGCACATGCTCTGGTGCGTACGCGTCGCCAAGCGCTACCTGGAGATGGGCTGGACCTCGGCCATCGGCGCGGCCGCCGCCAAGCCCCGACTCGACGTGGTGCTGCGCAACGCCATCGATGCGGGCGAATTCCCCGGACCGCGCTACCTGGCCGGCTCCCAGGAAATCACCACCATCGGCGCACTGGGCGACAACACCTTGCCCCACATGCCGTTCGAGGAACTGAGCTTCGGCAGCGTCTGCAGCGGCCCCGAGGAGATCCGCCGCTCCGCGCGCACCTTCGTCAAGTACGGGGTCGATCACCTGAAGATCAATCTGTCGGGCGAATACATTGCGGGCCTGCCGGCGGAGATGTCGCCTTTCTCCGAGGAGGAGGTGGCGATGCTGGCGACAGAGGCCCACCGCTACGGCAAACGCGTCGCGGCGCACGCGCGATCCAGCGAATCGGTGAAGCTCTGCGTGCGCCACGGCATCGAGATGGTCTACCACGCGAGCTTCGCGGACGAAGAAGCGCTGGACATGCTGGAAGCCGCCAAGGACCGGCATTTCGTCGCGCCCGGCATCGGCTGGCTGGTGCGCACCACCTACCATGCCGCCGAGTACGGCATCACCGAAGCCGTGGCCACGCAGATGGGCTACAGGCGCGAACTGGAGGTGGCATCGGACACCCTGCGCAAGATGCACCGGCGCGGCATCCGCATCCTGCCCGGCGGGGACTACGGGTTCGCCTGGATGCCGCACGGGACGAACGCTAACGACCTGCAGTACTTCGTGGACTACATCGGCATGACCCCCAAGGAGGCGCTGCTGGCGGCCACTGCCCTGGGCGGCGAGATCATGATGCGCCCCCACGAGCTGGGCAAGCTGCAGGAGGGCTACATCGCCGACATCGTACTGGTGGACGGCGACCCGCTGGCGGACCTGTCGGTACTCACCGAACCGGCCCGCATCCAGCTGGTGATGAAGGAAGGCGCGATTTTCAAGGAGTGCTCCACGCCTGCGCCTGCGGAAGCCGCCCTGCACCTGGAAGGCGGCGACCATCCGCTGCGCGAGGAAGGCGTGAAGGAGGCGCTGGCCGAGATGTCCTGAGCCGCTGGCGGATTCCGCGCCGGCTCCGGCGGCGGCGCTGGCATCCGCGCGCATCAGCCCAGCAGCAGCGCGTCGTCCGCCAGCTTCTCGCCGCGCACCTTCTCGAACATCTGCAGCAGGTCGGGCACGTCCAGGCGGCTGCGTTCCTCGCCCGACACGTCCAGCACCACCTGGCCCTGGTGCAGCATCACGGTGCGCTGGCCCACGTCCAGGGCCTGGCGCATGCTGTGCGTGACCATCATGGTGGTGAGCCGGTTCTCGGCCACGATGCGGGCCGTGAGCCGCAGCACGAAATCGGCCGTGCGCGGGTCGAGCGCGGCGGTGTGTTCGTCCAGCAGCAGGATGCGCGAGGGCTGCAGCGCCGCCATCAGCAGGCTCACGGCCTGGCGCTGGCCGCCCGAGAGCAGGCCGATGCGGTCGGTGAGGCGGTTCTCCAGCCCCAGGCCCAGCGTGGCGAGCCTTTCGCGGAAGGTGCCCCGCTGCTGCGCCTTCACCGCGCCGCGCAGGCCGCGCAGCGTGCCCCGCTGCTGGGCGAGCGCCATGTTCTCTTCGATGGTCAGGTCTTCGCAGGTGCCGGCCATCGGGTCCTGGAAGACGCGCGCCACGCGTTTCGCCCGCGCCCAGACGGGCTGGCGGGTGACGTCGTCCCCATCGATCGCGATGCGGCCCGTGTCCACCGAGAGGTCGCCCGAGATGGCGTTCAGGAAGGTGGATTTGCCGGCCCCGTTGGAGCCGATCACGGTGACGAACTGGCCGGCCGGAATGTCCAGCGACATGCCGCGCAGCGCGCGCGTCTCGATGGGCGTGCCGGGGTTGAAGGTGATGTGCAGGTCTTGTGCGCTCAGCATGGTGCGGTCCCTTTCAACGCTGCTTCGACGCGAGCTTGCGCTTGATTTGCGGAATCACGAGCGCCACGGTGACCAGCACGGCCGTCACCAGGTTCAGGTCCTGCGCCTTCAGCCCGATGAAGTCGCTGTTGAGCGCCAGCGCGATGAAGAAGCGGTAGACGATGGCGCCGATGACGACGGCGAGCGTCGCCAGCACGAGGCGGCGCGAGGGCAGGATGCTCTCGCCCACGATCACGGCGGCCAGGCCGATCACGATGGTGCCGATGCCCATGGAGATGTCCGAGCCGCCCTGCGTCTGCGCGAACAGGGCGCCGGCCAGCGCCACCAGCGCGTTCGACACCGCCATGCCCAGCAGCACCATGGCGCCGGTGTTCACGCCCTGGGCGCGGGCCATGCGGGCGTTGGAGCCGGTGGCGCGGATGGCCAGGCCCCGCTCGGTGGCGAAGAACCAGTCCATGGCCAGCTTGGCGGCGACGACGATCACCAGCAGCAGGGCGGGGCGGGCGATGTAATCGGCCAGGCCCTCGGGCTGCAGCAGCGTGAACAGCGTGGGGTCGTTGATCAGCGGCACGTTGGGGCCGCCCATGATGCGCAGGTTGATGGAGTACAGCGCGATCATCATCAGGATGCTGGCCAGCAAGTCCATGATCTTCAGCTTGACGTTGAGCCAGCCGGTGATGAGCCCGGCCACCGCGCCCGCCGCCGTGGCCGCGAGCGTCGCCACATAGGGGTTGGTGCCGGTGGAGATGAGCACGGCGCAGACCGCGCCGCCCAGCGGGAAGCTGCCGTCCACCGTCAGGTCGGGAAAGCGCAGCAGCCGGAACGAGATGAAGACGCCCAGCGCGACCAGGCTGAAGATCAGCCCGATCTCGACGGCGCCGAGCAGGGAGAAGAGGGACATGGCGGGAGGCCTTGCGAAAGCAAAGCAGGAGCCGAAGCTCCTGCGGGCTGGGGAAGAAGAGAGGCTGCGTGCGGCCCGGCACGGGTGCCGGACCGGGGCAGGCTCTTATTTCACCACGTGCGCGGCGGACTGGATGAAGGCGTCGGAGAGCTTCACGCCCTGCTTCTCGGCCGCACCGGGGTTCACCGTCAGCTCCAGCTTGGTGCTGATCTCCGGCTTGATGTCGCCGGGCTTCTCGCCCTTGAGCACGCGCACCACCATGCGGCCGGTCTGCTCGCCCAGGTCGCGGTAGTTGATGCCGAAGGAGGCGATCGCGCCGCGCTTGACGCTGTCGGCATCGGCCGCCACCAGGGGCAGCTTGGCTTCCTGGCCGACCTTGACCAGCGATTCGTAGGCCGACACCACGTTGTTGTCGGTGCTGGTGTAGATCACGTCGGCCTTGCCGATCAGGCTGCGCGCGGCGCTGCCCACATCGACCGAGCGGGGCGCGGCGGCCTCGACCAGGGTCATGCCCATCTTGGGCAGCAGGGCCTTGAGTTCCTTGACCACGACGGCGGAGTTGGCCTCGCCGGGGTTGTAGACCACGCCGACGCGCTTGGCGCCCGGCACGACCTGCTTGACCAGTTCCATCTGCTTGTCGAGGGCCAGCAGGTCGGAGACGCCGGTCACGTTGTTCTTGCTCGGCTCCCAGTTCTTCACCAGCTTGGCGGCGACCGGATCGGTCACGGCGGAGAAGATCACCGGCACCGTCTTGGTGGCGGCCACCACGGCCTGGGCCGACGGGGTGGCGATGGCGACGATCGCATCCGGCTGGTCGCCCACGAACTTGCGCGCGATCTGCGCGGCCGTGCCGGTGTTGCCCTGGGCGCTCTGGTACTGCCATTTGAGCGTCTTGCCGTCTTCGTAGCCGGCGGCCTGCAGGCTCGCCTTCACGCCGTCGCGGATCGCATCCAGCGCGGGGTGCTCGACGATGGCCGTCACGGCCACGGACTTGGGCGCGGCGGCCTGCTGGGCCACGGCGGGGACGGAGACGGCGGCCAGGGTGGCCGCGGCGGCCAGCGCGAGGGCGCCGAACGGATGCTGATTCATGCTCGAACTTTCTGCCTGCCCGGCCACGCACGGGGCGGGGCGCGGGGGCGTGACTGCGGATGCCCGCCGGAGGCGGGCGCGGTTTCGCCGGAACGGAACCGGGCCCGATGGACGGCAACGCCCGCGGGGCCCGGGGTGGGGAGTCTACTGCGCACGCCGCGGCGGGGCCCGCAACGGCCGCGATGCCGCAGCGCCGCGCTGCGGATCGGCGGAAAGCCGCTGGAGAGGGGGGGTCGGGGCGGGAAGGGCCGCTCAGCGCCGCTTCGGCACCGGCGCGGAGGCATCCTCCTGCGGCACCCACAGGATGCGAGCCACGTCCACGCCCAGCGAACGCGCGCGGGCCAGCAGGCGTTCACGCACCACCGCATGCAGCGTGGGGGTGCGCGACAGGATCCAGAAAGCGTCCCGGCGCGGCCCGATCACTATCGCCCAGCGGTAGTCCTCGTCGAGCACCGCCACGAAGTAGCCGGCATAGAACGGGCCGAAGAAGGACACCTTGAGCGCGCCCGTGCCGGTGTCGCCCAGGAATTCCGCCCGGCCCACGGCTTCGCGCCAGCGGCCGCGCTCGGGGTCGTAGCCGCGGTTCACCACGCGCACGCTGCCGTCGCCGCGGCGGCTGTAGTGCGCGCTGGTGCGCACCAGGCCGCGCTCGAAGCGCTGGTCGATGCGCGCGACCTCGTACCAGTGGCCGGCGTACCGGTCGATGTTGAAGCCCCGCACCGGCTGTACGCCGGCCGGTGGCCGCACGTTGGCCCGCAGGTACAGCGCCGCCGCCGCTCCGGCCGCTGCCGCCGCGGCACCCAGTACGAGCGGCGTGGCGATGGGCGTGCGGCGGTGGGTGGTGTAGCGCTGTAGGTCTGGACGGGGCATCTCTCGGGGCTCCTGCAGGGGGACGGGCAAATGCCACGAGTCTCGCGAGGCGCCATGCGGCGCCCTGTAGGCGCGGGGCGCACCTGGCCGTGGGAATGCGCCGCCGCCGAATTCTTTTCGCAAAGCTGAATCCGGCCGGCGCCGCGCGGCGTATCCGCATGCAGGGACGTGCTGCGGGAGGCGAGGGCCGCGAACAGGGCCGCGCCGCCCGTGCCCGGCCCTTCCCACGGCAACGGCGTATCCGCCGCTGGACCGACATGTGCCATTCCGTGCGCCGTGCGCACCCCACAGGAGCCACCATGATCGACCTTCCCGCATCGCCCCAGGAAATTCTGCAGCGCCGTTCCGACAAGCTCAAAGAGCGCCGGATGTTCTTCCGCAAGACCGGCGGGTTCGCCGCCGGGATGGCCGGCGGGGCCATCCTGACGGCGTGCGGCGGAGGTTCGGGCGACGCCATCGGCGCGGACGCGCCCACCGACGCCGAAATCCTCAACTTCGCGCTGAACCTCGAATACCTCGAAGCGCAGTTCTATCTCTACGCGACGACCGGCGCAGGCCTGCCCGATGCGCTCACCACCGGCACGGGCACGCGGGGCACAGCGCGCGGCGGCAGCCGGGTGCCGTTCTCGGACCCGGTCGTGGCGGCCTACGCCAAGGAGATCGCCGCGGACGAACTGGCGCACGTCGCCTTCCTGCGCAACGCCCTGGGCTCCTCGGCCGTGGCCATGCCATCGATCGACGTGGGCGGCACCGATCCCAACGGCGCCTTCTCGAAGGCCGCGCAGGCCGCGGGCCTGGTGCCGGTGGGCACCGCCTTCAACCCCTACAAGGACGACCTCAGCTTCCTGCTGGGCGCCTTCATCTTCGAGGACGTGGGCGTGACCGCCTACAAGGGCGCCTCGCCGCTGATCCAGAACAAGACGTACCTGGAAGCGGCCGCCGGCATCCTCGCCGCGGAGGCCTACCACGCCGGGCTGGTGCGCACCGTGCTGTACGCGAAGGGGGTCGATGCGCAGGCGGCGGCCGGCAAGATCTCCGACGCCCGCGATTCGCTCGACAACTCCAAGGACGTCGACCAGGGCATCGCGCCCGATGCCGCCGGTGCCGCCAACATCGTGCCGCTGGACGCCAACGGCATCGCCTACAGCCGCTCGCCCGACGACGTGCTGAACATCGTCTACCTGACGCGGGATGCGGCGAGCCAGGGCGGCTTCTTCCCGGCAGGCGTCAACGGCAACCTGCGCCTGAGCAGCGCCTACATGTAAGGCGAGTCCGGCCGGTCCCGGCGGGCGTTCGCTTTCGCCTGCCGGCCGGCGTTCCCATCCAGAGAACGCAGCAGAGGAGGAGTCACCATGCCCACGATCCACAGCGGTCCGCCCCCGGCCGCCACGGCACCGCCACCCTCATCCGTTCCGAGGCCGCTCACCTGGCGGCAATGGCTGGGGCTCGCCATCGCCGCGGCGGGGGCGGCGGTCCTGGCTTCGCAGGCGCTCCAGGGCGTCTGGTCCGGCGACGAACGCGTGCGGGGCGCGCTCGTCGGCGGGCTGATGGCCGCGGCCGCCACGGCACTGGGTGCGCTGCCGGTGCTGCTGTCGCAGAAATTCTCGCAGCGCACGCACGACACCATGCTGGGCTTCGGGGCGGGCGTGATGCTGGCGGCGAGCGCGTTCTCGCTCGTCATCCCGGCCATCGCGGCGGCGCGGGCCCAGGGCGCGGGCCCCTGGGGGGCCGGCGGGACGGTGGGCGCGGGCATCCTCCTGGGCGCCTTCCTGCTGCTCTGGATCGACCGCGCGGTGCCGCACGAGCATTTCGTGAAGGGCCTCGAAGGCCCGCAGGCGAGGGCGTTCAAGAGGGCCTGGCTGTTCGTGCTGGCGATCACGCTGCACAACCTGCCCGAAGGCCTGGCGATCGGCGTCGCCTTCGCCGGGCCGGACGGCGTGGGCGCCCAGGCCCTGGCCGCCGGCATCTCGATCCAGGACGTGCCCGAAGGCATGGTGGTCGCCCTCGCGCTGCGCGGCGTCGGCTACGGCCGCTGGGCGTCGGCCGGTCTGGGGCTGGTGTCGGGCCTGATCGAGCCGGTCGCGGCGGTGGCCGGTGTCGCGCTGATCGGCCTGTCGGCGGGGCTGCTGCCCTGGGGCCTGGCAGCCGCCGCCGGTGCGATGCTGTACGTCATCAGCCACGAGATCATTCCGGAATCGCACCGGCAGGGCCACGAGACCTCGGCCACGGCCGGGCTCATGCTGGGCTTCGTGGCGATGATGCTGCTGGACACGGCGCTCGGCTAGGCCGGCCGCCGGCCGGGGGCCCGCCGCGCCCCTGGGTCACATCCCCGAATAGTTCGGTCCGCCACCGCCTTCCGGCGTCACCCACACGATGTTCTGCGTCGGGTCCTTGATGTCGCAGGTCTTGCAGTGCACGCAGTTCTGCGCGTTGATCTGCAGGCGCTGCGCATTGCCGCCCTGCGATTCGTCGGGCACGAATTCATACACTGCCGCCGGGCAGTAGCGCGCCTCGGGGCCGGCGTACTTGGCGAGATTGATGTTCACCGGCACGCTCGCGTCCTTCAGCGTCAGGTGGGCGGGCTGGTGCTCGGCGTGGTTGGTGTTGCTGATGAACACGCTGGAGAGCCGGTCGAAGGTGAGCTTGCCGTCCGGTTTCGGGTAGACGATGGGCTTGCATTCGGCCGCGGGCTTCAGGTAGGCGTAGTCCGGCTTGTCGCGGTGCAGCGTCCAGGGGATGTTGCCCTTGAGCACGAACTGCTCGATGCCGTTCATCAGCGTGGCCGTGGCCAGGCCCTTCTTGAACCAGGCCTTGAAGTTGCGCGCCTTGTTCAGCTCCTCGTGCAGCCAGCTGTTCTCGAAGGCCTGCGGGAACGCGGTGAGCTCGTCGTGCTGGCGGCCGGCGCGGACGGCGTCGTAGGCGGCCTCGGCCGCGAGCATGCCGGTCTTGATGGCGGCGTGGCTGCCCTTGATGCGGCTCACGTTCAGGAAGCCCGCCTCGCAGCCCACGAGCGCGCCGCCCGGGAACACGAACTTCGGCAGCGACAGCAGGCCGCCGGCCGTGATCGCGCGCGCGCCATAGCCGATGCGTTTGGCAGGCTTGATGCCCTTGGCTTCGTCGCCTTCCAGGTAGTAGCGGATGTTCGGGTGGGTCTTCCAGCGCTGGAATTCCTCGAACGGGCTCAGGTAGGGGTTGGAATAATCCAGCCCGGTGATGAAGCCGAGCGTGACCTTGTTGTCTTCCGCGTGGTAGAGGAAGGAGCCGCCGTAGGTGTCGCTCTTCATCGGCCAGCCGGCCGTGTGCATCACGAAGCCGGGCTGGTGGCGCTGCGGGTCGATCTCCCACAGCTCCTTGATGCCGATGCCGTAGCTCTGCGGATCGCGGCCCTCGTCGAGCTTGTAGCGCGCGATGAGCTGGCGGCCCAGGTGGCCGCGCGAGCCTTCGGCGAAGATGGTGTACTTGGCGTGCAGCTCCATGCCGAGCTGGAAATCGCCCGTGGGCTGGCCGTCCTTGCCGACGCCCATGTTGCCGGTGGCCACGCCCTTGACCGAGCCGTCCTCGTTGTAGAGCACCTCGGCTGCGGGGAAGCCCGGGAAGATCTCCACGCCGAGTTCCTCGGCCTGCGCGGCCAGCCAGCGCACCACGTTGCCCAGGCTCACGATGTAGTTGCCGTGGTTCTGGAAGCAGCCGGGCAGCAGGAAGTTGGGCGTGCGGAAGGACGACTTCTCGCCCAGGAAGATCATGGCGTCTTCCGTCACGGGCTGGTTCAGGGGCGCGCCGCGCTCCTTCCAGTCGGGGAACAGTTCGGTGAGCGCGCGTGGGTCCATGATGGCGCCCGAGAGGATGTGCGCGCCGGGCTCGGAGCCTTTTTCCAGCACCACGACCGAGACGTCCTGGCCGTTCTCGGCGGCCATCTGCTTGAGCCGGATGGCGGTGGACAGCCCGGCCGGGCCGCCGCCGACCACCACCACGTCGTATTCCATGGCCTCTCGCGGGCCGTATTGGGCAAGGATTTCGTCTTTCGTCATGGGTTGTCTCGTCTCGGCATTTGATAATCGAACGATGTCGCGTGCTGGGCGTGGGGCCCCGCGCGGGCGCTGTGCGGTCCATTGTATGCACCTGCGGCGCAACAATCGAACGATCGTTCTTTTTTTGTCCCTCCGGAGGCGGTTTTCCATGGCATACACCATCGATTTGTCGGGCCGCGTGGCCCTGGTGACGGGCGCGTCCAGCGGCCTGGGCGAGCAGTTCGCGCGCACCCTGGCCCGGGCGGGGGCGGGCGTGGTGCTGGCGAGTCGGCGCGTCGAACGGCTGAAGGCGCTGCGCGCGCGCATCGAGGGCGAGGGCGGCGACGCCCACGTGGTGGAGCTGGACGTGACCGACCACGATTCCATCAAGGCGGCCGTGGCCCATGCCGAGACCGAGATGGGCTCGATCGACATCCTCGTGAACAACTCGGGCGTCTCCACCACGCAGCGCATCCAGGATGTCACGCCGGACGATTTCGATTTCGTATTCGACACGAACGTACGCGGCGCCTTCTTCGTCGCGCAGGAGGTGGGCAAGCGCATGCTGGCGCGCTCCCGCGGCGCGGCGCCGGGCAGCTTCACGGGCGGGCGGATCATCAACATCGCCTCGATGGCGGGCCTCAAGGTGCTGCCGCAGATCGCCGCCTACAGCATGAGCAAGGCGGCCGTGGTGCACATGACCCGCGCCATGGCGCTGGAGTGGGGGCGCTTCGGCATCAACGTGAATGCGATCTGCCCGGGCTACATCGACACCGAGATCAACCACCACCACTGGCAGACCGAGCAGGGCCGCAAGCTGGTGGACATGCTGCCGCGCAAGCGCGTGGGCCAGCCGCGCGATCTGGACGCGCTCATCGTCACGCTGGCGAGCGACCAGAGCCATTTCGTGAACGGCGCGGTGATCGCGGCGGACGACGGATTCGGGGCCTGAGCCCGGCCGCGTGCCCCCCGGCCGTGGGGGCGGGCTCAGCCCGCGGCGGCCGCGCCGCCGCCCACCACGCGCAGGCGGTCGGCATTGGCCGCCAGCCAGTCGCCCGCGAGCACCGCGGCCGCGGGCTGGGCGTGTTCCTCGTCGGGATGGAAATCCCGCCGCAGGTAGCGCAAGAGCGCCGGCAGGCTGCGCCAGGCGACGCCGTCGCGGCCCCAGAACATGCGCACCGCGCTGATCCAGGTGCCCGGGCGCCAGAGCGTGCCGTCGCTGCGCAGGTTGAGCACCGTCTGCCGCATCGCATCCACCATGAAGACGATGCCCACGTAGAGGTACCAGCGCACGCGCCACGTGTTGCTGCCGCCGAGCGCGCGGTAGAGATCGAATGCCACCGCGCGGTGCTCGGTTTCCTCGGCCGCATGCCAGCGCCACACGGTCTGCATCTGCGCGTCGGCGCCGTCCAGCCAGCGCGCATAGCGCAGCGTGCCGTCGGCCAGCAGGGCGGTGAAATGCTCGTAGGCGCAGGTAATCGCCAGTGCGTGCAGGGGATTCGACGTGCGCTGGTGCAGCCGCTTCAGGCGGGCCAGCGCCCAGTGCTGCCAGCGGTTGTCGAGGCCCTGCCGCTCCAGCTCGGCGTTGTAGAGACCGTGGATGTGGCGGTGGGTGGCTTCCTGGCCGACGAAGCCGCGCACCAGCGCGCGCAGCGCGGCATGGTCCGGCCGGCTGGCGTCGAGCCGCTCGGCCGCGGCGCGCACCGAGTCGATGAAGAACTGCTCGCCCACGGGAAAGCTCATCGACAGGGCATTGAAGAACTGGGTGCGGAAGGCATCGCCGCCGTGCCAGTGGCGCGGAAAGCCCCGGGCCAAGTCGACGGCGAGCTTGCGCACCGGGAGGGTGGCGGCGGAGGGCACTGCAGGAGTGCGGGGAGCGGTGGCGGTCATCGGCGGTTCTCCTGGCGGGACGGCGGGGCGCGGCGCGCTTGCGGTCCCGGCGTTTTCTGAGCATTATTCAGTTTTCAACGCCCACCGCTACTCGCCTGGGGCTCACATTCCATCCGCCATGCCCATGAAGAAGCCCCCCGCCTCCGCAGGCCCCGCCGGCATGCGCCGCCAGCCCACGCAGGAGCGCGCGCTGCAAACCATCGAGGCGATTTTCGGCGCCACTGCTCAGATTGTGGAAAACGACGGCGAGGCGGCGCTCACCACCAACCGCGTGGCGCAGGTGGCGGGCGTGTCCATCGGCACGCTCTACCAGTACTTTCCCTCCAAGGAGGCCGTGCTGCTGGCGATGGTGGAGCGCGAGCGGGGCCGCGTGCAGCAGGAAATGCAGCGGTTGCTCGACGATGCGCTGGAGCGCCAGCGCGCGGTGCGCGAGGTGCTGCAGGACGTGGTGCGGCTGCTGGTGTCGGCTTTCGGCACGGGCGGGCATTCGCGGGTGCGGCGCGCGATGGTGCGCCTGGGCTGGCGCGTGGACCAGCACGAACGCTTCACCGCCGCGCTGCGCGAGGGCGCGGAGCGCAACGCCGTCGCGCTCGCGCGGCTGGTGGACGGGGGCGACGGCTCCATCCGCCCGCCCACGCCCGCGATGATGTTCGTCGCCACCCGCGCGGTGATGGGCGCGATCCGCAGCGCGTCGCTCGAGGACTCCCCGCTGCTCGGGCAGCCGGCCTTCGAGGACGAACTGGTGCGCATGCTCTGGGGCGTGCTGCGCGCCGACGGCTGAGGGGCCTATGTTCGCTCAGCGCTGCCGCGGCACCCGGCCCATCAGGTAGAACTCCGGATTGGGCTGCATGCCCGCGAAGCTCGCCATGCGGTTGGAGAGGCCGAAGAACGCCGTGATGGCGGCGATGTCCCAGATGTCCTCGTCGTCGAAGCCGTGGGCGTGCAGCGCGGTGAAATCCTCATCGCCGATCGCCTGCGACTCCTGGCAGACCTTCATCGCGAAGTCCAGCATCGCGCGTTGACGCGGGGTGATGTCGGCCTTGCGGTGGTTCACGGCCACCTGGTCGGCCACGAAAGGCTTCTTCTCGTAGATGCGCAGCAGCGCGCCGTGCGCCACCACGCAGTACAGGCACTGGTTGGCGGCGCTGGTGGCGGTGACGATCATCTCGCGGTCGCCCTTGGTGAGCGAGCCTTCCTCCTTGAGCATCAGCGCGTCGTGGTAGGCGAAGAAGGCGCGCCATTCGGCGGGGCGGCGCGCGAACGCCAGGAACACGTTGGGCACGAAGCCGGCCTTTTCCTGCACCTCGAGGATGCGGGCCTGGATGTCTTCGGGCAGCGTCTGCAGATCGGGAAGGGGATAGCGGCTCACGGGGGTTGTCTCCTGTCGTCGTTGGAATGCGTCGCGCGGCGAAAACGGTATCACGGATGCCAGTGGCTGGCGCGCACGCCCGGGACGCCCGGGGCCGAAGCGCTGCCGGCCAGCGCGTACGACAGCTGGTTGGCCGCCGCGACCACGGTCTGCGCCAGCGCTTCGAGCTTTTCCGCCTGCAGGCGCGACGCGGGCCCCGAGATGCACACCGAGCCCAGCAGCCGCCAGTGCATCCCGAACACCGGCGCCGAGACCGTGGCGACGCCCTGTTCCCGCTCGCCGATGGACCAGTAGTAGCCGCGCTGGCGGATGCGCTCGTACTCCGCGCCGGGCGCGCCCGAGAAGGCCAGGATCACGCGGCCCGGCGAGCCCTTGTCCAGCGGCAGGCCTTCCCCCATGCGCGCGTGGTGCCGCAGGGCCTGGGGGCCCTCCACGCGCACGAGGCAGGTGCGCACCTCCCCCTCGCGCACGTAGAAGGCCGCGCTCTCCCCGGTCGCCTGGGTGAGCGCGCGCAGGGCCGGCTCCAGCACGTTCTGCACGTCGAACCCGGCCTGGTAGCGCGCTCCCAGCCAGCCGGCGGCCGGCCCGAGGCGCCAGTCGCCGTCTTCGCGCTGCACCAGGTAACCGGACTGCGCCAGCGTGCGCGCGAGCCGCAGCACCGTGGTCTTGTGCAGCACGCAGCGCCGGCTCAGTTCGGCGAGCGACAGATGCGATTCGCCCACGCCGAATGCCGCGAGCACCTGCAGCGCTCGCGTGACGGCGGTGACCCCGCCGTCGCGCGCGGTGGCGGGCGATTGCGCATCGCCCGCGGCAGGCGCAGGGGAGGAGGGGCCGGCGGGGTTGCGTGAAGGGTTGCTCATGGCAGTACGCGTTGCATTGTGCGAAACGTCATTGTATGCAGCGAAACGTTTTTCTACAGTGGCGCCACGCCGGGCATCGACCGCCACGGCGCCGGGCCGACAAACACAACGGAGACAACCGACATGCCATTCCTTCCGGCTTCCCGCCTTGCCCTGCCGCGCCGCGGCGCCCTGCTGCTGGCCCTGGCCGCCACCGCCCTGTGCGCCGGAGGCGTCCATGCCCAGGCCGCCTATCCGAACAAGCCCATCCGCCTCATCGTGCCGTTCCCGCCGGGCGGCGGCACGGACATGATCGCGCGCACCGTCGCGCAGAAGCTCATCGACCAGCACAAGTGGAACGTGGTGGTGGACAACCGCCCCGGTGCCGGCGGCAACCTGGGCGTGGACGCCGCGGCCAAGGCCGCACCGGACGGCTACACCCTGGTCATGGGCCAGACGAGCAACTTGGCCATCAACCCGTCGCTCTATGCCAAGCTGCCGTACGACCCGGTCAAGGACCTGGTGCCCGTGGCGCTGGTGTCGTCCGCGCCGATCGTGATGGCCGCGCCCGCCAACTCGCCCTACAAGACCTTCGCCGACATCGTGGCGGCCGCCAAGGCCCGGCCCGACGGCATCACGCTGGGCTATTCCGGCAACGGCACCGTGGCCCACCTGGCCGGCGAGCTGGCCGAGAACGCCGCCGGCATCAAGCTGCGCCATGTGCCCTACAAAGGCGCCTCGCAGGCCATGACCGACCTGGTGGGCGGCCAGATCGACCTCTATATGTCCGCCGTGCCCACGCTGCTCGGCCAGGTGCGCAACGGCAAGCTCAAGGCGATCGCCATCACCTCGCTCAAGCGCTCGGCGCAACTGCCCGACACGCCGACGCTGGCGGAATCCGGCTACAAGGATTTCGACGCCGCATCGTGGTACGGCGTGCTGGCGCCCGCGGGCACCCCCGCGCCGATCGTGCAGACCCTCAACAAGGCCATCAACCAGGCCCTGGCCCAGCCGGACGTGGCCGACAAGCTCAAGTCCGAGGGCGGCGACGTGCTGGGCGGCACGCCCGAGAAGTTCAGCGTGCTGCTCAAGGCCGAAGTGCCGCGCTGGGCCAAGATCGTCAAGGACTCCGGCGCGAGCCTGGACTGACCGCCCGCGCCCGCCGCCGACGTTTTCCGCGTTTCCGCATGACGCTCGCCATGGACCGCGACGACCGCCCCGCCACGCCCGTACGCTTCTCGGCCGGCACCGCCGCGCCGCGCACGCCGGTGCCCGTGGGCGCCTGCGATTGCCACGTGCACCTCTACGACAGCCGCTTCCCGGCCGATCCCGCGGCCCGGCTGCGGCCACCCGATGCGCAGGTGTCCGACCTGCGCGCACTGCAGCGGCGCATCGGCACGACGCGTGCCGTACTGGTCACGCCGTCCACCTACGGCACCGACAACCGCTGCATGCTGCAGGGGCTGGCGGCCCTGGGTGACGGCGCGCGCGGAGTGGCGGTGATCGGCGGCGGAGAGAGCGACGCCGAACTGCAGCGGCTGCACGCCGCGGGCGTGCGCGGCGTGCGGCTGAACCTGTCGCTCGGGGTGGCCGGCACGGTGGAGTCGCTGCTGCCGCTCGCGCAGCGCATCGCTCCGCTCGGCTGGCATCTGCAACTGCTGATGGCCCCCGGTCTGCTGGCGGAACAGGCCGACGTGCTGCGCCGGCTGCCGGTGCCGCTGGTCTTCGATCACTTCGGGCGTATCGCGCCCGCGCTGGCCGGTCGGCATCCCGCCCATGCGCTGCTGCTGGAGCTGCTGCAGGCCGGGCGCGCGTGGATCAAGCTCTCCGGCGGCTACATCGTGAGCGAGCGCCATGCGGTGGACGACCCCGCGCTGGACGCCCTGGCCGCCACCTACCTGCGCGCCGCCCCCGGCCGCGTGCTCTGGGGCAGCGACTGGCCCCATGCCACCGCGACGGCCGGCCTGCAGCCGCTTGCCGACGACGCGCAGCAGCTGGACTGCCTGGCACGCTGGGCCCGGCAGACGGGCGATGGCCTGGCGCTGCACCGCGTGCTGGTGGACAACCCGGCCGCCCTCTACGGCTTCGCGCCCGCCGCGGCCGTGCCCTGAAACCCTCCACAAGAACACCGAGAGACATTCCATGAACGACTTCCTCCCTCCATCGGCATCCCGCCCCGCTGGCGCGCGCGCCGGCATCGGCCGCCGCGGCCTGATCGCCTCCGCAGGCGCGCTGCTGCTGGGATCGCTGGCCACGGCCCCGGCGCTGGCGCAATCCGACTGGCCCGCCGGAAAGATCATCACCTGGGTCGTACCCTATCCCCCGGGCGGCAGCACCGACGTGCTGGGCCGCAACATCGCACAGCGGGTGGGCACCGCCCTCGGCACCAACGTGATCGTGGACAACAAGGCGGGGGCCACCGGCACCATCGGCGCCGCCTTCGTGGCCAAGGCCGCGCCCGATGGATACACGCTGCTCGGCACCTCGATCGGCCCGCAGGCCATCGCGCCGCACCTGATGGGCAAGCTGCCCTACGACCCGATCGCCGGCTTCGAGCCGGTGGTGACCATCGGCACGATTCCGCACATCCTGGTGGTGGGCGCCGACCAGCCCTTCAAGACCGTGGCCGATCTCGTGGCGGCGGCCAAGGCCCAGCCCGGCCAGCTGGCGTTCGCCTCCGGCGGCAACGGCACGATCCTGCAGATGCAGGGCGAACTGCTGCAGCAGCAGACGGGCGCGCGCTTCATCCACGTGCCCTACAAGGGCGACACACCCGCCCTGCAGGACACGCTGGCCGGCCAGGTGCAGTTCATGTTCGCCCCGGTGGCCGCGGCGCTGCCGCACGTGCAGGCCGGCAAGCTGCGCGCGCTGGCCGTCACCTCCGCGCAGCGGCTCAAGGCGCTGCCGGCCGTGCCCACCATGGGCGAGGTCGGCATGAAGGACTTCGTAGTCGAGCAGTGGCAGGCCGTGTTCGCGCCCGCCAGGACGCCCGCCGCCGTGGTGCAGCGCCTGAACCTCGAGATCAACAACGCCCTGAAGGACCCGGCCGTCGTGGCCCTGGCCGACAAGCTCGGCGTGACGCTGGTCGGCGGCACGCCCCGGCAGCTCGGCGACCTGCAAAAGGCCGATTCGGCCAAGTGGGCCCAGGTCATCCGGGACGGAAACATCAAGGCCGAGTGAAGCGCCCGGTCCCTTTTCTTTTTCATCCAACCCCAGCAACGGACTCCACCATGAGCCAACTCCCTGAAGTCATCCGCGACATCGAACGCGTGGGCGCCGACGTCGTCGCCAAGGCCGCGACCTTCCAGGCCGCCATCCTGGCCGACGTGGCCGGCCGCCGCGGCACCATGCATGCCCGCGTCTCCCCCGTGCACCAGTCCATGAAGGTGGCCGGCCCGGCCTTCACCGTCGAGGTGCGCCCCGGCGACAACCTCATGATCCACGCGGCCATCGCGCTGGCGAAACCCGGCGACGTGCTGGTGATCGACGGCAAGGGCGACCAGACCGCCGCGCTGATGGGCACCCTGATGCTCAGTGCCTGCAAGAAGATCGGCCTCGCCGGCGTGATCGTGGACGGCGCGATCCGCGACAAGCTGGAGATCCTGGAACTGGACTTCCCCGTGTTCAGCGCCGGCTTCAACCCCGCGGGCCCCACCAAGTACGTGCCCGGCCGCATCAACCACCCCATCTCGGCCGGCGGCGCCGTGGTGAACCCCGGGGACCTGGTGGTGGGCGACGCCGACGGCGTGGTGGTGATCGAGCGCGCCAAGGCCCCGGCCATGATGGCCCTGGCCGACAAGAAGGTGGCCGACGAGGCCGCCCGCATCGAGGCCATCGCCCGGGGCGACACGGCATCGAAGTGGCTGCCCGCCGCGCTGCGCGCCGCCGGCGTGCTGAAGGAAGGGGAGTCGCTGTGAGCGCCGGCACCATCATCGTCACGGGTGCCGACCTGGCGCCGCAGGCGCTCGACCTGCTGAAGAATTTCGAGGTCGTGTATGCCGGCAAGACGCCGACGGAGGAAGACCTCATCGCCCTGGCCAGGCAGCATGATCCCGTCGCCATCATCGTGCGCTACGGCAAAGTGGGCGCGGCCATCATGGACGCGGCGCCGTCCCTGAAGGTGATCTCCAAGCACGGCAGCGGCACCGACACCATCGACAAGGTCGCGGCGAAGGCGCGCGGCATCGAGGTGGTGGCCGCCGTGGGCGCCAACGCCGCGGCCGTGGCCGAGCAGGCGCTGGCGCTGCTGCTGGCCTGCGCCAAGTCGGTGGTCGAACTCGATGCGCGCATGCATGCCGGCCACTGGGACAAGGCCACGCACAAGAGCCTGGAGCTGGGCGGCCGCACGGTGGGCCTGGTGGGCCTGGGCGCCATCGGCCTGCGCTTCGCGAAGATGGCCGATGCGCTCGGCATGCGCGTGATCGGCTTCGATCCGTTCGCGAAGAACCTGCCGGACTATGTGCAGAGCGTTGCGCTCGACGCCATCTGGCGCGAGTCGGACGCGATCTCGCTGCACTGCCCGCTGACCGACGAGAACCGCGGCATGCTGAACGCCGCCACGCTGGCGCAGTGCAAGCGCGGCGTGATCGTGGTCAACACCGCGCGTGGCGGCCTGATCGACGAGTCGGCACTGCTGGAGGCCGTGCGCTCCCGCCAGGTGATGGCGGCGGGCCTGGACAGCTTCGCCATGGAGCCGATGGCGCCCGGCCACCCGTTCCAGGGCGAGAGGCATTTCATCCTCTCCCCGCACATCGGCGGCGTGACGAGCGATGCCTACGTGAACATGGGCGTGGGCGCGGCGAAGAACCTGCTGGCCGTGCTGGAGCGCGCTTCCGCTGCGGCGTGACCGATGGGAAGGGCAGGGCGGGGCCGTGTCCTCACCCTTGCCCTCGATCTCGATCTCGACTCCGCGCACCGCCGGCTTCCGCCGCCGCCAGGCCAAGCCGGGCCCCCGCGCGGACACGATTCAACATACGAGGCCGCGCGCGACGCGGCCCACGACAGGAGACATGCGCATGCATTCCATTTCTGCCCTCTCCGGGCGCGCCCCGTCCGCCCGCTTCGCCGTGCCCGCCGCGAAGGTGCTGGCCGCCACGGTCCTCTTCGCCGCATCGGTCGCCTGCTTCGCCCAGGCAGGGACCTACCCCGCCAAGCCGGTCAAGCTGGTCGTCGGCTTCGCGGCCGGCGGACCCACCGACGTGGTGGCGCGCGCCTTCGCCGACCATGCCAGCCGCGCGCTGGGCCAGCCGTTCATCATCGACAACAAGCCCGGCGCCAACACCATCCTGGCCGCGCAGGCCGTAGCCAGCGCGCCGGCGGACGGCTACACGCTGCTGTTCGGCGCCACCAACCACACGATGATCCCGGGCCTCTACAGCGGCCGCGTGAAGTTCGACGCCGTGAAGTCGTTCCAGCCGCTGTGTACCGTGGCCACCAGCCCCACGGTGCTGGTGGTGGGGCACGGCCTGCCGGTGAAGACGCTGGCCGACTACATGGCACGGGCCCGCCAGGAGCCGGGCCGCGTCACCGCGGGCACCGCGGGCGTGGGCAGCTCCGGGCACTTCGCCACCGAGATGTTCGCGCGCGCCAACGGCCTGAAGCTGAACCACGTGCCCTACAAGGGCGCCGCGCCCGTGGTCACCGACCTGATGGGCGGCCAGCTCGACAGCTCCTTCGCCACCCTGGGCTCGGTGCTTCCGCAGATCAAGAGCGGCAAGCTGGCGGCGCTGGCCGTGGCGTCGCCGAAGCGCTCGTCGCTGCTGCCTGACGTGCCCACGTTCGCCGAGGCCGGCGGCGGCAACTATTCCGCCGATGCCTGGTACGGCGTGCTGGCACCGGCCGGCCTGCCCGGGCCCGTCGCGCAGCAACTGGAGAAGGTGGCGCGCGAGTTCGCCGGCAGCGCCGGGGCGGCCGAGAAGCTGCGCGGCCTCGGACTCGATGCGGACTCCACCTGCGGCAAGGCCTTCACCGCGCAGGTGGAGCGCGAAGTCGCGACCTACACGCAGATCGCCAAGGACCTCGACCTGAAAGCGGAGTGAGCGCAGTCCGCAGAAACCACCACCGCAAGGAGACACCATGCACCGTTTCATCAAACCCCTCGTCGCCGCCGTGGCCCTGGCTGCCGGACTCGCCCACGCAGCCTTCCCGGAGCGCCCCATCACCATCGTCGTGCCGTACGCCCCCGGCGGCGCCGCCGATGCGGTGGCGCGCGTGATCGCCACCCGCATGGGGGCCAAACTGGGCGGCAGTGTGATCGTGGACAACAAGCCCGGCGCCAGCGGCACCATCGGCGCGAGCTTCGTGGCCAAGGCGCCGGCCGACGGCTACACCATGCTCTACGACGCCACGCCGTACTCGATCAATCCGCACCTGTTCCCCAAGATGCCGTATGCGGGCACCGCGCTGCAGCCGCTGTCGCTGGTGCTGCTGGCCCCCAACGTGCTCATCGTGAAGGCCGATTCCCCGCTCAAGAACGTGAACGACCTGATCGCCCGGGCCAAGGCGCAACCGGGCAAGCTCAACTTCGCCTCGGGCGGCAGCGGCACGGTGCAGCGGCTGGCCGCGGAGCTCTTCCGGCAGCAGCTGGGCCTGGACATGGTGCATGTACCCTACAAGAGCGGCGGCCCCGCCATCGCCGACGTGATGGGCGGGCAGGTCGACTTCATGTTCGGCACCGTGGCGGCCACCTACCCGCTGGTGTCCGGCGGCAAGCTGCGCGCGCTGGCCGTGTCCGCGCCCGAACGCTCCAGGCGCCTGCCCGACGTGCCTACCGTGGCCGAAGCCGCCATCCCGGGCTACGAAGCCTACGAATGGAATGGCGTGTTCCTGCCCGCCGGCACGCCCGCGCCGATCGCCGCGCAGCTCCAGCAGGCCGTGGCGGACGTGCTCAAGGAAGAGGACGTGCGCCAGCGCCTGACCGACCTGGGCGCCCAGCCGATCGGCTCCACGCCGGCCGAGTTCGCCACCTTCCTGAAGAAGGAAGATGCGAAATGGGGCGAAGTGGTGCGCAAGGGCCACATCCAGCTCGACTAGAACGCGATGCATCCGCCCGACCTGGCCGAACCCGTGCCGCACTCCGTGGGGTTGGCGCGGCCGTCGCGCGTGCTGCCTGCGCTGGCCTGCGACAGCCACATGCACATCTTCGATGCGCGCTTCGCGCCGTCGCCGCACTGGCCGCGCACGCCGCCCGATGCGCCGGTGGCGGCTTACCGACGGCTGCAGCAGCGGCTGGGCACGTCGCGCGCGGTCGTGGTCACCCCGTCCACCTACGGCACCGACAACGCCTGCACGCTCGACGCGCTGGACCAGCTGGGCGACAGCGCGCGCGGTGTGGCCGTGGTCGGGCAGGACGTATCGGATGCCGAACTGGCGCGCCTCGCGGCGCGGCGGGTGCGGGGGGTGCGCGTCAACTTCGTCTCGCCGCAGTCCTGGGGCGAAACCACGCCCGACATGCTTTCCCGCCTGGCGCGGCAGGTGGCCGGCCACCCGGACTGCGGCGGCTGGCACATCCAGCTGTTCGCACAACCGGAGCAGATCGAGGCGCTGGCCCCCTTGCTGCGGGCATTGCCGCTGCCGCTGGTGATCGACCACCTGGGACGCATCGACCCGGCCGATGGCACCGCGGCCCCGGCCTATGGGGTGCTGCGCGGACTGCTGGACGGCGGCAACACCTGGGTCAAGCTCTCGGGCGCCTACATGCGCTCCGCGGTGCACGGCCCCGGCTATGCGGATACGCTGCCCCTCGGCCGCGCGCTGGTACAGGCCGCGCCGGAGCGGCTGGTGTGGGGCAGCGACTGGCCGCACACCACCGAGGCGCCCGGCACCGTGGACGATGCCGCGCTGGTCGATCTGCTGCGGGCCTGGGCGGGCCCGGACTGGGCCATGGATGCCATCCTGGTGGACAACCCCGCACGGCTCTACGGCTTCGGCGGGGCGGCCTGAGCACCGCGCATCTCTCCAACAGCACGCACGACCCCTGCCACCGACGAATTCCAAGGAAAGCGACTCCCATGTTCCTGCTGCAGCCTCCCCAGATCCGTGAGCTGGAAATCTTCACGGCCATGCCGGCCGGACTGCGCCGCCCCGAGCGCAGCGACTGGGCCGACGCCAACCGCGGCGGCACGGTCACCGACTCGTTCCTTGAAGGACCGGTGTTCGACGAGGCCGGCCACCTCTACGTCAGCGACATCCCCTGGGGCCGCATCTTCCGCATCGATCCCGAGGGCGCCTGGAGTCTCGTGGCCGAATACGACGGCGAGCCGAACGGCATGAAGTTCCTCGATGCCGGTTCGCTGCTCATCACCGATTACAAGAACGGCCTGATGCGGCTGGACATCGCCACCGGCCAGGTATCGCCCTACCTGCAGCGCCGCAACAGCGAACGCTTCAAAGGGGTGAACGACCTCGTCTTCGATGCCGAAGGCAACCTGTACTTCACCGACCAGGGGCAGAGCGGCCTGCACGATCCGTCCGGGCGCCTGTACCGCCTGCGGCCCAATGGCCAGCTCGATCTGCTGCTGCACAACGTGCCCAGTCCCAACGGCGTGGCGCTCTCGCCCGACGGCCGTGTGCTGTACCTCGCCGTCACGCGCGGCAACTGCGTCTGGCGCGTGCCGCTGCTGCCCGACGGCAGCGTGGCCAAGGTGAGCCAGTTCTTCACGTCCTACGGCCCGAGCGGCCCGGACGGACTGGCCGTGGATGCCGAGGGGCGCGTGCTGGTCGCCAACCCGGGCCTCGGGGTGGTCTGGGTGCTCAACGCCCGGGCCGAGCCGGTGCAGGTGCTGCGCGGCGTGCCCGGCAGCTCCACCACCAACCTCACCTTCGGCGGGAAAGGGCGGCGCACGCTCTACGTGACCGACTCCACGCACGGCCGCGTGCTGCGCACCACGCTGGACGCGGCGGGGCTGCCGTTGCACCGGTTGCGGGTTTGGTAAACCCTATGACGGGGATTTGATCATTTGATTTCTGCTTTCTTCCACTGTTGCGTAGCATTCCTTTCATTCACCAGCCACTTCAGGAGTGCCCCATGACGCAAGAAGCCACCAAGTGCCCGTTCCACGCCGCCGCTGCCAACGGCGGGACCATCAACAAGGACTGGTGGCCCAACCAGTTGCGCCTCGACCTTCTCAACCAGCACTCCTCCAAATCGACGCCGTTGAACGGCGGCTTCGACTACGCCGAGGAGTTCAAGAAGCTCGATTATGAAGGCCTCAAGCGCGACCTGCGCGCGCTCATGACCGATTCCCAGGACTGGTGGCCCGCCGACTTCGGCCACTATGGCCCGCAGTTCGTGCGCATGGCCTGGCATGCCGCCGGCACCTACCGCACCGGTGACGGCCGGGGCGGTGCCGGCCGGGGCCAGCAGCGCTTCGCGCCCCTCAACAGCTGGCCCGACAACGTCAACATCGACAAATCCCGCCGCCTGCTCTGGCCCATCAAGCAGAAGTACGGCCAGAAGATCTCCTGGGCCGACCTGCTGGTGCTGACCGGCAACGTGGCGCTCGAAACCATGGGCTTCCGCACGTTCGGCTTCGCCGGCGGCCGTGAAGACACCTGGGAACCCGACCAGGACGTGTACTGGGGCCGCGAGAAGACCTGGCTCGGCGGCGACGCGCGCTACGGCAAGGGCACGCCCGGCGACGGCACGCTGGTGGCCGACCCCGCCATGCACGGCCACGAGCAGGACCGCACCGACAGCCAGGGCCGCCACCTCGAGAACCCGCTCGCCGCGGTGCAGATGGGCCTCATCTACGTGAACCCGGAAGGCCCCGAAGGCAACCCCGACCCGGTCGCCGCCGCGCACGACATCCGCGAGACCTTCGGCCGCATGGCCATGGACGACGAAGAGACCGTGGCGCTGATCGCCGGCGGCCACACCTTCGGCAAGACCCATGGCGCCGGTGCGGCCGACCATGTCGGCCCCGAGCCGGAAGCCGCGGGCCTGGAACAGCAGGGCCTCGGCTGGGCCAGCAGCTTCGGCTCCGGCAAGGCCGGCGACGCCATCACCAGCGGCCTCGAAGTCACCTGGACCAGCACCCCCGCGCAGTGGGGCAACGAGTTCTTCGAGAACCTGTTCAAGTTCGAATGGGAACTCACCAAGAGCCCGGCCGGCGCCCACCAGTGGCAGGCGAAGAACGCGCCCGCGACCATTCCCGACGCGCACGACCCGTCGAAGAAGCGCGTGCCCACCATGCTGACCACCGACCTGTCGCTGCGCTTCGATCCGGCCTACGAGAAGATCTCGCGCCGCTTCCTGGAGAATCCGCAGGCCTTCGCCGAAGCCTTCGCCCGCGCCTGGTTCAAGCTCACCCACCGCGACATGGGCCCGCGCGCCCGCTACCTCGGCCCCGAGGTGCCGAAGGAAGAGCTGATCTGGCAGGACCCGGTGCCCGCCGTGAACCATGATCTGGTCGATGCCGCCGACGTGGCCGCCCTGAAGGAACGCGTGCTCGCCTCCGGCCTCACGGTGCAGGAGCTGGTCGGCACGGCCTGGGCGTCCGCCTCCACCTTCCGCGGCTCCGACAAGCGCGGCGGCGCCAATGGCGCGCGCATCCGCCTGGCGCCCCAGAAGGACTGGGCCGTGAACCAGCCCGAGCAGCTGGCCCGCGTGCTGCAGGTGCTGGAAGGCATCCAGCGCGACTTCAACAAGTCCGCCGACGGCGACAAGCGCATCTCGCTGGCCGACCTGATCGTGCTGGCCGGCGCGGCCGGCGTGGAGCAGGCCGCCCGCAACGCCGGCACCAGCGCCACGGTGCCGTTCACCCCGGGCCGCACCGACGCCCGCCAGGACCAGACCGACGTGGAATCGTTCTCGGTGCTCGAACCCGTGGCCGACGGCTTCCGCAACTTCACCAAGGCCCGCTACAGCGTGCCGGCGGAAGTGCTGCTGGTGGACAAGGCGCAGTTGCTGACGCTCACGGCGCCCGAGATGACGGTGCTGGTCGGTGGCCTGCGCGCCATCAACATCAACGTGGGCGGCTCTACGCACGGCGTGTTCACCGCCACCCCCGGCGCGCTGACGAACGACTTCTTCGCCCACCTGCTGGACATGTCCACCGAGTGGAAGCCCGCCGGCGACGTCTTCGAAGGCCGTGACCGCAAGACCGGCGAGAAGAAGTGGACCGGCACGCGCGTGGATCTGGTCTTCGGCTCCAACGCCGTGCTGCGCTCCCTGGCCGAGGTGTACGCCAGCGCCGACGCGAAGGCGAAGTTCGTGCAGGACTTCGTCGCGGCCTGGGCCAAGGTGATGGACCTGGACCGTTTCGACCTGCGCTGACCGCCCGGAGCGGCCGCGCCGCATGCCGCCGAGCCCGCTGCCCTGGAAAGGGGCGGCGGGCTTTTTTTTCGTCGCCGGCGCGTCTGCCGGCATACTCCCGGCCGGTGCACAGGGCACCCGATTTTTCACGGAACGGAACCGGCAATGAACAACAAGAGAGTGGGAGCCGTGGCGGCAGCGGTCGCGGTGGTCGTGGCGGCCTACGGCGGCGCGACCTGGTATCTGGGCCAGCGCGTGCAGGCGGGCTACCAGGATGCCGTGGCCGAGCTGCGCAAGGCGCTCGGCGACGGGGCCGTGGTGTCCAGCGATTACGACAAGGGGTTCTTCTCGTCCAGGGCCCGCCTGGTGCTGCAGTGGGCGCCGCCCGCCGCGGAGGAGGGCGCTCCCGCCCCCACGCCGCTGCGGATGATCGTGGACACCGTGGTGCGGAACGGCCCGCTGGCCGGTGCCCGGGTGGCCGCCGCGGTGGCGGACTACCGGTTCACGCTGGAAGGGCTGGACGACCAGGCCCGGGCCAGCCTGGCGAAGGCGCCCGCCCCCGAGCTGAAGAGCGTGCACCACCTCACGGGCAGCCACGACCTGCACCTGCGGCTGCCCGCGGGCGAGGCGGCGGGCGGAGATGGCGTGGTCCTGCGGTGGCAGGAGATGGTGACCGATATGGCCATCGGCCGTGACGGCCGGCACCTGCAAGGGCGCTTTCGCTGGCCCGAATTCAGCATGACGGGCCTCCCGGACTCCGCCGCGCAGGCGGCAGCAGAAGAAGAGGAAGAGGAAGAGAACGATGCCGACGAGACGGCCTCCGCCGGGCCGGTGGACCGCACCTCGATCACGGTGGAGGGCATGGAAGGCCGCTTCGATTACGTCCCGATCGACGGACTCTGGGGCATCGGGCCCGGCAAAACCGACATGCGCTTCGCGCGGGTGCTCGCAAGTGTCCATCCGGCGGAGGGCGGCGACCCCCGCCCCAGGCTGGATGTCAAAAACGCCGCGGCGGTCTACGCCATCGACGCGACCGGCAGCACGCTGGGCATGACGACGACGATGAACGCGACGGGACGCATCGGCCCGCTGGACTTCGAGTCGATCGGCCTGGAGGAGAAAATCCAGCGCATCGACATCGAAGCCCTGCGCAACTTGCAGCGCACGATGCTCGACGGCTACCGCGCGGGCGGCATCGCCCAGGCGATGGCCTCGATGGAAGAGCGCGGCGCGGCCGTGCTCACCGAGAATGCGCCCCGGCTGGTCGCGGCCCTGCCGGCGTATTCGATGAAGATGAAGGCCACCTACCAGGGGCGCACCGGCGCGCTGGAATACGGCGCCGAAGTGAAGCGCGCGCCCTCCGATGCCGAGGTGGCGAAGTCGGGCTGGGTGCCGGCATTGATGCAGACCTCCGAGCTGCAGGCCTCGGCGCGCGTTCCCAGGGCCTGGGCGCAGCCGCTGGTGCAGTCCATGGGCCGGCCGGACGCCCGGCCGCAGGACGTGGATGCCATGGTGGCCATGGCCCAGTCGTCGGGCTACCTGCTTGAGGATGGCGAGTTCCTGACCAGCGCGATCCAGTGGCGGCCTGGCCAGCTGACGCTGAACGGCAAGCCCCTGCCGGTGCCCTTCGGCGCCGCGCGCTGACCGCCGCCCCGTGGCGGCGTTGACCGTCTCCGCGGGCCGGCCATGGCCCCCGGGGATGGCGGATCAGGGTTTGCCGCAATAGACTGGGCCATTGCATCACTGGGAGAGCCATTTCATGCACTCGGACATCGTGATCGTGGGCGGCGGGGCCGGCGGGCTGGAACTGGCGGCCCGCCTCGGGCGCAGCCTGGGGGCGCGGCAGGGGCGCGAGCGCGTGCTGCTGGTCGACCGTTCGCCCTTCCACATCTGGAAACCCACCCTCCACGAGGTGGCCGCGGGCACGCTCGATGCGCACCAGGAAGGCCTGTCGTACCCCGTGCTCGCCCGGCGCAACCATTTCGGCTTCGCCATCGGCGACCTCACCGGGCTCGATACCGCGCGCAAGACCATCGAGCTCGCCGAGATCCGCAATGCCGAAGGCGACCTGCTGGTGCCCCGCCGCACGGTGAGCTACACCCGGCTGGTCCTGGCCATCGGCAGCGGCTCCAACGCCTTCGGCACGCCGGGCATCGAGCATGCCTACCTGCTCGAGAACGTGCGCGATGCGCAGCGCTTCCATGCCGACTGGCTCGGCGCCTGCGCGCGGGCCTCGTTCTCCGAGAGCCGGGCACTGTCGATCGCGATCGTCGGCGCGGGCGCGACCGGGGTGGAACTCTCCGCCGAGCTGCTGGAGGCCTATGCCGAGCTGCTGGAAAGCCTCGGCACCAGCCAGCGCTTCCGCCTGGACATCACCCTGGTCGAGGGCGGCAGCCGGATCCTGGGCGGTCTGCCGGAGAAGATCTCCGGGCAGGCCGAAGTGGCGCTGCGCCGCAAGCAGGTGCAGGTGCTCACCGGCACGCGCGTGACCGAGATCCGCCGGGGCGCGCTCGTCACCCCCGCCGGCGAGATTCCCGCCGACATGGTGGTCTGGGCGGCCGGCATCAAGGCCGCCGAGGGCAACGCCCGCCTGGGGCTGGAAGTCAACCGCCTCAACCAGTTCATCGTGGACGACCGCCTGCGCACCTCGGCGCCCGACGTGCTGGCCATGGGCGACTGCGCCGCCTGCCCCTGGGGCGAGGGCAAGATCGTGCCCGCCCGCGCTCAGGCCGCCCACCAGCAGGCGGACTACCTCGCGAAGGTGCTCGGAGCGCTGCTGCGCGAGCGGGAGGTGACGGAGCCCTTCGTCTACAAGGATTTCGGCTCGCTCGTGTCGCTGGGCGACAACAAGGGCGTGGGCAACCTCATGGGCGGCCTCGGCGGGCGCAACTTCTTCGTCGAGGGCCTGATCGCCAAGTGGATGTACATCTCGCTGCACCTGAACCACCACCGCGCCATCCTGGGCACGGGCAAGACGGTGGTGCTCGCGCTGGCACGGCTGCTGCAGCAGCGCGTGTCCGGCCGGCTCAAGCTGCACTGAGCGGGCGTGGGCCGGCGGGGGAGGGGGCGCCGCCGCCGGGGGGACTCAACCCGCCATCAGCTTCTGCACGAGATCGGCCGCGGTCGATGCCGCGTACTTGCGCATCAGCCGCGCGCGGTAGATCTCCACCGTGCGGTGGCTGATCTCCAGCGCCCGGCCGATTTCCTTGGAGGTCATGCCGTCCAGCAGCCGCGCGGCCACCTCGCGCTCGCGGCCCGTCAGTTCGGCCTTCACCGGGCGCTGCGCGCTCAGGTCCTCGAAGCTCCAGATGCCCGACTCGTGCGGCGTCTCGCGGTTGAGCGCGCGGCCCGAAACGTGGCACCAGAACACCTCGCCGCTCGCCCGCTTCATGATGCGGTTGTCGGCATAGTGGCCCTTCGCGTTCAGGATCGGCTCCATGCGCTTGCCCAGGCGCTCGTATTCGTCGGCGCTCGGGTAGAGAATGCGGAAGGATTGGCCGATCAGCACCTCGCGCGAGGCACCGAACATTTCGCAGACGTGGCGGTTGCAATCCACCATCGTGCGGTGGCGCGATATGACCAGGCCCACCGGGGCCATGTCGAACGCGAGGCGGTAGTCGGCGACATCCATGGAAGTATTTAGGGAAAACTACGTAACAGGGTACGTAGTATCGTAGCGGCCATCCACCTTGATGTTGAGGAGTCTCCAGTGAACAAGCTTTTTCCTTCCGCGGCCGAGGCGCTCAAGGGCGTCGTGGCCGACGGCCAGATGCTGGCCGTCGGCGGTTTCGGGCTCTGCGGCATCCCCGAGGCGCTGATCGACGCCCTGCGCGATAGCGGCGTGAAGGGCCTCACCGTCATCTCCAACAACGCCGGCGTGGACGGATTCGGCCTCGGCAAGCTGCTGGAGACGCGGCAGATCACGAAGATGATTTCCTCCTACGTGGGCGAGAACAAGGAATTCGAGCGGCAGTACCTGGCCGGCGAACTGGAGCTGGAGTTCACGCCCCAGGGCACGCTGGCCGAAAAGCTGCGCGCCGGCGGCGCGGGCATCCCGGCCTTCTTCACGAAGACCGGCGTGGGCACCATGGTGGCCGAGGGCAAGGAACTGCGTGAGTTCGACGGCGAGACCTACGTCATGGAGCGCTCGCTGGTACCCGACGTGGCGCTGGTCAAGGCGCACCGCGCCGACAAGTCCGGCAACCTGCAGTTCCGCCTCACCGCGCGCAACTTCAACCCGGCGGCGGCCACGGCCGGCAGGGTCTGCATCGTGGAGGTGGAGGAGATCGTCGAGACCGGCGCCATCGCACCGGACGATGTCCACCTGCCCGGCATCTACGTGCACCGCATCGTGCACAACCCCACGCCGGAAAAACGCATCGAGAAGCGCACCGTGAGCGCCGCGGCGCCGGTCGATCCGGTCGCCGCCAAGGTCGAGGCCCAGACCGCCATCGCCCAGGCCGCCGCTGCCGCCGAAGCCGAACTGCCCGTCGTCCCCACCGTGCCCGCCAACAAGAAAGAAGGAGCCTGACATGCCCTGGACCCAAGACCAGATGGCCGCGCGCGCGGCGCAAGAGCTGGAAGACGGCTTCTACGTGAACCTCGGCATCGGCATTCCCACGCTGGTGGCCAACCACACGGGCGACAAGGAAGTGTGGCTGCAGTCCGAGAACGGCATGCTCGGCATCGGCGCGTTCCCGACCGAAGACCAGGTGGACGCCGACCTCATCAACGCCGGCAAGCAGACCGTGACCACCATTCCCGGTTCGTCCATCTTCGGCAGCGACCAGTCGTTCGCCATGATCCGCGGCGGCAAGATCAACCTCTCGATCCTGGGCGCCATGCAGGTGAGCGAGAAAGGCGACCTCGCCAACTGGATGATCCCCGGCAAGATGGTCAAGGGCATGGGCGGCGCCATGGACCTGGTGGCCGGCGTGAAGCGCGTGATCGTGCTGATGGAGCACGTCGCGAAGAAGAAGGACGGCACCGAGGACCTGAAGATCCTGCCGGCCTGCACGCTGCCGCTCACCGGCGTCGGCGTGGTGGACCGCATCATCACCGACCTGGCCGTGATGGACGTCACGCCCGAAGGCCTGCGCGTGGTCGAACTCGCGCCGGGCGTGGAGTTCGACGCGCTGCAGGCCAGGACCGGCGTGAAGCTGCTGGCGTCCTGAAAGCGCCGGCCCCGGCCCCCCCCGGGCTGCGCGGCCCGGCAGTGGCCGGTCGGCGTGGGGCCGTGGGGCCGGGCAGGGCGGTGGATACCTGCAGGTGCCGTGAGGACGAGATCCCCGCCGACAGCGCGCAATGATAGAAAATGCGTAAATGTCACCACAAGTAACCACGGGGCTGCTATGCTGCCCCATACCTGGGGTGGCTGCGCCGGCGTGACGTTGCCCGGTCGCGCACCGCCCCCGCTTCATCAAAGGATCCGACATGCTGTCCACCCCCTCGTCCTCGCACCACCGCTCGGGAGGCCAGGCCGCTGCCACCCCACCCGCCGAGTACCTGACTTTCCGCCTGGGCCAGGAGGAATACGGCATCGACATCCTGCGCGTGCAGGAAATCCGCTCCTACGAGCAGCCCACGCGCATGGCGCACGCACCCGAGTTCATCAAGGGTGTGATCGACCTGCGCGGCGTGATCGTTCCGATCGTCGACCTGCGCCTGAAGCTCAACTGCTCCAAGGCCGAGTACACCGACTTCACCGTCGTCATCATCCTGAACGTGGGTGGCACGGTGCTGGGTGCGGTGGTGGACGCCGTCGCCGACGTGGTCGAGCTCTCGAAAGAGGCCATCCGTCCCGCGCCCCAGTTCCAGGGCCAGGTGGATTCCGCCTTCGTCACCGGCATCGCCACGCTCGGCGAGCGCATGCTGATCGTGATGGACATCGAATCGCTGCTCAGCAGCGCCGAGATGGGCCTGGTGCGCTCGGTCGCCACCAACTGACGGGCGGGCGCCTTGGCGCCCTTGCCGGTTTCCATCGGGCCGGAGCGCGTGCGCGGCGGCGCAAGGGGGCTCTCCTTGCGCCTCAGCCCGCGCCTTCGCCAGCCTCCGCCTTGAAGGGGCTGTGCTCCTGCAGCTCTTGCAGGTAGCCGTCCACGCCCCGGCCCTCGCGGCGCAGAAAGTCCTCCACCGCCGATGCAAAACCCGGGTGGGCGAGCCAGTGCGCGCTGGTGGTCGCCACCGGCATCAGCGCGCGCGCCATCTTGTGCTCCCCCTGGGCCCCGCCTTCGAAGCGCTGCACGCCGTGTGCGATGCACCAGGCCAGCGGCTGGTAGTAGCACGCCTCGAAGTGCAGGCAGTCCACGCGTTCCAGCGCACCCCAGTAGCGGCCATAGGCCACCGCGCCGCCCGGCGCGTCGGGCGCCCCCAGGGCGATCAGGCTGCAGGCGATGGGCTCGCCCCCGCGCTCGGCCACGAACAGCAGCCAGGCCTCGGGCATGTCCTGCGCCATGCGCTGGAAGAAATCGCGCGTCAGGTAGGGCGCGTTGCCGTGTTCCCAGTAGGTGCGTTCGTAGCACTGGTAGAAGAAATCCCAGTCCGACGGCGTGATCGCGCGCCCCTGCGCCCAGCGGAACGACACGCCCGCCTCGGCCACGCGGCGGCGCTCCTGCCGGATCTTCTTGCGCTTGTCCTGCGACAGCGTGGCGAGGAATTCATCGAAGCTTCCGAAGGCCGCACCCGTTCCCGGCGCGGCGTTCTGCCAGTGGAACTGCACAGTCTGCCGCAGCATGAGCCCGTTCGCGCGGGCCGCCTCCACGTCTTCACTGGCGGCGAACAGCAGGTGCAGCGACGACAGCCCTGCCTCCGTGCACCACTGCACCAGCCCCTGCACGAGCATCGCGCGGGCCGCAGCATCCACCGCGAGCAGCCGCGCTCCCGGAACGGGCGTGAACGGCACCGCGACCACCGCCTTGGGGTAGTACTCCACGCCGTGGCGCGCGTACGCATGCGCCCAGGCATGGTCGAACACATACTCGCCGTACGAATGCGATTTGGCATACACCGCACAGGCCGCCACGAGCGTACCGGCGCGCCGCAGCGTGCAGAAGACCGGCGTCCAGCCCGTGTCCGGCACGGCACTGCCGCTGTCGTGCAGCGCCGCGAGGTAGGCATGCCGCATGAAGGGTGTGGGGTGCGCCTGCGCCTCCAGCAGCGCGTCCCATTCGTGGGGCTGCACCCCGTCGGGCGAGGGATGGCATTGCAGGGTGTAGTCGCCGGGGGAATCCGTGGGGGCGTCGTCGTGCAGGCTCAAGGCGCGGTCCGTAGCGTGGGTGGTGGTCGGTGCGGGCTCCATGATGGCGCAAAAGGCGTGACCCGCGGCGCCGCGCAGGTACGTCCATCCACTGCCTAAAAAATCAGCATTGCAACAAATCTGTAATGAATCCAAGGGTTTACCCGCGCCCTACAGCGCAAGCCACGGCTTATCCACAGAGTTGTCCAGTGCGTGCGGGGATAACGCGCCGCCCTGCCGGGCCGGAAGGCGGATGACATAATCGACGGAGTCTCCTTCCGTACCTTCTCCATGCCATTCGTCATCAGCATCGCGCAATTCAACTTCTTCGTCGGCGATGTCGAAGGCAATGCCCGCAGGATCGTCGATGCCGCGCGCGATGCCCATGCCCAGGGCGCGGCCCTGCTGCTGACACCTGAACTGGCGCTGTGCGGTTACGCGGCCGAAGACCTGTTCCTGCGCCCCGCGTTCCAGGCAGCCTGCGAGCGGGCGCTGGACGGCATCGCACGCGCGACGGCCGACCTCGGCGACCTCGCCGTGGTGGTCGGCCACCCCTGGCGGCGCACGGTGGACGGCGTGGAGTGGTGCCACAACGCGGCCAGCGTGCTGCGCGCCGGCCGCATCGAGCACACCTACGCCAAGCAGGAACTGCCCAACTACGCCGTCTTCGACGAGCGCCGGTACTTCGACGCCGGCACCGAACCCTGCGTGTTCGACGTGCGGGGCGTGCGCATCGGCCTGCTGATCTGCGAGGACGCGTGGTTCCCGGCCCCCGCGCGGCAGGCCGCCGATGCGGGCGCGCAGCTGCTGGCCACGCTGAACGCCTCGCCGTTCCACCTCGGCAAGAGCGCCGAGCGCGAGCAGATCATGCGCGAGCGCGTCGCCGAAACCGGCCTGCCGCTCGTCTACGCGCACCTCGTGGGCGGACAGGACGAGGTCGTCTTCGAAGGGCGTTCGTTCGCGCTGGACGCCACCGGTTTCGTCACCGTCCGCGCGCCGGGCTTCCAAGAGGCGCTGGTCCACGTCACCGTGGAGGCCGCTCAAGACGGCGGGGAGGGCGGGCTCCGGTTCGTGCCCGACGTGGCGCCGATTCCCGCGCCCGAGGCGGATCTGTGGAGCGCACTGGTGCTGGGCGTGCGCGACTACGTGGGCAAGAACGGTTTCCCCGGCGCGCTGCTGGGGCTGTCCGGCGGCATCGATTCCGCGCTGGTGCTCGCCATCGCCGTGGATGCGCTCGGCGCCGACAAGGTGCGGGCGGTGATGATGCCGTCGCCCTACACCGCGGACATCAGCTGGATCGACGCGCGCGACATGGCCGAGCGCCTGGGCGTGCGCTACGACGAGATCGCGATCGCGCCGGCGTTCGAATCCTTCAAAAGTGCGTTGGCGGAAGAGTTCGCCGGCCGGGCCGAGGACGCCACCGAGGAGAACCTGCAGGCGCGCATCCGCGGCACGCTGCTCATGGCGCTCTCCAACAAGTTCGGCGCGGTGGTGCTCACCACCGGCAACAAGAGCGAGATGGCCACGGGCTACTGCACGCTCTACGGCGACATGGCCGGCGGATTCGCGGTCATCAAGGACGTCGCCAAGACGGCGGTCTACGGGCTCGCCCGCTGGCGCAATGCGCACGACCCCTTCGGCACCGGCGCCGCCCCCATCCCCGAGCGCATCATCACGCGCCCGCCGAGCGCCGAGCTGCGCCCGGACCAGAAGGACCAGGACAGCCTGCCACCCTACGACGTGCTCGACGCCATCGTCGCGCGCTACATGGAGAACGACGAACCCATCGAATCCATCGTCGCCGCCGGCTACGAGCGGGCGGACGTCGAGCGGGTGACGCGGCTCATCCAGATCAACGAATACAAGCGCCGCCAGGCCCCCGTCGGCATCCGTGTCACGCGCCGCAGCTTCGGCAAGGACTGGCGCTATCCCATCACCAACCGCTTCCGGGCCTGAGGTACTGCTCGCTCCCGCGCGCCGTCCGCCCGATCCACTTTTTGCCCAGGAGTCTGTCCCCCATGAAAATGATCACCGCCGTCATCAAGCCCTTCAAGCTCGAGGAGGTCCGGGAGGCCCTGGCCGAATGCGGCGTCACCGGCCTGACCGTGACGGAGGTCAAGGGCTTCGGCCGCCAGAAGGGCCACACGGAGCTCTACCGCGGCGCCGAGTACGTGGTGGACTTCCTGCCGAAGGTGAAGGTGGAAGTGGTCGTCAAGACCGACGACGTGGACCGCTGCGTCGACGCGATCGTCGGCGCCGCGCGCACCGGCAAGATCGGCGACGGCAAGATCTTCGTGACCGAAGTGGAGCGCGTGGTGCGCATCCGCACGGGCGACCTCGACGACGCGGCGGTCTGACCGCAGGGGGCGGGCGGCGTCGGGCCCGTCCAGATCGCGGCCCGGCCTCGGGACGAGGTGCCGGGCCCGGTGCTCAGATCACCGACCGCAGCGGCACCGTGTCCATCCGGGTGCCGGCGGCCTCCACCAGCCCGCGCAGCAGCGCGTCCGGCTCCGTGCCCACGGCCAGCAGGCCCATCTGCCATTCGCTCATCAGGCCGCTGCGCACGCTGTGCCGCAGGAAATCGAGCAGGCCGGCGTAGTAGCCGTCCACGTCCAGCAGGCCCAGCGGCTTGTCGTGGTAGCCCAGCTGGCGCCACGTCCACACCTCGAACAGTTCCTCGAACGTGCCGATGCCGCCCGGCAGCGCCAGGAACGCGTCGCAGCGCTCGGCCATCATCGCCTTGCGCTCGTGCATCGTCTGCACGATGTGCAGCTCGTCGCAGTCCTGGTTGGCGAGTTCCTTGTCCACCAGGGCCTGCGGGATGATGCCGACCACGCGGCCGCCGGCGCGCCGCGTGGCTTCCGCCACCGTGCCCATCAGGCCGCTGCGGCCGCCGCCATACACCAGCTGGCCGCCATGGCGGCCGATCCATTCGCCCACGGCGATCGCCGCATCGGCGAACGCCGGATTCTCCCCAGGACGCGAGCCCAGGTACACGCAGATCGAAAAAGCAGGAACGGTCATCCGAAAAACCTCTGGAACAACGCCGCGGCCCACACCGCGGCACAGAACAGCAGACTCAGCAGCACCGCGGCACTGCCCATGTCCTTGGCGCGCTTGGACAGCGCATGCCACTCGGGCCCGATGCGGTCGATCGCGGCCTCCACGGCGGAATTCAGCAGTTCGGTGACGAGCACCAGCACCACCGCGCCGCACAGCACGGCCGCTTCCACCCAGCCCCTCGCCACCCAGAAGGCCAGCGGCAGCAGCACGCAGGCCAGCATCGCCTCCAGCCGGAACGCCTTCTCGGTCCAGCCGGCCCGCAGGCCGTTGCAGGAATGGAGGCCCGCATGCCAGATGCGGTGGATGCCGCGCCGGGCCTTGTGGGGATTGTCGAAGATCGGTGTGTTCATACGAAGACAAAAGCAGGGACAAGAGGGAGCCATGGCGCTTGGCATCAAACATTGCCTGCGCGCTGGAATCTGACGCGGCCTCACCCGTCAGAAGGCCGCGGAGCAGGCCAGGCCAGCAGGCGCAGGGACGCTGGCGCCGTCCCTCTTCCCGCCCGCGCAGCACGGCGAGCGCGGGGAGAAACGGCGCAGCCGCTCAGGGGGGTGTTCCCTCCGTGCCCACCAGCCGTGTCCCTGCCCACGCATCGTGCCAGAACTGCCGCTCCGGATGGAACCGGCTCAGCAGCGCCCAGATGGCGACCCATCCCAGCGTGAGGACAGTGATCTCTCCGGCGCCCAGGCCCAGCGGGCCGAGCACGGCCAGGGGCGGCAGCAGCCAGAGCCAGCTCAATACATAGCGCCACAGGGCCCGGGCCTGCGTCACCGGCGCACCGCGGCGGTCCACGAGCCGGATGTGCCACGTCTTCATGGCCAGCGTCTGGCCCTTGGCCCAGAACCACGTGAAATAGATGCCGAAGATGACGAACAGGAACGCCATCCGCAGTGCGCGGTGGTCCAGCGCGTGGCGCGACTGGCTGAGCGCGTCGAACAGGTAGCCCGAAATGAACACCACGCCGAACATCAGGATGCCCTCGTACAGCCAGCATGCCATGCGCCGGCGCAGCGACGGCGTGCGGACGGGGAGGGCGGCCGTGCCGCCAGCGCCAGGCGCATTGCCGGCGGCCGCGGGAACGGAGGAAAGACCAGGATCCTGGGGGCGGGTGGTGGAAGGCATCCCGCGATTATTGCGGCGCGTACTGCGATTCGGTATCGCGCGACTCCTGCTGGGAGGCGGGAGACGGCGAAGAAGAGGGCGACTGTGATTCGGACCCGGGTACGAGGGGAGGCAGCGGCGCGGGCACGGCGCTCGGAACGGCCACCGGCTGGGTCGCGACACCCGCGGCCGAGGCGGGAGCGGCGGGTGCCGAGGCCGGCGACGGCGCCAGCAGCACGGGCAGGGCCTGCATCGGGTGCGAAGCCGGCGGCGTGGGGATCTTCGGCGCATTGGCCCGGTTGGCCGCTGCAGTCGCCGCGGGCACCCGGGCGAGCTTGCGCGGCGACACGGGCCGGATCGCGGTCGCCGCTCCGGCCGGCCGGGGCGCGGCGCGCGCGGCGAGCTGCCGCTTCTCTTCCTCGCTCAGTGCGAGATAGGCCTCCCACTGCGCGCGCTTGTCGTCGGCGGCCAGCCGGTTGGTCAGCGCATAGTTGAGACGCGCCTGGCTCCGCTGCTGGCCGCTCAGATTGGCCCAGTCGGTGATGCGGTCCTGCAGTTTCTCGCGCTCGCGCGGCGACAGGCCGGGGAACGACGCGGCCAGGGTCAGCCAGTGGCGCTTCTGCGCTTCGCTCATCGTGGCCCAGCGGTCGCTCAGGGGCGCCAGCGCCTGCTTCTGCACCACCGTCAGCTCGGACCATGCGGGCCCCGTGCCGGCACCGTCCGGATCGGGCAGGGCCAGCCGCACCTCGGGCCCGCGGGCCGTGTGCTTGCCGGCCAGGGCCTCGGCCGGCACGGGCGCGCCCGGCGCCATGCCCGCCTGGCGCCATGCCTGCCACCCGGCGGCGGAGAGCACGCCCAGCAACGCGAAAGCCAGCACGGCGGCTGGCATCAATCGGGGGGCGGCGAGCGAGTCAATGGGCATGCAGGGCAGGGGTGTCAGCGGTTCGGTGTCTGTGCGGAAGTCTTGAGGAACTGCACGAAGCCCGGGTCGGAGTAGGCGGACGGCGGCAGGTCGTCGGTGAGCAGTGCGGCATCCACCTCCGCCACTTCGTGGAGACCCTTCTCGTCCTGCGACATGTTGATGACGACGAGGCCCACCGCCAGTGCCGTGAGGGGAATGGCGGACACCAGCGCCCGCCACCATTTCCCGCGCTCTCCGCCCCGGCCCAGCATGGCCGCGCCGCCCTTGCCTCCGAGCACGGCGGCAGCACCGGCCGCCTGGCGGACGGGCACCGCCACCACACGCTTGCGCCGCGCGAGCGCCTGAACGCGCGAGGCGCGCAGCCGCTCGGTGATGTCGTAGGGCATGTCCGCGGTGCCTTCCGACAGGCGCGCGGTGACGCGGCGCGCGAACCGTTCGGCGGCGTCCTCATGGGGGGAGAGGTGCGGGGTGGTGGAGTTCATAGTTCGATTCCTCTTGCCTTCAGTGCCTTGCTGAGGGTCTGGATGGCGCGGAAACAGTGGGTCTTGACGCTGCCTTCCGAGCAGCCCATGGCCGCGGCCGTCTCCGCAACATCCATCTCCTCCCAGTAACGCATCAAAAAGGCCTCCCGTTGACGGGCGGGCAGCTCCTGTATCTCGGATTCGATGTCCCGGAAGACCTGGGCGCGGCGTGCCAGATCTTCCGCGCTCTGCGCCGTCTGCGTCTCTTCGAGGCCCGAATAGGCTTCCAGCAGATCGAAATCGTCGCCGTCGTCGCCCGGGCCCTCGAAGTCGCTCATGTTGGAAAAGAGCGCATTGCGCGTCTTCTGCCGGCGGAACCAGTCGAGCGTGCAGTTCGACAGGATGCGCTGGAACAGCATCGGCAGTTCCGCCGCGGGCTTGTCGCCGTAGTGTTCGGCCAGCTTGAGCATGCTGTCCTGCACGATGTCCAGGGCGGCTTCCTCGTTGCGCACGTGGTAGACCGAGCGCTTGAAGGCTCGTTTTTCGACGCTTTTGAGGAAGTCGGACAGTTCTTGTTCGGTCGCCAAGTGAAATCGGGGCCCGTGGGGGCTGGCAGGGGGAGCCGTGCGG
>Ga0308159_1001144_pt1 | contig 42745 bp, 30 predicted proteins | sample PhyCR1_FD_201040 | JGI IMG/M metagenome (GOLD analysis project Ga0308159, IMG submission 201040) | Phyllosphere microbial communities from UC Gill Tract Community Farm, Albany, California, United States - DLSLC.R1 | ecosystem: Host-associated > Plants > Phyllosphere > Unclassified | place: USA... | reverse complement strand
CAAGCTGTCGCCGATCCGCGCGCTGTCGTGGACGGCGAGCACCATCATCAACGTGATCCGTGGCCTGCCGATCATCGTGCAGCTGTTCTACATCTACTTTGTGCTGCCGGACATGGGGGTGCACCTCACCGCGTTCTATGCCGGTGTGATTGGCATGGGCATCGCCTACTCGGCGTACCAGGCCGAGAACTTCCGCACCGGCATCATCGCCGTCGAACAAGGCCAGCGAGAAGCCGCCGAAGCCTTAGGGATGCGTTCGGCGCTGATGATGCGCCGGGTCATCCTGCCGCAAGCGTTTCGCATCGCCCTGCCGCCGTATGGCAACACCCTGGTAATGATGCTCAAGGACTCGTCCCTGGTATCGACCATCACCGTCGCCGAAATGACCCGCCAGGGCCAACTGATCGCTTCGTCGACCTTCCAGAACATGACCGTCTACACCCTGGTCGCCCTGCTCTACCTGCTGATGAGCCTGCCGCTGGTGTATGGCCTGCGTCGTATGGAACAGCACTTGGGCCGGAGGAAAAAAGCATGATTGAGATTCGCCAATTGCAAAAGCACTACGGCAGCCATCGCGTGTTGCACGGTGTCGACCTGGACGTGGCCAAGGGTGAAGTGGTGTGCCTGATCGGCCCCTCGGGCTCGGGCAAATCCACCCTGCTGCGCTGCATCAATGCACTGGAAGCCTATGACGGCGGGCAGATCAATGTGTTCGGTGAACCCGTGCAGCGCGGCAGCAAGACCGTACACGCCCTGCGCAGCCGCATGGGCATGGTGTTCCAGCGCTTCAACCTGTTCCCGCACCGTACGGTGCTGGAAAATGTGATGGAAGGTCCAGTGTACGTAAAGGGCGAACCACCCCAGCAGACGCGCGAAGAAGCCGTGGTGCTGCTGGAAAAAGTCGGCCTTTCGGCAAAAGCCGATGCCTACCCGGAACAGCTCTCCGGCGGCCAGCAACAGCGCGTGGCTATCGCCCGCGCCCTGGCGATGAAACCTGACGCCATGCTGTTCGACGAACCGACCTCGGCCCTCGACCCGGAACTGGTCGGCGATGTACTGGCGGTGATGCGCACCCTCGCCGACGAAGGCATGACGATGATCGTGGTCACCCACGAGATGGGCTTTGCGCGGGAAGTGGCCGACCGCGTGTGCTTCCTGCATGGCGGCTACATCGTTGAAAGCGGCGCCGCCGAACAGGTACTGGGCCACCCGCAACATCCGCGGACCCAGGACTTTTTGCGGCGGGTGCTGCACCCCACGGGCGATACGCGGAGCCTGTCATGAAGTCATTGTGGTCGGCGACTGCGCCCTCGGTGGTGCCGACGCCTGCGTTGGGCGAGTCGGTGAAGGTGGATGTGGCGATTGTCGGTGCCGGCTATACGGGCCTATCGACGGCGCTGCACCTGGCCGAACGCGGCGTGAGCGTGTGCGTGCTGGAGGCCAATGAGCCCGGCTGGGGCGCGTCGGGGCGCAACGGCGGGCAGGTCAACCCCACCCTCAAATACGACCCGGAGCAACTGATGCGGCTGTTCGGGCCGGAGCGCGCCGAACCGTTGATCTCGACCGTATCGAGTTCAGCTGACCTGGTGTTCGAGCTGATCGAAAAGCATGGCATTGATTGCGCGCCGGTACGCAAGGGCTGGATGCAGGTTTCATATACCGAAAAAGGCGTCGCCGGGCTGCACGCACGCGCGGACCAGTGGGCCAGGCGCGGTGTGCCGGTGCAGCGCCTGGATGCGGCGGCGGTGGCCTCGCGCATGGGCAGCGATGCGTTTGCCGGCGGCTGGCTCGACGGCCGCGCGGGGGCGATCCAACCGCTGGCATACACCCGTGGGTTGGTGGGCGCTGCGCTGGCAGCCGGCGTACGGATTCATGGGCAAAGCGCGGTGACAGGCTTGCAGCGCCAGGGCGCTGGCTGGCAATTGCAAACGGCTTCGGGTGCACAGGTAACAGCCGAGCAAGTCGTGCTGGCCACCAATGGCTACAGCGGCAACCTGTGGCCGGGCATGGCGCAGAGCATCCTCGCGGCGAACAGTTTTATCGTCGCCACCAAACCCTTGAGCGGACGCGCCGCGGACAGCATCCTGCCAGGCCAGGAGACCGTCTCCACCGCACAAAAGCTGCTGCTGTACTTTCGCAAGGACAGCCATGGCCGTTTGCTGATGGGCGGACGCGGGCTGTTCAACGACCCCACTTCGCCCACCGATTTCGCCCATCTGGAGCGCTCGTTGGCGTTGTTGTTCCCGCAGTTGGGGCCATTGGAATTTGAATACCGTTGGGCGGGCCGCATCGCGATTACACGGGACTTCATGCCCCACGTTCACCAGCCCGCGCCAGGGCTGACCTTGGCGCTGGGTTGCAATGGCCGAGGGATCGCGTTGTGTACCAGCCTGGGGCAGCAACTGGCGGGCAAGCTGTGTGACAGCAACGCGGACTTCGCCTACCCGGTGACGCCGTTGCAGCGCTTGCCGATGCATGGGTTGCAGCGGTTTTACATTGGGGCGGGTGTTGCGTGGTATAGCCTGCTGGACCGACTCAATGTGAGCTGAACACGCCCTGACTCACACCACAAACGCATGTGTGTGTGTGGAGGGGGGCTTGCTCGGGAATGCGGTGTGTCAGTCACTGTATCGGGTACTGATCCAACGTTTTCGCGAGCAAGCTCGCTCCTACAAGGGTGTTGTCAAAACACCGACCACCCAATGCGCTCACTCAACAACTCCAACGCCTTCATCCCCGCCAGCGAGTTCCCCGCTGCATTCAACTCCGGCGACCATACGCACACCGTGAATTGCCCCGGCACCACCGCAACGATCCCGCCGCCAACCCCACTCTTGCCCGGCAAGCCCACGCGGTAGGCAAAATTCCCCGCCTCGTCATACAGCCCGCTGGTGGCCATGATCGAATTGACTTGCTTGGTTTGGCGCGCGGTGAGGACCTGTTCGCCGCTGTGGGCGCTCACGCCTTCGTTGGCCAGGAAGCTGAAGGCCCGGGCCAAGTCCAGGCAGCTCATCTGCAACGCGCAGTAGTTGAAGTAGCTGTGTAGCACCGCATCCACATCGTTGTGGAAATTGCCGAACGACTTCATCAGGTAGGCCATGGCCGCGTTGCGTGCGCCGTGCTGGGCTTCTGATTCGGCAACGACGCTGTTGACCAGGATCTGCGGGTTGCCGGACAGGCGTCGCACAAAGTCGCGCATCGACAAAATCGGCACGGCGAAACGTGATTGGTTGATGTCGCAGATGACCAGCGCGCCGGCATTGATGAACGGGTTACGCGGGCGACCGCGCTCGAATTCCAACTGCACCATGGAGTTGAATGGCTGCCCCGAGGGCTCGTGGCCCAGGCGTTCCCAGATGGTCTCGCCGCCGTGGTCGATGGCCTGCACCAGGCTGAACACCTTGGAAATGCTCTGCACCGAGAACAGCGTGTCGGCATCACCGGCGCAATAGGCCGAACCATCGTTGCCGTACACGGCGATGCCGAGTTGGTTGGCGGGCACGTCGGCGAGTGCGGGGATGTAGTCGGCGACGTTGCCGAGGCCGATCAGTGGACGCACTTCGTCGAGGATCGACGAAAGCATCGCCTGCATGTCTTGTCCTGTCATCTGTGTTGGAATCGCTGGTAAACGGGTCGCGGAGGATACTTCAATGCGCCCGAAAGCCCCACACAATCTCGACCACGCGCTCGGCGATCACCAGGTAGACCAGGATCAACAATAACTGCAGCGCCAGGTGATAGCGCAGCTTGGCAAGCCGGCGGATTCCATCGCTGACATTCAAGAGCATCAGCAGCGTCGACAGGATGATCAGGCCCCAGCCGGCCACGCTGGAGGCAAACACCCCGATAAACAAGTCACGCTGGCCGAGCAACGTATTCGTCCCCGCCGCAAATAGCAGCGCACACACCAGCAGGTTTTTCACGTTGTCGAAGATCTGCGTGCTCAGATCGTTTTCCAACAACGCCATATACCGTTTCCATAACGTGCGCATGGCAAGTACCGGGTTGGGATCACTCGTCAATCAAAGTAGTCCAAATGCCCGTACACTGCACCGTTGCGCTTATTCCACGAGGACTTTTGCATGAAATTGATGATCGGCCTGGCCGCCCTGCTGTTGGTATCGGCTTGCACCACGAACACGCCCAGTACGCCCCCGGCCCAAGACGCCGCTGCGTCGACGTGCCTGGCAGGCGGCGGCACGATGAAGCAAGTCGGCAAGTTGCAGACCTGGAAGTGCATCACGCCATACAAGGACGCGGGCAAGGCGTGTACCGACTCGAGCCAGTGCGAGGGTGACTGCCAGACCAGCGTGACCACGCAAACAGGCGCCACACCCATCAGCGGCACCTGCCAGGTGGACAACAGCCACTTCGGCTGCTCGGCAACGGTGGAGAAAGGCAAGCTGGGTCGGGCGATCTGCGTGGACTAAAGGTCGGCACTTACCTACCTGGGCGTTAAATCCGCTGTCCTGATGCGGGGTCAGCGCTGAACCGGGATGCGAATGTCACCGCCGCGGCACTGGGTCTTCACGCTCTTGGGGCAACCGGCAAAGCGCAGTTCCTTGCTCAGGCACACCCGTACTTCGGACAGCACCTTGCCCTTGCAGATTACCGCCACGCTGTGTTCGCCCATGGCGGGGTTGCTCTGGCGGAACAGCCGCTCTATTTCCCGTGCCTCAAGGTAATTGGGCACATTGAATGGCTGCAGTTGCTGCGGGATTTGCACCGTAGCCAGCGCCGCATCGGTTGCTTGCAGGTAACGCGTGGCACCCAGGCCACTGCACGTACCGTGCTTGGCCCACTCGTGCCTGAGCAACGCCTGTGTGGGAAACATCAGCGCGCCCTTGGCCATGTCGTCGGCCGACAGCCGCGATTGCGGGTCGCACGACGCTGGCCACCCACCCCGTGCGTACTGCGGCCAAAGCCCATGCAGCACGAACCCGTAGCCTTTGCCCGTGCACTGTTCGTTAGCCGGGTGCGTCAGGCAGAACGTCGGTGACCACGACAACGACAGCACATAAAAGTCAAAATCCCCCGCCGGCCGCTGCTCCCGTGGTGCCGCGATTGCACTTGTGGCGACAGCCAGCCACAACATCATCCAGTACTTCATCCCTGTGTTCCCCAAGAAAAATGAACGGCCAGCCTATCGCGCCTACCCCGGGTGATGAGGGTTACGTTGTAGCACCTTGTCGAGGATCAGATCGGTCTTCAACGCTTCGATCGCCTGCGAGGGGTGTTCGGCTTCCCCGCGAATATGGGCATTCATCGCCAGCACGTGGTGCCACTGGATATGCGTGTGGCAAGGCACGTCCAGCACCTCGTCCACTTCACCCTCGAGGCGCAGCGGTTGGTCTTCAAACACCGCAAAGGTAATGCGCCCCTTGCTGCCGATCAGCTCGACCTTGTCTTCGCGACGGTCGGCGACAAAGTTCCAGCACCCCATGCCCAGTGCGCCGGACGCGAACGTCCAGCAGGCGGTCACTGCATCCTCGGCGGCGTAGCGCCCGGCCTGCCGTGCGGTAAAGCCCGAAACCTCGACAATATCCCCGGCGAGGTACTGGAACAGGTCGAACCCATGGCTGGCCAGGTCGGCAAAGTAACCACCACCGGCGATGAGCGGGTCGGTACGCCAATTGGCGGCGCTGGCATCGTCGGCGCCGGGGGGCTTGCAAAGGGTCCAGGTCAGGTGGCGCAATTGGCCAATGCGCCCGTCCAGCAGCCACTGGCGCACTTGCTGGAAACGCGGCAGCGAGCGGCGGTAATACGAGACAAACAGGTGCAGGCCGGCGCGCTCGAAGGTGCGTTGCATCAATGCACTTTGCTCGGCATTCAACGCCATCGGCTTTTCCACACAGCAATGCTTGCCCGCGGCGGCCACCATCAGGCTGTATTCGAGGTGGCTGTCGGGTGGGGTGGCGATGTACACCGCGTCCACTTCGGGATCGTCGATCAGGGCCTGGGCGTCGGTATAAAAGCGCGCAATGCCATGGCGTGTCGCATAATCGCGCACCGCTTCTTCACGGCGCCCCATTACCGCCACCAGCGCCGAACCTGGCGCTTTGTAGAAAGCGGGTCCACTCTTTAACTCAGTGACACTGCCACAGCCGATCATGCCCCAGCGTACGGTGCTCATCTGCTCTCCTCGTCCGTTTTGATCAAGCGGGCAGTATCCACATCCCCACACGTCAGCGCCATAACCACTTAGCATGACAATTGCATTACACTTTTATGACATTCATCCCACTGCGGGGGCACAGACGATGAAAATAAGAGCCACGGTCATTTGCGAACACGAGGGGCATATCCTCTTCGTGCGCAAGGCCAGATCGAAATGGGCGTTGCCGGGGGGCAAGGTCGAACGCAACGAGCGTCCGGTCGGTGCAGCGGAACGCGAGCTGGAAGAAGAAACCGGCTTGAACGTGGATGGCTTGCTGTACTTGCAGGAACTGAAGGCTCGCGACACCGTTCACCACGTGTTCGAAGCGTCAGTGGTGAACATTGCCGATGCAAAACCGTGCAATGAAATAATCGATTGCCAGTGGCACCCTTATGGCGCCATGGATGAACTGGACACCACCGACGCCACCCGGCACATCGTCAAATCCTTCCTACGTCGCCTGTAGCTCGGCACCCTGCCCGCTGGCCACTAGGCCTCGCCTCACCAAGCCATTCTCTTTCTGCCGTTCGACAAAGGATCTGACGAACGCGGCAGCGGCTGCATGCGCCACCGGAACCGCCATGGCCTGGCGGATGGTCATGAAGTCATCCTGCACCAGGCGCCACTGTTCGCACACTCGGGTTTGCAGAAAGTCGCGCACGCCCGCCGCCGCGTCCAGGCCTTGCTCGCTGAACCAGTCCACGGCGGCTGCCGAAGTCGGTGCCCGCACCAGTTCGGCATGCTGCAGCGTACGGCTCAGGTACAGGTCGTACGCCGCGCCCTGCCCAACGGCGATACGTTGCCCCGGCACATCCAACTGGGCGACGTGGGTGAAGGGTGAGCCCGCCGCCACCAGGTAAGTGCCCTTGATCGCCACATAAGGCGCGCTGAAGGCGATTTCCTGTTCACGTATCGGCTCGATCGCCAGAAATGCCACGCGCCATACATCCTCGGCCAGTGCGGCGAAGACGTTGCCCGCCGCCTCGAACGTAATCAGTTGCAACTCGACACCCAGCTCTTCGGCCAGCGCGTTGGCCAGCGCCACGGAAACGCCCTGGGGCTCACCGCCCAGGCCGCGTTGCGCCAATACCGGATTGCCGAAGTTGATGGCCGCGCGTAGCACGCCATCGGGGGCGAGTTGTCGCAGTACCAGTGGATCAGTCATCGAGCGCTCCTGGGCGGGTCCGTTGCACGGTCTTGCGGATCACAAACGGCAGCACGCCGCCGTGGACAAGGTACCCAAGCTCTTGCAGCGAGTCGAGACGCAGGGCCAGTGCGCTGTGAGCGATGCCGCCATCGGCACGTTCGATGCGCAGGCTGATCGGGTTTTCACCGACCTGCAGGTGTTCCAGGCCCAGGAACGTCAGGCGCTCACTGCCATCGAGCAACAAGTCCTGCACCGTTGCGCCTTCGCGGAAGACCAACGGCAACACGCCCATGCCGATCAGGTTGCTGCGGTGAATGCGTTCGATACTGCGTGCCACCACCGCCTTGATCCCCAGCAGGCTCAGGACCTTGGCCGCCCAATCGCGGCTGGAGCCAGCGCCGTAGTTGATCCCGGCAAACAGCACCGTGGGCGTACCGGCGTAGCTTTGCGCAGCGAGGTACAGCGGCTGGTAGGCGCTGTGGTCGGCAGTCCACGCCCACACGCCCTGACGTGGGGGTTGCGTCGGGTCCAGCAAGTTGTTCAGGCGTGGGTTGGTGAAGGCGCCGCGCACCATCACTTCGTGATTGCTGCGCCGGGTCGAGTACTGGTTGAAATCCGCCTCGGCCTCCCCTCGTTCGCGCAACCACGCACCGGCCAGACTGTCGGCCGGGATGGTGCCCGCCGGCGAGATATGATCGGTAGTGACGTTATCACCCAACACCACCAGCGCCCGCGCATTGCGCACAACCGGGCTGGTTGCCGGCAACCTCTGCACATCCGCCAGGTACTGCGGGCGGCGCAGGTAGGTGGAATCGGGATGCCAGGCAAACTGCACGCTGCCATCGGCCTCCAGCGCCTGCCAGTGATGCGTGCCTTGCCACAGCAGCTCACGGCGCTGCTGGAACAGCGCCGGGCGCACCACCTGCGCCACGTGCGCGGCCACCTCGGTATCGCTGGGCATCAGCTCCGCCAGGTACACCGGCAGGCCCTGGGCATCCAGCGCCAGCGGACGGCTGGACAGGTCGATATCGATGCTCCCGGCAATGGCGTAGGCCACGCACAGCGCCGGCGAGGCCAGATAGCCGGCCGGTACTTGCGGGTTGACCCGGCCTTCGAAATTGCGATTGCCTGAGAGCACCACCACGCCCTTGAGGCCTTGCTCGGCGAAGGCTTGCACATGGGCCTCAAGGCTGCCGGAGTTGCCGATGCAGGTCATGCAGCCAAAGCCCGCCAGGTCGAAACCCAGCGCGGCGAAATCCTCCAGCAAGCCTGCCGCTTCCAGATAGTCCGCAACCACCCGCGAACCGGGCGACAGCGAGGTCTTCACCCACGGCTTGCGCCCGACGCCACGCGCCCGTGCATTACGCGCCAACAGCCCAGCCTGGATCATCTGCGCCGGGTTGGCGGTGTTGGTGCAACTGGTGATCGCCGACATCACCACCGCGCCGTGGGTCAGCGGCGCATCAAACGATGGCTCCACAAACTGCCGTCCGAGTTCACCCTGCACGTGCTGATGAAACGAAGCGGCGGCGTTCGCCAACGACTGGCGTTGATGGGGCTGGTGCGGCCCGGCTACGCTGGGCTCCACCGCGGCCAGATCCAACTCGATCAGCTCATCGAACTGCGGCTCCGGCTCGCCGGCCTGGTGCCACAGGGATTGCACTGCCATATAGGCCGACACCTTGGCCAGCAACGGCGCCGGCCGCGCACTCAGTTCCAGGTAGGAAAGGGTCTCGTCATCGAACGGGAAAAACACCACCGTCGCGCCATATTCCGGCGCCATGTTCGCTACCGTGGCGCGGGCCGCCCAACTCAGTGACGACAAGCCGGGCCCGGTGAACTCCACAAACTTGCCGACCATGCTGCGCTGGCGCAGCCGTTCGGTCACGGTCAAGGCCAGGTCCGTCGCCGTCACGCCGGGACGCAAGGCATTGCGCACGCGAATCCCCACCACCTGGGGGAACGGAATCGGGACCGGCTCACCGAGCATCGCCGCCTGCCCTTCCAGCCCGCCCACGCCCCAGCCCAGCACGCCGATGGCGTTGATCATCGGCGTATGGCTGTCGGTGGCGACCATGCAGTCCGGGTGCAGCAACACACCGCCGTCGGCGGCGGGACTCTCCCACACCACCTGTGCAATGGACTCCATGTTCATCTGGTGGATGATCCCCGTGCCCGGCGGGATCACCTTGAAGTTGTCCAGGCTGGCCTGGGCCCACTTGATGAAACGGTAGCGCTCGCTGTTGCGGCGAAAGTCGATGTCCAGGTTGGCATCCACCGCGCCGGCTTCGGCGTAGTGTTCGACGATCACCGAGTGGTCGATGGTCAGCACGGCGGGAATCGACGGGTTCACCGCCGTCGGGTCACCGCCGAGCTCCGCAACCACATCGCGCATCCCGGCGAAGTCCGCCAGGGCCGGCAGGCAGGTGGTGTCATGAAACATCAGGCGGTTGGGCTGGAACGGCACCTCGCAGTCCAGTCCCGCCCCCGTGGCCCTTGCCAGCACCGGTGGCAAGGAGGCCGGGGCGCAACGGGCGATGTTTTCCAGCAGGATGCGCAGGGAATACGGCAACCGGTGCAGCTGCGCGGGCGTCAGCAGCTTATGCAGATCGATATAGGCGTAGCGCTGCCCGTCGATGTCGAGGTGGTTGAGAAAGTCGCTCATAGTTGGCCGAACACACGCTCGATACGCACCAGGCCCCAGTCCAGTTCCTCGCGGGTGATGGACAACGGCGGCGCGATGCGCAGCACGTTCTCATGGGTTTCCTTGGTCAGCAGGCCTTCGGCGAGCAGCGCTTCGCAGATTGGCCGCGCGTCGCGGTCCAGCTCCACACCGACCCACAAACCGCGGCCGCGAATTTCACGGATCACCGGAGAGTTCATCGCCCGCAAGCGTTCCACCAAGTAGTGGCCCAATTGCGCGCTGTTATCGATCAACCCCTCCTCTTCCAGCACGTTCAAGGCCTCCAGGCCAACCGCGGCGGCTAGCGGGTTGCCACCGAACGTCGAGCCATGGCTGCCGGCGTCGAACAGGTCCATGATCGAGTGATCCGCGACAAACGCCGACACCGGCATGATCCCGCCGCCCAGCGCCTTGCCGAGAATCAACGCGTCCGGGCGAATACCTTCATGCTGGAAGGCAAACCATTTGCCGGTGCGGCCCAGGCCCGACTGGATTTCGTCGAGAATCAGCAAGGTATTGGTTTCGTCACACAACTGACGCAGCTCACGCAGGAACCCGGTAGGCGGCACGCGGATACCGGCTTCACCCTGGATCGGTTCGATCAGCACCGCGCAGGTGTCGGCGGTGATGGCCTGGCGAAAACTCTCGATATCACCGAAGCGCGCCTCGGTGAAACCGTTGCAGAACGGGCCGAAGTCGGCCTTGTAGTCCGGCTCGGAAGAGAAGCCGACAATCGTCGTGGTACGGCCGTGAAAGTTGTTGTCGACCACCACGATTTTCGCCTGGTTCGCGGCGATACCCTTGACCCGATAGCCCCAGCGACGGGCGGCCTTGATCGCGGTCTCCACGGCTTCGGCGCCACTGTTCATCGGCAACGCGGAGTCGAAGCCGCTGAGGCGGCACAGCGTCTTGAGGAAATTGCCCAATGGCTCGCTGTAGAACGCGCGCGACACCACGCTGATCTTGTCGATCTGCGCCACGGCGGCGGCGCGGATGCGCGGATGCACATGGCCGTGGCTGACAGCGGAATAGGCCGACATCATATCCAGGTAGCGCTTGCCGTCATCGCCAATGGCCCAGACGCCCTCGCCCTTGACGATGACCACCGGCAGTGGCGAATAGTTATGGGCGCAGAATAGGTTTTCGAGGTTGATTGCCGGGTTGGCGTGCATGAGGTGTCCTGCCTGATAAAAATCTGAAAACGTTGAAGATCTACTGCAGGTGCTGGATTGCCAGCGATGGCGGTACCTTTGACACACCGCGTTCGCCGGCAGCCGGCTCCGACAGGTTTGATCGCATTTCAATTCACGCGCTGAGGAGCTTGCCGCTACGAATCGGTGTCGCACCGGAAACGCGGCCCAAGGGGTCGCCCGGCTTCACAAAGCGCACATCACGACGCATGTACAACACGCCGTTGTTGTGGCTATGGACGGTCACCGTCTGGCCGCTATGGGGATCGACGATATCGAACAACGCCTGCCCTGCTTCAATCCGGCTGCCGACCGCCGCACGATGCACCAGCACACCGGCGCTCGGCGCATAGAACTGCTCGCTGCCCGCCAACGGCGTGGCCGGGCTGCGCAAGGCGGGCAACGGCCGTGGGGTGCCTTCGATGGCGCCCAGGTGGGTCAGGTAATCAATAATCGCGGTGGCGTCATGGTCCGCCATTTCATAGGACACATCACGCTGGCCACGATGTTCCACGGTCACGGCAATGCTGCTGTCGGGGATCGGGAATCGATCACCAAAACGCTCGCGCAAATTCACCCATAGCAGGTACAGCGCTTCATCAAAGGAGTTGGCTTGGGAATCGGTGGCCAGCAAAGTGGCTTCGGCGCCGATGTAGCGCGCCAACGGCTCGATGGTCGGCCACACCGATTCACCGGTGTAGAGGTGCATCGCCGCTTCGCGGGAGCAGTGCAGGTCCAGCACGATGTCAGCATCGTGGGCCAGCAGCATCAGGGTCTGTTGCAGCGACTGGTATTCATCCATCGGGCGCGTGGCACGTAATGCATCGCCCCAGGCGGTGCGGATCAGTTTACAGTTGGCGTCGATATCCTGGCTGAGCAGGTGTTCGATCTTGCCGGCGATTTCCTGGTACGGCACCGGGAAACCACGGTTGTAATTGCGGCCGCTGCCCAGCTCGAAACGACCGCTGGGTGCGCCCATGATGTATTGGCCCAGACCGGCCGGGTTGGCCACGGCCACCAGCACGACCTGCGCATTCAGACGACCGGCATTTTCCAGTGCCGCCAGTTGCTGGCGCAGGTGCGCGGCCACCAGCATTGCCGGGGTCTCATCGGCATGCAGCGCCGCCTGGATGTAAATTTTCCGACCCGCCCCCACTGCACCGTAATGCTCACTTTCCACGTGCCTGTGGGTACCTTGTGTCGCTTGCAGCAAGGGGTGTTGATTAAGTTTCATAAAACAGAAATCTCGATATTCGAGTGATGGTTCTTGAGGAAACTTGCTTTTGAAAAGAGTATCGAGACCGGCTGATCGCCTGTAAGGGCGGCCAGGGCTATCTTGATCTGCAAAACCGATCAGCTGTGGGGCAAGGCGCTTTGGGCGAGCTGGGTTGCCGTGGTTAGCGGGCTTGTTGGGACAAGCCCGCTAACACAGACACCCCCTCAGGCCTCAACAAGACCGTTGGCATCCACGCGCTTACCAGAGCGCCAGGGTGTAGCCCAGCAGTACGCGGTTCTCGTTGACGTCGTTGTAGAAATTGCCCTTGGCCAGGGCGTTGCGCCAACGCATCGACACGCCTTTGAACGGGCCGGTCTGCACCACGTAGCTGATGTCCAGGTCGCGCTCCCATTCACGGCCTTCGCCGTTGAAGCCGATCACCTCAGCCGAATCACCCTTGGCGTACTTGATCCCGAACAGCAGGCCCGGCAGGCCCAGGTCGGCGAAGTTGTAGTCGTAGCGAGCGTGCCAGGCACGCTCCTTGGTCTGGGTGAAGTTAGTGAATTGGTACTCGGTGAACAGGTAACTGATCGAACCATCCAGGTAGGTGAACGGCGTGGTGCCGAACTGCCGCTGGAAACCGCCGCCGATGCTGTGACCGCCGTACTGGTAGGTCAGGCGCGTACTCAGTGCGCGGTTGTCGACATCACCAGCCAGGCCTGCACCGTCCTTGTCCGCCTTGAAGTAGCGCACGTCGGTTTTCAGTAGGCCGGGGCCCAGGCCGAAGCTGTTCTTGAAGCCGCCGTATTGCTGGTGGTAGATGCTGTCGAGCGCTGCGTAGTGATAGCTGAGCAAGGTGTTGGGGGTGAGCGAATAATCGCCGCCGGCGAAGCGGAACTGGTCGCTCAGGGCCGTGCTTTTGTAGACCTTGCTGACTGTGGTCAGCTTCATGTCTTCGTAGTTGGTGGAGTCGCGGTCTTTAGCCTGGTCCAACTGACCGAGGCTGATCTTGAGGTTGCTGATGTCGTTGGACACCAGTTGCGTGCCGCTGAACGACTGCGGGAACAGCCGGCTGGTGTTGGGCTGCAGGGTCGGAAGATCCGGCACTAGGTAGCCCACGCGCAGTTCGCTCTTGGCGAAGCGGGCCTTGGCGGTCACACCGAGCTTGGAGTAGTTGTCGGAGGCGCGCTTGTCGCTGTCACGCTGCAGCAAGCCGGTACCGGATTTGTCCGGACTGGAGTCGAGTTTCAACCCAAGCATGCCCATGGCATCCAGGCCAAAGCCCACCGTGCCCTCCGTAAAGCCGGACTTGATGCCGAGCAAAAAGCCTTGGGCCCATTCGGCACGCACCGATTGGGTGGCTTCTTCGCGGTAGTCGCGGTTGAAATAGTAGTTCTTCAATTCCAGCGTACCGCTGCTGTCCTTGATGAACTCGGCATGGGCGGCGAGCGGGATCAACCCGCTGCTCACGACGCCAACGCCGGTGATGAGTTGAGTCAGGGATTTTTTCATTTTTTTAAGCTCCTGGCAGTGTCATGGTTGGGTGTTTTTATTGTTCTTCGGGCATGGCTTCGCCGTTCGCGCAAATCGGTGATTTGCGCGGTGGGTGACGTCAGTCCTGGGTTACAGCGCTAGCGGTACGGGGCCCTGGCGGATGCGGTAGCCACCGTTTTCAAGTTTCTCCAAGGGGCTGGCGGCGGCCAGCAGCTTGCGGGTGTAAGGGTGTTGCGGGCGGTCGAAAATTTCGTCGCGCGCCCCCATTTCCACCACCCTGCCCTCGCTCATCACCGCCACCCGGTGGGCGATGCGTTCCACCGCCGCCAGGTCGTGGGAGATGAACAGGCAAGCAAAGCCGTACTGTGCCTGCAGGCGTTCGAACAGCTCGAGAATCTGTTTCTGAATGGTCATGTCCAAGGCGGAGATCGGCTCGTCGGCAATCACCAGGCGTGGGTGCCGCACCAACGCGCGACCAATGGCGACACGCTGGCGCTGACCACCGGACAGCTGGTGCGGGAAACGGTCGACAAACTGCTCGGCCAAGCCGATGTCCAGCAGCGTCCTGGTGACGCGTTCACGCTTCTGCTCGGCGCTCATGCCCGGCACATGGCGCAGCGGTTCAGCGAGGATGTCGCCGATTTTCATGCGCGGGTCGAGGGACGAATACGGGTCCTGGAAAATCATCTGGCATTGCAAGCGGTGTTCGCGGTTGCCGGACTTGAGGATGTCCACGCCTTCAAACTCGATGGCACCGGCACAGGCTTTGTTCAAGCCGACAATCGCGCGGCCCAGGGTAGTCTTGCCCGAGCCGCTGCCGCCCACCAGCGCAAGGGTTTCGCCCGGTGCGATGGTGAGGTTGGCCGAATGCACCACACGCTTGAACGGGGTGCGGCCCCACAGGCTGCGCGGGCCGGGGTGTTCGATGCACACGTCCTTGACCGTCAGCAACGGGCCGTCGGCCTGGGGCAAGTCCGCCAACACGCCACGGCGAGGCAAGGCTTCGAGCAACTGCCGGGTGTACTCGGCCTTGGGCGCGAGCAGGATCTGCTCGATGGTGCCCTGCTCCACCGCACGCCCCTCACGCATCACCACTACCTTGTCGGCGTAGCGCGCGACCAGGGACAGGTCATGGCTGATAAACAGAATCGCCGTGCCCTGCTCGCGGGTCAGGTCGAGCATCAGCTTCAACACGTCCAACTGCGCCAGGCAGTCCAGCGCCGTGGTCGGTTCGTCGGCAATCAGCAGCGCCGGGCGCAGCAGCATCACCGAGGCGAGCATGATGCGCTGGCGCATGCCGCCGGAAAACTCGTGGGGGAATGCAGCCAGGCAACGTTCGGCGTCCTTGATGCCGATATGGCCAAGCATTTCCAGGCTGCGTTCGCGGATCTGCGCGTCGGTGAGCTTGGTGTGCAGGCGCAGGCCTTCGGCCATTTGTTCGCCGATGCTCATGGACGGGTTGAGCGACACCATGGGTTCCTGGAACACCATGCCGATCTTGGCCCCGCGCAGTTGACGCAGTTGCTCGGGCTTGAGGCTGTTGAGGTCGTGGCCCTGGAACCGCACCTGGCCGCCGCAATGCTCCAGCGGTGGTGGCAGCAGGCCGATGGCGGCGCGGGCGGCCATGGTCTTGCCGCTGCCGGACTCGCCCACCAGCGCGACGATTTCCCCCGGCGCGATGGTGAAACTCAGGTCGTTGACCGCCAGCGGGCCGTGGGCGCCGACGCGGATTTTCAGGTGATCGACTGCCAACAGTACGTCAGTCATGCTCATTTACTCATCCGTGGATCAAGGCGGTCACGCAAGGCATCGCCGCACAGGTTGAACGCCAGCAACGCCATGGCGATGCAGACACCGGGAAACAGCCCCAGCCAGCTGGCCGTGGCGATATACGGCCGGCTGGCCGCGAGCATATTGCCCCAGGTCGCCGCCGGGGGCGGTACGCCCAGGCCGAGGAAGCTCAGGGAGCTTTCGGCGAGAATCGCCCAGCCGAACATGCTGGTGGCCAGCACGCACACCGGCGCCACGCAGTTCGGCGCGATATGGCGCAGCATGGTGTACAGCTCGGAATTACCGATCACCCGCGAGGCTTCGACAAATTCTTTCTCCCGCAGCGATAACACCGTGCCGCGCACCACCCGCACCACCGACGGCGTATAGGCCAGGCTCAAGGCGAAGACGATGCCATACAGGCTCGGGCCGATGATCGCCATCAACCCCAGGGCGAGCAGGATGCCGGGAAACGCGAGCAGCGCGTCGTTGATCATCATCAGGCCACGGTCGACCCAGCCGCGCAGGAAACCGGCCAGCAAGCCGAGGAACGTACCGGCGATAATCGCCATGCTCACCGTCAGCACACTCACCCACAGGCTGGTGTGTGCGCCGATCATCAAGCGGCTCAACACATCGCGGCCGTATTCATCGGTGCCCAGCCAATGCGCGGCGGTCGGCGCCTGCAACCGCGCCAGCAGGTTCAGCGCTAGCGGATCATGGGGCGTCCACACCAGGCCGAGCGCGGCCATGATCAACAGCAAGCCCAACAGGAACGCACCGATCAGCGCGTTCAACGGCGGCACGCGCCAGGCCCTGGGGGCACGCACCGGTGCAGGCAGCAGCACCTCGGGTGCAACAGGAAGTGGCTTATTCATAACTTAACCCTGGGGTCGAAGAGCGGGTACAGCAGGTCCACCAACAGGTTGACCAGCACATAGACAAAGGTCACCAGCAGCAGGCAGCCCTGCAGCACCGGGTAGTCACGGGCGTAGATGGCGTCGACCATCAGACGGCCGATGCCCGGCAGGGTGAACACGGTTTCCAGCACGGCAATGCCGCTGAGCAGGTTGCCGAGGATCAGCCCGATCAGCGTCAGGGTCGGTGCAAACGAGTTGCGCAGCGCGTGGCGCCACAGCACCGCACGTTCCGACAGCCCCTTGGCCCGTGCATGGGTGATGTACTCCAGGCGCAACACCTCGATGGCACTGGCCCGCGCCATGCGGGTGATCGCGCCGAGTTCCACCAACGTCAGGGTGACAATCGGCAACACGATGAAGCTCAAGGCCTGCCACGGTGACTGACCGAACGACACGTAACCCACCACCGGCAACCAGCCCAGCTTGATGCCAAACGCATACAGCAACAGCAGGCCGAGCCAGAAGCTGGGGATCGACAGCAGCAGCGTCGCGGTCGACACCACACTGAAGTCCAGCGCGCTGTCCTGCTTCCATGCCGACAGCAAGCCGGCCGGCACCGCAATCAAGGCCGCCAGCAACACCGACACCAGCACGATCCCGGCACTCACCTGGAAACGATCGAGGATCAGCGGCAACACCGCCTCATTGGTGGTGATCGAATGCCCGAGGTCGCCGCTGAGCACCGCCTTCAGCCAGATCACAAACTGCACCGGCAGCGGCTGGTCCAGGCCCAGGGACGCACGCGCGACCTCCAGGCTATGGGCATCGGCCATGTCACCAAGCATCAGCAGCGCCGGGTCGCCCGGTACCAGGCGGATGATTGCGAACACCATCAGCGAGATCAGCAGCAAGGTCGGGATCGACATCGCCAGGCGTTGGGAGATAAAACGAAACATCCTCAATTGCTCCCGGAAGCTGGGACGCTGACGGTCCACAGGCGCGGCTTGGACACCGGCCAGGTGCGCAGGCCCTTGACGTAGTCACGGCTGGCGGCGATCGCGTTGCCGTTGTACATCGGGATCATCGGGACGTCCTTGATCATCTGCTGGTGCAGTTGGTCGAACAGCGCCTGACGTTTGGTGATGTCGCCTTCGCGCTGAGCTTCACGCAGCCACTCGCGGGCCTGGGGGTTGTCCCAGACCTTGCGCGCTTCCTTGTCCTTGTCGCCGGTCATCGAGTCGAAACTCAGGGCCGGGTCGAGGCGTTCGGAGTACGGGAACGCCATCATCTGGTAGTTGCCGCTCTGGTAGCGCTCCAACTGCGTGCCCCACTCCAGGGTTTCCAGTTCGAGGTTGATGCCACTGGCCTTGGCCATGGCCTGGACGAACACACCCATGTCGAAGATCGCCGCGTAGCGTTTGTTGACGATCAGCTTGATCGGCTCGCCCTTGTAGCCAGCCTCACGCAACAGTTGCGCGGTCTTGGCCGGGTCGAAGGTGTAGCCCTGGTCTTCGACGGCCGTGTGGTAGCGGCTGCCGTTGGCGACCATCGAGTTATTGGCCTTGGAACGCCCGCCGGTGAGCGCTTCGACGATTTGCGCCGAATCCAGGGCATGGGCGATGGCCTGGCGTAGGCGCACATCTTTGAGCAGCGGGTCGCGGGTCTGGAACAGCAAGGCGTTGACCGACAGGGTGCCGCTGGAGGTCACGCGCACGCCGGGGTTGGCCGCCAGTTCGGTGGCGTCCAGCGGAGTGACGTCGATCAGCAGGTCGACGTTTTTCGACAGCAGGGCAGCTTTGGCGGCGGCCGGATCAGGGATCACCAGCAGGCGCACGCGGTCGAGGGTGGTGGATTTGTTGCCGGTGTAGCCATCCGGCTCTTTTTCATCACGGGCGCTGTAGTTGGGGTTACGCAGCAGTTCGACGTATTGACCGGGCTTCCACTCGCCCAGCTTGAATGGGCCGGTGCCTACCGGGGCTTTCCAGCTGCCATCGGCGTTGAGCGAGTCCGAGGACAGGATGCCGCTGCCGCCACATTCAGGCAGTGCGGTGCTGGTAAGGAACAGACCATTGGGCTTGTCGAGGGTGAACACCACGGTGAGTGGGTCCGGGGCGCTCATGTCGACGATCTTGGCGCCGCCGTGCCCATCGAATTCAGGCGCGCAGCGCCATTGCGTCTTGGGGTCGAGGAAGCGCTTCCAGGTCCACAGCACGTCGGCGGACGTCAGCGCCTTGCCATTCTGGAACTTCACCCCGTCACGCAGGTGGAAGGTATACCGCAGGCCGTCGTCGGACACCTGCACGTCCTTGGCCAGCAGCGGGCCGACGGTGGCGTCTTCCCGGAAGGCTACCAGCCCTTCGGTGATGTGCATGATCACCGCGTCCGAGTTGGTGTCGCGGTTCACACCTGGGTCGGTGCTGCGGATATCAGCGTTGAGCGCCACCTTCAACACACTTTCGGCGTGGGCAGTGCCCACCAGCGCCGCAGACAAAGCGCCTGCCAGGATAAAAGTCTTGTTCATGGATAAATGCACCTTAAATGATCCTTACGCTTGGGGTTCGGACGCTGGCAGGACCCAAAAAGAGGCACGGCCGAACACCTGGATAGTTGTTGTTGTTTTAATCGCCTTCACGGTTGGCGAATGTTCCTGGACCGATCTTATTCTTCACGCGGCAAGCTTGAGAAGAACGCTCCGAGTGATCAGGCTCGGCTTTTCCGATCACCCCTGGAGCCGATCACAACCTGCCCCCAGCCTACCGAAAAATCGGGGTCCGGAGCCCTTTGCATGTGTTCAAAAATAATGAACCTGATCGGCAATACCGATCTGTGCGCACCTATAGTCATCAGATAAGCTGGCAGTCATTCAATGGTTCAAATGCTGAAACCCGAGGCAGTCCTTCATGACACTCACCCACCTTCGTGCCTTCTGTGCCGTGGTCGAAAAAGGCAGCTTCCGCTCTGCCGCACGCCAGTTGGACGTGGCACAAAGCACCCTGACCCAATCGATCCAGACCCTGGAAAAAGAACTCGGCGTGGTCTTGCTGCAACGCTCGAACCAAGGCATCAACCTGACCTCGGCCGGCGAAGTGTTTTTGGTGCGCGCTCGCTCCATCACCCTCGACTGCGAACGCGCCCTGCTCGACCTGCAACCCTGGAAAGGCGAGCCCGAAGGCCATATTGACCTGGGCGTGACCTCCGAGCCCCTGGCCGAGTTGCTGGTGCCAGTGCTGAGCAACTTCACCCAACGCTTCCCACGCATTCAGGTGCACGTGGCCAGCGGTACCACCAAGGGCCTGGTCGAAAAGGTCCGCGATGGCCGCCTGGATTTCGTGCTATGCCCCCTGGCGCCGAATGTCACCGATATCGACCTGTCCATCGACCGCCTCTACAGCTCCAGCGCCGGCGTCATTGCGCGCAAGGGCCACCCGCTGGCCCACGCCAAATCGGTACAGGCGTTGGCGGACTGCCAATGGATCAGCGTGCGTTCGACCGGCGTGATCGGTGGCGCGGAAAACCGTCTGGTCCAGCTGTTCCGCACCCAGGGCCTGGCGCCGCCGAAGATCGCCATCACCACCGACTCGCTGCTGGAAACCCTGCATATCGTCTCGGAAACCGACTACCTGACCATCGAACCACGCATGCTGCCGGGGATGAAGCTGTTTTCCAGTGCACTCACCACCATCGCCATCGAAGAACCCCTGGCACCCCGTGATGTGTGCCTGATCAGCCGCCGTTCCGCGCCCCTCACCGGGGTTAGCCAGGAACTCACCAGCATGCTGATTTCCTATTCCCGGCTGGTGCACCGCAGCCGTTGATCGCAACCCTTGCCGAGCCTTTTCATGCCTTTGATTTCCTACGATGGTTTGCCCCGTGCCAGCGCCAGCAGCCTTGGCGTTGATCCCGACCAGTTGATCGCTTTTCTCGACGCAGTCAAGGCGGCCAATCTAGACCTGCACGGCTTTATGCTGCACCGCCACGGCCATGTCGTGGCCGAAGGCTGGACCTGGCCCGTAGACCCCAACGAGCCGCGCGTGCTGCACTCCATGGCCAAGAGCTTCACCGGTTGCGCCATTGGCCTGGCCATCGAAGAAAGCTTGCTTGCGCTGGATGATCGGCTGGTCACCTTCTTCCCTGACGACGTCCCCGTGCACGCCGACCCGCGCCTGGCCGACATGACCGTCGAACACCTGCTGACCATGCGCACCGGCCACGCCGGCAATACCTCAGGCGCCGTCTGGCGCGGCATCAGCACCAGTTGGATCGCGGAATTCTTCAAGATCCCCCTGGCCTCCGCACCGGGTACCGAATACGTCTACACCAGTGCAGCCAGCTACATGCTGTCGGCGCTGATCAACCGCGTCACCGGCCAGACGCTGCACGACTACCTCAAGCCGCGGCTGTTCATCCCCTTGGATATTCACAACGAAACCTGGGACATCGGCCCCGACGGCGTGAACCCCGGCGGCAATGGCCTCACCGCACCGGTGTCGGCCGCGCTGAAACTGGCCGTGCTGCATGCCCAGGACGGCGTATGGAATGGCCAGCAGGTATTGCCAGCCGCCTGGGTCAAGGCCGCGACCCAACCCCAAGGTGGCGCGAATAGCCGTTACGGCTACCACTGGATGATGAAGCCCAGCGGGGCCTTCAGCGCGCTGGGTGTGTTCGTGCAGATGGCCGCGGTGTACCGCGAGTACGGCGCGACGCTGGTACTGGTGGGCGGGATGAAGAACTCGGCGGCGATCCTGCCGTTTGTCGACGCGTATTTCCCGGCGGCGTTTGCCAGCGGTGGCAGCCCTGGCGCGGATGCACGCCTGGAACAGCGGCTGGCGAACATGGCCGAGCGCCCTGCACTGGTGTCTTTGTGTGCTGCACCGGCAAATGCAAAGCGCGTGTTTGCCATGGCCGACAACGGGTTGGGTGTGCAGCAGTTGTCGTTTGAGTTTGTGGGAGATGGCTTGACCTTCGAACTCAATGACGGCCAGGCCACTCATACGTTGAAGGTGGGCATTGATCACTGGCTCAGCGGCCTTACCAGCATGCCCGGCCGGGCGCTGCATCACGGTTATGAATTCAAGGACGCGCAGGTCGTGGCCGGTGCGCGCTGGCTGGATGAAAAGACCCTGGAGATGACCTGGATCTATCCGCAGACGGCATTCAGGGACCGGGTGGTGTGCGTGTTTGACGGGGATGGCGTCAGCTTTGCGCGCACGGTTAACGTCAACAGTGCAGAGCGCGAGCAAGAAGTGTTGAGCGGCAGATCGCTCTAGGCTATCTGCCACCCCACTGCACCCTCTAGCCATACATCACAACCAGCTCCCTAGCCACGGTAACCCCGCTCACCACTAAAGAGGCTTAAGCCGCTGGCTGCAGTAACAACGCCACCAACGCGCTCCATCCCGTCTGATGGGACGCGCCCAGTCCGCGCCCGGTTTCCCCGTGGAAGTACTCGTGGAACAGCACCAGGTCGCGGCTGGACGGGTCCGCCTCCAGCTGTGCGTACCCCGCCATCGACGGCCGTGAGCCGTTCTCATCGCGCAGGAACAACCGCGTCAGGCGCTGGCTGAGGCTGTCGGCGACTTCCGCCAGGGAGGACAAGTAACCACTGCCGGTCGGGTACTCCACCGAGAAGTTGTCCGCGTAGTAGCGGTGAAATTCCCGTAACGACTCGATCAGCATGTAGTTGACCGGCATCCACAATGGCCCGCGCCAATTGGAGTTACCGCCATACAGCCGCGAATCGGATTCACCGGGCTGGTAGCGTGCACTGAGGGTGTTGCCGTTCATCTTCAATGCGAGCGGCTGCTCGGCGAACGCCTTGGACAAGGAGCGCACGCCAAACGTCGAGAGGAACTCATGGTCATCGAGCATGCGCCGCAGCAGGTCCTTGGTGCGTTCACCGCGCAGCAGCGCCAGCAACAGGCGGTTGCCCTGCCCTGGCTCATTCCAGCGCGAGACCAGTTTGGCCAGGTCGGGCCGGTGCTTCATGAACCCCAGCAAGCGCTCGCGCAAACCTTCCAGGCCTTCATGCTCACGTTGCTCCAGCACCAGCACGGCAAACAGCGGCATCAACCCGACGATCGAACGCAGGCGCACCGGCTCGTTCTCGCCGTCAGGTCGGTGCAGCACATCGTAGAAGAACAGGTCCTGCTCATCCCACAGGCCTTCGGCACTGTCGTCGACGCGGTTGATGGCGCCGGCGATATACAGGAAATGCTCGAAGAACTTCACGGCGATGTCGACATACACCCCGTTGCGTTTAGCCAGCTCCAGGCCGATACGCATCAAGTCCAGCGCATAGGCGGCCACCCATGCCGTACCGTCGGCCTGGTCCAGCTGGTAACCCGGCGGCAGCCCGGCCGAGCGGTCGAACAACGCGATATTGTCCAACCCCAGGAAACCACCCTGGAACAGGTTGCGCCCCTCAGCGTCCTTGCGGTTGACCCACCAGGAAAAATTCAGCAGCAGCTTGTGGAATATCCGCTCGAGGAAATCCATATCGCCTACGCCGTTCAACGCCTTGTCCTGCTGGTACACCCGCCAGCTGGCCCAGGCATGTACCGGCGGGTTGGCGTCGTCGAAGCGCCATTCATAGGCCGGCAACTGCCCATTGGGGTGCATGAAGCGGTCTTTCACCAACAGCAGCAGTTGCTGCTTGGCATACCCCGGGTCGATCAGCGCCATGGCCACCGCCTGGAAGCCCTGGTCCCACGACGCATACCACGGGTATTCCCAGGTGTCGGGCATGGAGAGGATGTCGAAATTCGACAGGTGCCGCCAATGGGTATTGCGGATATGCAGGCGCTCGATCGGCGGTGCGGGTTGCGCCGGGTCGCCGTCGAGCCATTGGTTGACGTCGAAATAGTAAAGCTGCTTGGACCACAGCAACCCGGCCAATGCCTGGCGTTGCACGTTGCGCGCATCCTCGTCGGTGATGCGCTGCTGCAAGGCGTCATAGAACGCGTCGGCCTCCTGGCGCCGTTGCTCGAACAGCTTGCGGGCGTTGACGTGCGGTGCGTCAACGGGTGCAAAGCGCAGGTAGAGGGTTTTGCTTTCCTGGCCTCCCAGTTCGAGGATGAAACGCGCCGCCACTTTGGTGCCGCTGTCGCGGCGAATCGCCGATTGGACACCCGCGACCACGTAATCATTGATCCCGTCCTTGAACGGCCCCGGCGCAGGCTGCCCATCCAGCCGGGTAACGTTGGTCTCGTTCTCGCAGAACAACCAGTCCACCCCGTCCTGGCCCCAGGCGCCAAGATGCCGATCGGGCAGCTCAGGGTGGCACGCCAGCACCTGCTCCCCGTCCATCTTCAACTGCGGCTTGTGCGCGTCAAAGGTCCAGCTCCAGTCATTGCGCGCCCACAGCTGGGGCATCACCTGCAAGCGCGTCGGCTGGTCCGAACGGTTATGCAGCGTGATACGCATGAAAATGTCGTCGGGTTGGTGCTTGGCGTATTCGACGCTGACATCGCAGTAACGGTTGTCTTCAAATACGCCGGTGTCGAGGATCTCGTACTCGGCATCCTCCAGGCCACGGCGGGCGTTTTCGCTGATCAAGTCGTCATAGGGAAAGGCGGCATGCGGGTATTTATAGAGCATGCGCATATAGGCATGGCTCGGTACGCCGTCGACGAAAAAGTACAGTTCCTTGACGTCTTCACCGTGGTTGCCCTCGGCGTTATTGAGGCCGAACAAGCGCTCCTTGATGATCGCATCGCGCTCGTTCCACAGGGCCAGGCCCAGGCACCAGCGTTGCGCTTTGTCGCTGAAACCGGCCAGGCCATCCTCGCCCCAACGGTAGGCGCGGCTGCGGGCATGTTCATGGGGGAAGTAAGTCCAGGCATCGCCATCGGCGCTGTAGTCTTCGCGCACCGTGCCCCACTGGCGTTCGCTTAAATAGGGGCCCCACTCGCGCCATCGCTCGGCCTCCTGCGTCGCCAGGCGTTGGCCTTCGGTTGTAGCCAGTATTCGGGTGTCGGGGGTGGCCGTCATTGGGTCCTCCATCGCCTACCAAGTGAGAGGCAGTGTAGAGCCCAATGACGTCCGGTTGCACATGAAGACTTAGAAGATCGCGTAGGTGTAGTTGAAGATCAGGCGCGTTTGGTCCTGGTCGGCGGTGCCGGTGTTTTTACCGTGATAGGTACCGGTCCGCAACGTGGTTCCGAAACCTTTCAGAGGCCCTGCCTGCACCACGTAGTCCAGGCGGAAGTCAGCTTCGTTTTCCTTCTGGTCAGGACCGCCGGCGACCTTCGACTTGATGTCCGAGCCGTCCAGATAAGCCACGGACGCCTTCAAGCCAGGCACATAGGCCTTGAAGTCATACGAGTACTGGCCAAAGTTGACCTGCTCGCCCGCGCGGGAGAACTGGCCGACCACGGCGTCGGTAAACAGGTAGAAGTCGCTGCCGCCGGCACCTTGTGCGTGCGGGTCGGCCAGGCTGCCCTGGTTGACCCACACAAACCCGCCATCATCACCCACGCCAATGTGGCCGAGCATCAGGCTGCTGCCACCCAACTGGTAGGTGAAGGCCGCACTGTAGGTTTTGTTATCCACTTCGTTGGCGTGCTTGGCGTAGCCGCCGTTGTTGTTGAACTGGTAGCCGCTCTCGCCGTTCTTGCCGTCGCTGGTGCTGTCGAAGTAGCGCAGGTCAGTCTTGAACGACTGGTCGTTGCCCAGCGGCAGTACGTGGACCAGGCCGACGTAGTTCTGTTTGTAGAAGTCCTGCAGTTGCGCGTAGTAGTACTGCAACGTCAGGTTTTTCGCGACCACGTTGTCGGAAGAGCCAAACGGTTTGTAGTCCACCCCACCGAACTTGAAGCTGTCGCTGTCGCGGGTACCGCCTGCCACACTCAAGCCTGTGGCGTTGCTCGAGGCCCGACCTTCGGCGCGGTTCAGCTCACCACCGGTGAAGGTGACATTGGGAATGTCGTTGGAGGTGAGGATGCCGCCGTCAAAGGTCTGCGGTGCCACGCGGCTGTCGTTGGAGACCAGGATCGGCAACACCGGCGCCAGGCCACCACCGACGTGCAACTCGGTCTGGGAAATGCGGAACTTCACATTGCCCGCCGCGCGACCGAAGGAATCGGCAGGCTCGGTGCCGTTGTTCTTGGTCGGGAAGAAGCTGTTGCCGTTACCCGACAGGCCTGCGCCAGCAGTGTGGCCATCGCCGCCGTCCAGGCGCAGCGCGCCGAAGGCCATGACATCAAAACCGAGCCCAACGGTGCCTTGGGTGAAACCGGATTTGTAGTCAAAACGCAGCGCGGTGGCGGCTTCGCGCAGGTCGTTGTTAGTCCCCGAGCGGTTATCCGCGCTGTAGTACATGGTCCGCGAACTGACGGACGCATGGCTGTCCTCAAGGAAACCGCTGTGACCATTGCCCGTGCCCAGGGAACCGAGCCCGAAATCATCAGCGTAGGCGTGTTGTGCAAGAACGGCGGCGGTGATCGACAACGCCAGTGTAGAAATTTTCATTAATGACGGCCCCTAAACATTTTTTTATGTGCGTGGTGTGCATAACGGCGTTTTCATCCTTGCAAACGTGACGATTCTTTCATGCCGACCAGGGCGGACTCCGTGAAGAATTAGTTAGAAAACCTGCCGAAAAATGAAATTTCTCGCCTTTTGATTTTTGTCATATTCACGTCATTTCATTCATTTGCAGAATGAAGTCCTGAAGAATCTTCGTTTGCCAGCCGGCCTGCAGCTCAACAGAATCCAGGCAAAGGCCACTTCCATCGCCATTGCCATCAGGAATTTTTCTATGCCCACCACCGCACATGTCAGCCCCGACGAGATCCGCAAGGGCTTTTCCAAGGCCATGTCCGACATGTACCGAGATGAAGTTCCCCTGTATGGCGCGCTGATGGAGCTGGTGGCCGAGACCAATGCCCACGTACTCGACACCCAACCGCGCCTGGCGCAACAGCTGCAACGGACCGGAGAAATCGAGCGCCTGGACATGGAGCGCCATGGTGCGATACGCCTGGGCACCGCCACGGAGCTGGCGACCATCCGCCGCCTGTTCGCGGTGATGGGCATGCAGCCGGTGGGCTATTACGACTTGACCCCGGCCGGTGTGCCCGTGCACTCCACCGCCTTTCGCGCCGTGCACGAACAGGCGCTGCAAACCAGCCCGTTCCGGGTGTTTACTTCGTTATTGCGCCTGGAGCTGATCGAGAACCCTGACCTGCGTACCTTTGCCGAATCCGCCCTGGCCAAGCGCTCGATCTTTACCCCTGGCGCCCTCGCACTGATCGAACAATCAGAACAGGACGGCGGCCTCGACGCTGGCGATGCCGATGAATTTATCCGCCAGGCTCTGGAAACCTTCCGCTGGCACCACACTGCCACCGTCACCGGCGCGCAGTACCAACAGCTGAGCGACCAGCATCGCCTGATAGCCGATGTCGTCGCGTTCAGGGGCCCGCACATCAACCACCTGACCCCGCGCACGCTGGACATCGACCAGGTCCAGGCCGCCATGCCCGGCAAAGGCATCACCCCCAAGGCGGTGATCGAAGGTCCACCCCGCCGCCACTGCCCTATCCTGCTGCGCCAGACCAGCTTCAAGGCCCTCGACGAGCCCATCGCCTTCACCGATGCCCAGGGTAGCCACAGCGCGCGCTTTGGCGAAATCGAACAGCGCGGCGTGGCGCTCACGCCCAAAGGCCGCGCCCTGTACGACCAGTTGCTGAACGCCGCGCGCGACGCGCTGGGCGCTTTCCCCAATGAGGACAACGCCGCACGTTATGTCGAATTGATGGAGCAGCACTTCCAGGCCTTCCCGGACAGCCACGCACAAATGCGTGAACAGGGCCTGGCGTACTTCCGCTACTTCGCCACCGAACAAGGTTTGGCGGCGCGCGGCACTACGGATCAACCGCGCACAGTGGAAGCATTGATCGCGGCGGGCCACATCGATGTGGAGCCCTTGGTGTATGAGGATTTTCTGCCGGTGAGTGCGGCGGGGATCTTCCAGTCGAACCTGGGGGACGCGGCGCAGAGTCACTACGCGGCGAATTCGAACCAGGCCGAATTCGAAAAGGCGCTGGGCCGTCAGACGATTGATGAATTGACGCTGTATGGCGAGACGCAGCAGCGCTCTATCGATGAATGCACCCGGACGCTGCTGGCATGAAATGAAGTGTCCTCCCGGCTCACCAGCGCAATCCTTGCGCCGCAACAGTCCCCAGAGCCGGGTGGACGGTCGGCATGATAGGCAGTGAGAAGAATCCTGTCTTTCAGACAATTCTGAACAAATATGTCCGCGTCCTGTAGGAACGCGGACGGTGGCTTACCCCAACTTCGCCACAATGTCGTCTTTGATCAACAGCCGCTTTTTCTTCAGCTTCTCCACATCCTCGTCGCTGGCGCTTGCCGATTCCGCCTTCAGCACCTCCTTGTCAGCGTCGTCATATTGAGTGAGCAGCGAGTCCAGGCGTTTGTCATTTGCCCTGCGTTCGTGAACGACTTCCTTGCTCAACCCCAAGTCCTGATACAGGTCGTGTTTCACTGGCATGGCGTACCTCCGCAAGTTGATCAATGGCTTACGCCCTAGAAGCTAGACCATTGCGAGGGGTCTTGTCATGTTCGGGGTCAATACAGCCCCGTTCGTCGCGGCGCAGGCGTTTGGATCAAACCTTTGCCGCGCCCTGCCCTCCACTCTAGATAGCCACCCGAGGGAGACCGGTTTCATGACTCATGCTGCCACCGCTGTCGACACCCAATGCATCAACACTATCCGCACCCTGGCCATGGACGCCGTGCAGAAGGCCAATTCCGGCCATCCGGGCACCCCCATGGGCCTGGCGCCGGTGGGCTATACCCTGTGGAGTCGCTTCCTGCGTTACCACCCGCAGCATCCGGACTGGCCTAACCGCGACCGCTTTGTGCTGTCGGTAGGGCATGCGTCGATGTTGCTGTATTCGCTGTTGCACCTGGCCGGCGTGGTAGAGATCGATGCCCACGGCAAGCGTTCCGGCCAGCCAGCGATCAGCCTGGATGACATCAAGCAGTTCCGGCAGGCTGACTCCAAGACCCCGGGCCATCCGGAGTACCGCATGACCACCGGGGTAGAAACCACCACCGGGCCACTGGGCCAGGGTTGCGCCAACAGCGTGGGCATGGCGATGGCCGAGCGCTGGTTGGCCGCGCGCTTCAACCGCAACGACAAGGTACTGTTCGACTACAACGTCTACACCCTGTGCGGTGACGGCGACATGATGGAGGGCATCAGCGGCGAAGCGGCCTCGATGGCCGGGCATCTGAAGCTGGAAAACCTGTGCTGGATCTACGACAACAACACCATCAGCATCGAAGGCCACACCGAGCTGGCGTTCAGTGAGGACGTGATCAAGCGTTTCCAGGCCTATGGCTGGCATACCTTGCACGTGACCGACGCAAATGACTTGCAGGCGCTGAGCACAGCGCTGGAGACCTTCCAGACCAACACCGGTGCGCCAACCCTGATCGTGGTCGACAGCGTCATCGGCTATGGCTCGCCCCATAAGCACAACACCGCCGCTGCCCATGGCGAGCCGTTGGGCGATGAGGAAATTCGCCTGACCAAAGCCGCCTACGGCTGGCCGCAGGACTCCAGCTTTCTGGTGCCCGACGAAGCCCGCACAGTCTTGCGCGATGCGTTGCTGGAACGCAGCGAGCCGTTGTACGAGGCCTGGAACCACCACCTGTCGCAGCTTGAGCAATATGAGCCAGAACTGGCTGACGAACTGCGCCGCATGCGCGCCGGGGAAATGCCCGAGCATTGGCAAGACGACCTGCCGCATTTTGATACCGACCCCAAGGGCGTGGCCAGCCGCGCCGCGGGTGGCGAAGTGTTGAATGCGTTTGCCCAGCAAATTCCGTGGCTGCTGGGCGGTTCGGCGGACTTGTCTCCGTCGACCAAGACCAACCTCACCTTTGACGGCGCCGGACGCTTCAGTGCCGACGACTACAGCGGGCGCAACCTGCACTTCGGCATCCGTGAACACGCCATGGGTGCGATTGCCAACGGCATGGCGCTGTCCTACGTGCGGCCGTACACCTCAACCTTCCTGGTGTTCAGCGACTACATGAAGCCGCCGATCCGCCTGGCGGCCATCATGGAGTTGCCAGTGGTGTTTGTGTTCACCCATGACTCGATTGGTGTGGGTGAGGATGGGCCGACACACCAGCCGATCGAACACCTCACCCAGTTGCGTGCGACGCCGGGACTGCTGACTCTGCGGCCGGGTGATGCGAATGAAACCCTGGCGCTGTGGAAGGTAGCCCTGGCGCAAACCCATCGGCCGAGTTGCATGGTGTTGTCGCGTCAGCCGTTGCCGACGCTGGATCGCACGAAATACGCTGCGGCCTCAGGGGCCGCCAAGGGCGCCTATGTGTTGGCGGGCGCGGAGCATCCCGAGGTTTTGCTTTTGGCGACGGGCAGCGAAGTCAGCCTGGCCGTGGCAGCTTATGAGCAATTGAAAAACGAAGGTATTGCCGCACGGGTAGTGTCGATGCCGAGCTGGGAATTGTTTGAAGACCAGGACCAAGCGTACCGCGACAGCGTATTGCCGCCAGCAGTGAAGGCTCGGGTGGTGGTGGAACAGGCGGGCCCGCTCGGCTGGGATCGTTATGTAGGCCACACCGGCGCCAAGGTGGTGATGAACAGCTTCGGCGCGTCGGCGCCGCTGGCCAAGTTGCAGGAGAAGTTTGGGTTCACCGTGGAGCATGTGGTGAAGCAGGCCAAGGCACAGATCCAACTGATTCAGCGCTGAGCCAAAAAAGTGGCAGCGGGCGTGCTCGCTGCCACAATTGAGCGATGTTGTCGGTTAGATCAGCTCTCGGGCCAGGAAGGGTGCGGTACGGCTGGTCTTGCTCTTGGCGACCTTCTGCGGCGTACCACTGGCAACCACCTTCCCACCCAAATCCCCCGCCCCCGGCCCGATATCGATCACCCAGTCACTTTGCGCCACTACGCGCATCTCATGCTCGACCACAACCACCGTATGCCCAGCATCCACCAGATGGTTCAACTGGCTGAGCAAGCGGTCGACATCGCGTGGATGCAACCCGGTGGTCGGCTCATCCAGCACATACAAGGTGGCGCCCCGTGCATTGCGCTGCAGCTCGGTGGCCAGTTTGATGCGCTGCGCCTCGCCGCCGGAGAGTTCGGTCGCCGGTTGCCCCAGGCGCAGGTAACCCAGGCCGATATCCCGCAGCACCTGCAGCGAACGCAGCACGCCAGGCTGCTCGACAAATACTTCCACTGCCTGTTCCACCGTCAGCCCCAGCACTTGGGCGATCGTCAGGCCTTGCCATTTGATCGCCAGGGTCTCTGGGTTGTAACGCGCGCCGTGGCAGGTCGGGCATGGCGCGTACACGCTGGGCATGAACAGCAGTTCGACACTGACGAACCCCTCGCCCTCACAGTTCGGGCAACGCCCCTTGGCGACGTTGAAGGAGAACTGCCCGGCATCATAACCACGCTTCTTCGCTGCAGGCGTGGCCGCGAACAGCTTGCGTACGTTGTCGAACAGCCCGGTATAGGTCGCCAGGTTGGAGCGTGGGGTGCGGCCGATGGGCTTCTGATCCACCTGCACCAGGCGGCGGATCTGCTCCAGCCCGCTACTGATGCGCCCACCGCTGGTTTGCGGCGCGTCGTCTTCGAGGCTGGGCTCTTCGTCGTTTTCCACCACGCGCCCAAGGCCGGCGCCCACCAGTTCCAATAACGCCTGACTGACCAAGCTGGACTTGCCCGAGCCGGAAATCCCGGTGACCGCCGTGAAGCAGCCCAATGGGAAATCGACGTTCAGGCCGTCGAGATTATTACGCGTCACACCCTCCAGCTTCAGCCAGCCCTTGGGCTCGCGACGCACCTGACTCGCCACGCGCTGTTCAGCGAACAGGTACGCACGGGTCTGCGACGCCTCCACCTCCGCCAGCCCCGCCGGTGGGCCGCTGTACAGCACCTGCCCGCCGTGCTCACCGGCAGCCGGGCCCACGTCGATCAGCCAGTCGGCGCGGCGCATGGTTTCCAGGTCGTGCTCCACTACAAACAGCGAATTACCCGCCGCCTTCAAGCGCTCGAGCGCAGTGAACAATGCCTCGCCATCCGCCGGATGCAAACCTGCCGAGGGTTCATCCAGCACATAGATCACGCCGAACAGCTGCGAGCCCAGTTGGGTAGCCAGGCGCAAGCGCTGCAACTCGCCCGATGACAGCGTGGGTGTACTGCGCTCCAGGGACAAATAACCCAGACCCAATTCGGTCAGGGTGCTGACCCGTTCAAGCAGATCCTGGGCGATGCGTTGCGCGGCCAAGCGTTTTTCCACGGACAGTTTCATCTTGTCCTGCCCCGCCGCCACCGGCCGCAACAATTCAGCCAGTTGCGCCAGCGACAGCTGCGACAACTCACCAATGTCGACCCCGGCAAACTTCACCGACAGCGCTGCCTGGGTCAGTCGCTTGCCGTCGCACAGCGGGCAGGCGCTGCCCTGCATGAACTGCGAGACACGCTTTTTCATCAGCGCGCTTTGGGTATGAGTGAAGGTGTGCAGGATGTAGCGCCGAGCACCGCTGAACGTGCCCTGGTAGCTGGGCTCGAGTTTGCGCTTGAGCGCCTCGCGTGTCTGTTCGGGAGTAAAGCCGGCGTACACCGGCACGGTCGGGGTCTCTTCGGTGAACAAAATCCAGTCACGCTGCTTTTTCGGCAAGTCACGCCAGGGAATGTCCACGTCATAGCCCAGGGTCACCAGGATGTCGCGCAGGTTCTGGCCTTGCCACGCCAGCGGCCAGGAGGCCACCGCGCGTTGGCGAATGGTCAACGACGGATCCGGCACCATCAGCGCTTCGGTGACTTCATACACACGGCCCAGGCCATGGCATTGCGGGCAGGCGCCTTGGGGCAGGTTGGGCGAGAAGTCCTCGGCATACAGCATCGCCTGGCCCGGTGGATAGCTGCCAGCACGGGAATACAGCATGCGGATCAGGCTCGACAACGTGGTTACGCTGCCCACTGACGAACGCGCACTCGGCGTCCCGCGCTGCTGTTGCAGGGCCACGGCGGGTGGCAAGCCTTCGATGCTGTCCACATCCGGCACACCGACCTGATCGATCAGGCGCCGCGCATACGGCGCCACCGACTCGAAATACCGCCGCTGGGCTTCGGCATACACCGTGGAAAAGGCCAGGGATGACTTGCCCGACCCCGACACGCCCGTGAAGACCACCAAGGCGTCCCGGGGAATGTCGACATCAACGTTACGCAGGTTATGTTCGCGGGCGCCGCGCACACGCACAAAGCCCTGTTGCAGGGCCGTGATCGGGGGAATATCGCGCTGTGAAGTCATGTGCAACCTTGTCGGACTGAGAGCACGCTGCGCACCCGTTGCATCAAGGCTTCGGGACTGTAGGGCTTGCTCAGCAGATGAATGTCGGGGCTCAGCAGGTGATTGCTGGAAAGAATGTCGCGGGTATGGCCGGAGGTAAACAGCACCGCGATCGGAGGCGTCTGGGCACGGGCCCAGGCGGCCAGGTCCGTGCTCTTGATGCGGCCGGGCATGACCACGTCGGTAAAAATCAGCTCCGGTTGCACACCCGATTGCAGCATATGCATTGCACGGTCACCGTCTTCGGCCGTGAGCACGGAGTAACCCGACTGCTGCAGCAATTCCACGACCGTACCGCGCACGTCTTCGTTGTCCTCGACCACCAGGATGGTCTCGTGGCCCGTGGCGGGCAATACCGGCTCGGCGTGGGTTTCGTGGACCTCTTCGCCGAGGGTGCGCGGGAAGTACATCTGCACCACCGTGCCCTTGCCTTCCTCGCTCCACACCTCGACATGCCCACCGCTTTGGCGCACGAAGCCGAACACCATGCTCAGGCCCAGGCCAGTGCCGTGACCATTGCGCTTGGTGGTGAAAAACGGCTCGAACACCCGCGCCAGGATCGTCGGCGGCATGCCCACGCCGATATCGGTGACCGCCAGCCGCACATACTCACCCGGCTTGATGCTTTTACCCACGCACTCGCGGGGGTTGAGGATGATGTTTTCGCCGGTGACCCGAATCACGCCCTCGCCCTTCATCGCGTCCCGGGCATTGATCGCCAGGTTGAGCAGTGCGTTCTCCAGCTGGTTACGGTCAACGTTGATGCACCAGGAGTCCTGAGGCAATTGCACGTCGATATGGATCGTCTCTCCCAGCGCTCGCTGCAGCAGTTCGCCAAGGCCGGCGTAAATGCGTTGCGGGTTGTACACCGCAGGGGACAACGGTTGGCGCCGAGCGAAAGCGAGCAACTGCGACGACAGCTTCGCCCCGCGCTCCACCGCCGCAATCGCGGCCGCGACACGGCGTTGCACCTGTTCGTTTTGCGGCTCATGGCGGGCCAGCAGGTGCAAATTACCGGCGATGACTTGCAGCAGGTTATTGAAGTCGTGCGCCACACCGCCGGTCAGGCCGCCGATGGCTTCGAGTTTCTGCGATTGGCGCAATTGGGCTTCGGCCGCCGATCGTGCCTGCACTTCCTCGGACACCCGTTGTTCCAGGTTGTGCGTCAGTTCCTGTCGCACACGTTCGGACTTTACGTGCTCGGTGGTCTCGATCACGATCACCAGGACCCCAGCGGGTTGTTGGTGATCGTCGGCCACCGGACTGTAGGTCAGGTCCATCCAGACTTCTTCCGGCTGGCCGTTGCGCAGCAACTCCAATGGAAAGTTGCGGTACGACAGGGTGCCTCCGGCCAAGCAGGTATCCAGCACATTGCGGTTGAAATCTGCGACTTCCGGCCAGCCAAGCTCCACGGGTTTCCCCAGCAGGTAGGGGTGGCGACCGCCCGCAAACACTGAGTAACTGTCGTTGTAGATCATGTGCCCCACCTTGCCCCACAGCATCACCATAGGCATGGGTGAGGCCAGCAGCATTTGCACTGCACTGCTGAGGCTGCAGGGCCACTTGTCAATCGGGCCTAACTCGGTGGTCGACCAATCGAAGGCGCGGATCCGTTGGGCCATTTCACCGCCCCAGCCTTCGCAGCCGTGGGTATTGGATAAAAATTGCATGTTGGGCTCTTGGCGACGATAGCGTTGGTGGGGAGCGCTGTTCCACTGATAAGCGTTGGAGCCTGGCCGCAATGAATCGTTTCATTTGCGTATAGCTTATCCGGGGCGACCGCTGCAAGGCCCCTCAGTGGAAATCCCGGCTGCGCACATGGATCCCTTCCAGCAGCGCCGTCAGGTCGGTCAAACGCCCGGCAATCAGGTGCCGCACCTCGCCCACCGCCTCCCAGCGCCCATCCACTTTCAGCAGCCTCGACCCCACCAGCACCTGGCGTTGACGCTCGGCAAGGTCGCGCCAGACCACGACGTTGAGGTTACCGAACTCATCTTCCAGGGTCACGAAGGTCACACCGCTGGCGGTACCTGGGCGCTGTCGCCCCGTCACCAAACCGACGACGCTGACGTTGCGGCCATGCTCGACCACCATCAGCTCCTGCGAACTGCGGCAGCGGCGCTTGCGCAACTCGGCCCGCAACAACGCCAGCGGATGCGGGCCCAGGGTCGTACCGAGCGTGGCGTAGTCAGCCTGCAGGTCCTCGCCCACCGTCGGGGCCGGCAGTTCCACCACGGCTTCATCGGGGCTCGGCAGGCCGGCAAACAACCCCAGTTGCTTGTGCACGCCGGCCACTTCCCAGCGTGCGCTGTGGCGGTTGCCGGCCAGGGCACGCAAGGCTCCGGCATCCGCCAGCAATGCCTGGGCGCGCGCATCCAGACCGGCGCGGTCGTCCAGGTCGGCAATGTCGCTGAAAACCCGGCGTTGGCGCGCCGCCTCGATGCGCCGACCGTCCTCTTCGCGAAACCCCGAGATCATGCGCAAGCCCAGGCGAATCGCTGGCTGCGCACCGTCGATGGGCTCCAGGCTGCAATCCCAGTCGCTGGCCTGCACATCCACCGGACGGATCTGCAAGCGATGACGCCGCGCATCCTGCAGGATCTGGTCCGGGCTGTAGAAGCCCATGGGCCAGCTGTTGATCAGCGCACAGGCAAACGCCGCCGGTTCATGGCACTTGAGCCAGCAACTGGCGTAGGTCAGCAAGGCGAAACTGGCCGCATGGGACTCGGGAAAGCCATAGCTGCCAAAGCCCTTGATCTGCTCGAAGATTTGCGCGGCAAAGGCTTCGCTGTAGCCATTTTTGAGCATGCCGGCACGCAGGCGCTGCTGGTGCGGTTCCAGGCCGCCGTGGCGCTTCCAGGCGGCCATGGAACGGCGTAGCTGGTCGGCCTCGCCGGGGCCGTAGTCGGCGGCGACCATGGCGATCTGCATCACTTGCTCCTGGAACAACGGGATGCCCAGGGTGCGTTCCAGCACCACTTTGAGTTGCGGTGACGGATAAGTGGCTTCTTCCTCCTTGTTTCGCCGGCGCAAATACGGGTGCACCATGCCGCCCTGGATCGGCCCGGGCCGCACAATGGCGACCTCGATCACCAGGTCATAGAACGTCTGCGGCTTGAGCCTGGGCAGCATCGACATCTGCGCCCGCGACTCGATCTGGAACACGCCGATGGTGTCGGCCTTGCTGATCATCGCGTAAGTGGCCGGGTCTTCTTTGGGGATGGTTGCCAGGGCCAGGTCCAGGTCGCGATGGCGGCGCAGCAGATCGAAGCAGCGGCGGATCGCGCTGAGCATGCCCAGGGCGAGGATATCCACCTTGAGCAGGCCCACGGCATCGAGGTCGTCCTTGTCCCACTGGATGATGGTGCGATCGGCCATCGCGGCGTTTTCCACTGGCACCAGGGTATCCAGCGGGTATTCGGAAATCACGAAACCGCCGGGGTGCTGGGACAGGTGCCGAGGGAAGCCGATCAATTGCTGGGTAAGCGTGAGCACGCGGCGCAGGATCGGGCTTTGCGGGTCGAAGCCACCTTCGCGCAGCCGTTCCAGGGGCGGCGCCTCTTCACTCCAGCGCCCGCAGCACTCGGCCAGGGCGTTGATCTGGTCCGGCGGCAACCCCAGGGCCTTGGCCACATCGCGCACCGCACCGGACGCGTGGTAGCTGCTGACCACCGCCGTCAGCGCGGCACGGGTGCGGCCATAGCGCTGGAACACGTATTGCAGCACTTCTTCGCGGCGCTCGTGTTCGAAGTCCACATCGATGTCGGGCGGCTCGTTACGCTCCTTGGACAGGAAACGCTCGAACAGCATATTCGTCAGGCTCGGGTTGATCTCGGTGATGCCCAAGGCAAAGCACACCGCCGAGTTGGCTGCCGAGCCGCGGCCTTGGCACAGGATCGAACGGCTGCGGGCGAAGCGCACGATGTCGTGCACCGTGAGGAAATAACTTTCGTAGCCCAGCTCGCTGATCAGCTCCAGCTCTTTGTTGATCTGCAGCAAGGTCTTGGCGTCGACACCTTGCGGCCAGCGCTGGGCGATCCCCTCTTCGGTCACCGCGCGCAGCCAGGATTTGGCGTCGTGGCCGCTGGGCACCAGTTCGCGCGGGTAGTGGTAGCGCAATTGGCTCAAATCGAACGTGCAGCGGCGGGCGATGGCCTGGGTTTCGTCGAGCAGCCGTTGCGGGTACAGGTTGGCCAGGGCGTCAAGGCTGCGCAGGTGTCGCTCGCCATTAGGGTGCAGGCGCGTGCCGGCTTCGGCCACTGGCACGTGATGACGGATGGCGGTCATGGTGTCTTGCAAGGCCCGGCGGCCACGCGCATGCATGTGCACATCGCCGCAGGCCACCGCGGGAAGGTGCAGGCTGGCGGCCAGGTTCAGGCGCTGTTCGAGGTGGCGCGCATCGTCCTGGCCGCAGTGCAGGTGCACTGCCAGCCACAGCCGCCCGGCAAAGGTGCGGCGCAGCCATTGGATCGACGCCTGGGTATCGTTGTCTTCGGCGACCCACAGCGCCAGCAGGCCGGGCAAAGGTTGCTCGAAATCCTCTTGCAGCAGGCGATAGCGGCCTTTTTCGGCACGTCGCCGGGCCAGGGTGATCAAGCGGCACAGGTGCTGGTAGCCGGCGAGGTCTTCCACCAGCAGTACCAGCTTCGGGCCGTTCTCGATGCGCACCTCGCTGCCGATGATCAGTGGTAAGTCCACCGCCTTTGCCGCCTGCCAAGCGCGCACGATGCCCGCCAGGGTGCATTCGTCGGTGATCGCCAGCGCGCTGTAGCCCTGCTGCTTGGCCCGCTCGAACAACTCCAGCGCACTGGACGCGCCGCGCTGGAAGCTGAAGTTGGACAGGCAGTGCAGTTCGGCGTAACTCATGATCGCCACTCACCGCAGGCACCGGCTCGCCGGCGTCTACAGAAGGGTGTGGTATTCATGCGAACCAGCCTTGCAGCCACAGCCCATCACACTGCCCTACGGTGCGGTAGGCCCAGCCTTGCTGGCCGGCACGGGTCTGGATCAGGTAGTAGTCACGGCGGATATCCGCGCCGTCCCACCAGCCAGATTCGATGCGCTCCGGACCCATGAGGATCTGTACGCCCTGCTCGGCCAGCAAGGTCGGCTCACTCAGCAGCCAGCCGGGGCGTTGCACCTTGTTCAGGCTCGGACATGGGTTTTTATCCGCGGCTGCTTGCCACGCGCATTCGGGACGGTGGTCGGCGTGAAAGCGCAGGCCCTGCACCGCCTCATCGCCCAGGCGCGCACGCAGGCGCTCACGCAATTGCTCCCAGGGCAACGTCTGTTGCGGGCGGTCGTCGAACAGGTCCTGGCGCTGCGGCACGAACACCGGCAGGTCCTGGGCTACCAGGCGAAAGCCGCGCACCGGCGAGGTGACTTGTACCTGCTCCAGTCGCCCACGGGCCAGTTCAAACAGCATCGCCGGTTCGCGCTCGGCGCTGAGCAGCCCGACCTTGATCACACTGTCCGGCGCCTGGGCGTGTTCCAGATGCAGGTCGAAACGCTGCACGCCACTGTCTCGCCCGCAGAGGAAGGCGGACAGATCGCCGGTCAGGCGGCGCAGGGGGAACAACAACGCCTGGTGGGATTGCACGTCGAAATTCAGCTCGATGCGCACATCGAACCGGTCTGGCGGCTGATAAAACGCCAGGGCCAGCGGTCGCTGCCCGTTCAGTGCATCCAGGTGCTTGAGCAGGCTGGCATCAAAGCGTCGCGCCAACGTGTGCCGAGGCAACGCCTGTACCTGGGCCAGGGTGCGCAGGCCCATGCGCGACAAGGCCGTGGCGGCCTGTGGATCGAGGCCGGCACGGTCGATGGGCAGCGGCGCCAAGGCCTGCATCAACCTGTCATCCTGCACAGCCAGGCCATCGTAGATATTCGCCAGTACCCGTGCCGCTGCCGGGTTGGGCGCGGCAACGATACGGTGACGAAAACCCAGTTCGGTCAACGCCTTGCGCAGGCGCGCTTCGAACTGTGGCCAGGGCCCGAACAGGCCCAGGCTTGACTCGATTTCGAACAGCAAGGCACGCGGGTAATACAGGCTGACCTGGGAGCTGAACTGGTAGGCCCAGGCGGCGAGGAATTGCTGGTGGCGTTCGATCTCGGCGGGGTCGTATTCGACACTGGCAAAGGTCTTGGCCAGGGCATGCGCCGCCGTCAGGGATTGGCCGGGGCGCAAGCCCAAGGCGCGGGCAGCGTCATTGACGGCCTGCAGCACACGCCGCTGTGGCGTGCCGGCCAGCAGCGCCAGGGGTTGGTCCGGTTCGGGGTGCACACGCTGCACCCCGTCCAGCGCCAATTGCGGGAAGACAATACACACCCAGCGCATGGCAACCTCAATGCCCCGCCAGCGCAATCGGCGCCGGGTGGGCCAGACCGCCCCGGCACTTGAGCACCCGCACCTGCGCGGGTTTGGCCTCGACCGCCAGGCGCAAAGCCGCGGGCGAGGAATTGATCGCCTCGCTCAGGGCGCGCCAGGCGAACGCCAGGGTCTGCCCGGTTTCCGCCGCGACTTGCAGGCGCCGCAGCGCTCGGTCCTCAGCCTTGCGTGGCCAGCACAACACTGCGCCGCAACTGCCGGAACGCAGGCACTGCTCCGCCGCCCACAGGGCATCGCGCTCCTCGGCCTGGATCACCGAGAGCAGGCGCAAATCCACGCCGGCGTTCTGCCAGGCATGGGGGTAAGGCGTATAGGGCGGCGCCACCAACACAATGCGCTCCCCTGCCTTTGACAAGCGCGCCAGGGTTGGCAGCACCAGTTGCAACTCGCCGACGCCTTCCTTGGCCATGAGGATTTCACTCAAGGCCGCCTCCGGCCAGCCACCCGTGGGCAGCACTGCATCCAGCGCCGCCAGCCCGGTGGGATGCACGCTGGCCGGTGGCGCGGCAGGCCGGCCCTTCCAGACACGCCCGCCATTGAACAGCGTGTCCAGTGCAACGACGGCGCCCATCAACCTTGCCTCACCAAACCGCAGAACACGCCTTCGATGGCCAGGTCCTGGTCGGGGCCTACCACGATGGGTTGGTACGCGGGGTTGCGCGGCAGCAGGCGCACACTGTCGCCGCTGCGCTCGAAACGCTTGATGGTCACTTCGCCGTCCAGGCGCGCCACCACAATCTGCCCATTCAAGGCCTCGGCACTGCGGCGAACACCGACCAGGTCGCCGTCGAGAATGCCATCTTCGATCATCGAGTCCCCCTGCACCCGCAACAGGTAGTCCGGGGTTTTCGCGAAGGTCGACGGGTCCAGTTGAAGGCGGCTGTGCACTTCGGCATCGGCACCGATGGGCAAGCCTGCAGCGACCCGCCCCAACACCGGCACATCCAGCCATTCCGGACGCGCCGGTTGATTGAGCAGGCGAATGCCCCGGGCCTGGTTGGGGTTGACCTCGATAAAACCGGCCTCAGTCAGCGCCAGCACATGCTTGCGCGCCACGCTGCGCGAGGCAAAGCCGAACGCCTCGGCGATCTCGGCGAGGCTGGGAGGCTGGCCTTGCTGCGCGATGCGGTCGCGGATAAAGGTCAGGATGGCGGTACGGCGGGGGGTTAGAGTCGTCATGGAGTACATTTGTACTCCTGTGGGAAATTTCTGACAATAGCCGCCAGTCGCGTGGGCGTGACAAGAGTCATCGAAACTTCCCACATAACGGTCGGAGAAGCTCTACTCCGCGCCCCTAAAAAGGTCTGCAAAGTCCTTCGCCTGACTACACAGTGCGAGGGATTGCAGATGGCGTTATTTGTTTGGGCCCCGGTTGATGGGGCTGCCTCATGTTTGAAGTGACCAGCCAAACCATCGGATTGTTGGTACTGGCCACCATGGATTCAACGACGCGGGACGTCGAATCCGTCATCAGCGACTTCAAGCGCTGCCTCAATCACTACGACGCCTGGGCCGAGAGCTTTTTCAGCTTTTCGGCGCTGGATATCGAGCAGGTATTCAAGGTCGGGGATGAAGTGGCACTGGTTGCTCCGATCGACCGTTCGCTGTTTCCCAGCACCACCACCGCAACCTGCCAGGCAGAAGGCACGCTGACCCTGGTGCACATGTTCCAGAGTGCTCGATTCGTACCCATTGGCAATACGCCAGTGATGGTGCAACGCATTGATCCAAAGGGTGGCCCGCTTGGGGAGCCCCTCCATAGAACCATCGGGCCCAGCGGCATTCTCGAAATCAAGGAATGTGATCGCAACCAGCAGTACCGGGTCAGTTTCTACCCCAACGTTTCCAAAGCGCATTTCAAGGCGCTGTACACCTCTTACCAGTCGGTAATCGCACCGCTGGAAAGTTGGCTGCGCAACGAATGGGGCAGCACTTTCGAGCCGCTGTGGAAGAGTTACTCCGAAGCTAACGTCCTCAAGCGCTACCTTTCGCTGCATCAAGCCTACGCACACGGGTTTGGTGAAGCGCTGTATTCGCTCTGGGACACCATCAAGCAGCTGTTCCAGTGGCTTTCGGACCCATGGGGTCATGCCGAAAAACTGCTGCATTACCTGTCCCAGGACGAATTTGAAAAGCTGCTGAAGCTCGGTGCTGAAAGCATCGCAAAGGGCTTGCTGGTGCTCAGCGATGAGCCGCTGCTGTTCATCTATCTGTCGGCAATGGTTAGCTGGATGCGCATGCTACCGCCGCCTTACATGAACGAGTTACTGGGGGAAATCAGCGCCGAAGTATTGATCAATTTGCTGCTGTGTCTCGCCACTGCCGGGATGGGGATGGCGGTGCGCATGAGTGCGAAGCTAATTAACGGCATCAAGTCTCAGCGTGCGCGCAGCGGGTTGGAGCACATGGCTGCACAGTTCGGAAAGTTTCGCGTGGATGATCACGCGGAGGTAGCCAAGCCGTTGTTGCTGGGCAGCGCGGCGACGCCGATCCGGGTGATTCCAGAGGTGCCTTTGAAGGTTGGGGATCAGGTGGTTTCCAACCCGGTGCCGTTGGTTCGGGACAAGGCCACGCAACGGACGGTGTTGGTGCGCCAGGAGCCTGTGGATGACGTGCCGTCTACTGCTCGCAATCCCAATGGGGATGCCGCTGCGTCGTCGGACAAAACCGCCACGAACGGTTGCCCGGTGTCGATGGTCACGGGCGAGGAACTGCTGACCCTGACCGATGGGACGCTGGACGGGATTTTGCCGTTTGAGTGGACACGCTTGTACCGCACCAGTGCAGTGGAAGTGGACTGCGGGTTGGGGTTTGGCTGGAGTCACTCGCTGGCGCATCGGCTGAGTGTTTCCGGCGATTCAGTGGTGTGGACCGATCACGAAAACCGCTCGACCACCCTGCCCTTGCCCACGGTTTCTCGGCCTGCAATCACCAATAGCCTGGCCGAAGCAGCGGTCTACTTGGGGTCGCTGCCTGATGAACTGGTGCTGGCTCAGTCGTCACGTTTCTACCACTTTCGCGACGGTGTGCTGACGGCGATCAGCGATGCGTATGACAACCGGTTGCGCGTTTGCCGGGATGTCCTGGGGCGCATTGAGCGGCTGGATAACGGTATCGGGCGCTCACTGTTTTTGCGCTATGCCTCGGGCCGGATCGTGGCGGTGGACTACCAGGTTCAACGCGTCGTGGATGAGGGTCCGTATGTGTGGGTGACGGAGCAGACCGTCGTTTCCTACGCCTATGACGACGCTGGACGACTGATTTCGGCGACCAATGCGGTCGGTGAAAGCGAGGTTTATCGGTACGACGCTCAGCACGTGATTCTTGAGCGTGGATTGGCCGGTGGGGCGAGTTTCTATTGGGAGTGGGAACGGGCTGGCAAGGCCGCGCGGTGTGTCCGGCATTGGGCGAGTTTCTCGCAGATGGACACGCGGTATGCCTGGGATGACAACGGGCAGGTCACGGTGTTTAACGCC
>Ga0308159_1001142_pt1 | contig 42921 bp, 43 predicted proteins | sample PhyCR1_FD_201040 | JGI IMG/M metagenome (GOLD analysis project Ga0308159, IMG submission 201040) | Phyllosphere microbial communities from UC Gill Tract Community Farm, Albany, California, United States - DLSLC.R1 | ecosystem: Host-associated > Plants > Phyllosphere > Unclassified | place: USA... | reverse complement strand
CAACGACTTGTTCCTGCTGGCGCCGGTCGGCTATTTCGTCCTGGGCCTGGACGCCACCATCCTGCAAATGAACGTCAGTGGCGCCGACCTGCTGGGCGTGCCGCGCGTCAATCCCGAACGGCTCACCTTGCGCCACTTCGTGGCGCCACGCTTCCTCGACGACTTCGACCGCTTCGTGCGCGCCGCTTTCAACGATGCTCAGCCACAGCACTGCGACTTGCAACTGGTACGCGGCCCGGACGCCCACCAGCCGGGCGTGCCGGTCACGCTGCGCGCCTGCGCCGACCGCAGCGGCCAGGCGCTGCGGGTGCAACTGGAACCGGCCGAAGGCAAGCTGGCGGCACTGGAGCGCAGCGAGGAACGCTTCCGCCGCATCGTCCACTGCGCCGAGGAGGGCATCTGGGAAATCGACGCCAATGCCCGCACCAGCTTTGTCAATCCCAAGATGGCGCAACTACTGGGCTACACCATCGAAGACATGCTCGACCAGCCGCTCGTCGCTTTCATGGACGATGAAGGCCGCGCCATCCTCGAGCACAATATCGCCAGCCGCCAGCGCGGGGGGGCCGAGGCCGAGCGCCACGAATTCAAATTCCTGCGCCGCGATGGCAGCGAGCTGTGGGTGACGCTGGCCACCAACCCGATTTTCGATGCCGGCGGCGCCTACCTCGGCGCGCTGGCGCTGGTGTCCGACATCACCGACAGCCGTGCTTCTGCCGAACTGATCTGGCAGCAGGCCAATTTCGATACGCTGACCGCGCTGCCCAACCGCCACATGTTCCAGGACCGGCTGGGGCAGGAAGTCAAAAAGGCACGCCGCGAAGGCACGTTGCTGGCGCTGCTGTTCATCGACCTCGACGGCTTCAAGCAGGTCAACGATACGCTGGGCCACGGCCAGGGCGATGCGCTGCTGGTCGAGGCGGCGCGCCGCATCGTCGGTTGCGTGCGCGCCACCGATACCGTGGCGCGCCTCGGCGGCGACGAGTTTACCGTGATCCTCACCGGTCTCGAAAGCATGAACGGGGTCGAGCGCATCGCTCAGTCCATCGTCAGCCGCCTGCAGGCGCCGTTCGCGCTGCAGGCCGCCAACCCGGTGGTGTCGGCCAGCATCGGCATCTCGGTGTTTCCGGCCGACGCAGTTTCGCCCGAGGACCTGGTGCGCAATGCCGACCAGGCCATGTACGCGGCCAAGCAAAACCGCCGCTGCCGCTACAGCTATTTCACCGCCGACCTGCAACAGGCGGCGCAGGCGCGCCAGCAGGTCACGCTCGACCTGCGCGCGGCCCTGGCCCACGACCAGCTGGAACTGCACTATCAGCCTATCGTCAACCTGCGCACCGGCAGCATCGAACGCGCCGAGGCGCTGCTGCGCTGGCGTCATCCGCAGCGCGGCCTGCTGGCGCCCGGCGATTTTTTACCGTTTGCCGAGTCGGGCGGGCTGATGATGGAAATCGGCGACTGGGTGTTCCGCCAGGCGGCGCGCCAGGCGCGCCAGTGGCAGGACGAGATCGGCGCCGGTTTCCAGGTCGGTATCAACCAGTCGTCGGCGCAGTTTCGCGGCGACGCGGCGTTGTACGCCGGCTGGCTCGGCTATGCGGCCGAACTGGGCCTGGCGCCGCGCAGCCTGGTGATCGAAATCACCGAACGGGTGTTATTGGACAAGGCGACCCAGGTGGCGGACCGCTTGCGCGAATTGCGCGAGATGGGCGTGCAGGTGGCGCTCGACAATTTCGGCACCGGCTATTCGTCGCTGGCGCACCTCAAGCATTTCGGCATCGACTTGCTCAAGCTCGACCACAGCTTCATCCAGCACCTGGCCAGCGACAGCGGCGACCTGGCCATGTGCGAGGCGCTGATCCTGATGGCCCATCGGCTGGGCCTGCGGGTGGTGGCGGAAGGGGTGGAGACGGCAGCGCAGCGCCATTTGCTGGAACTGGCCGGCTGCGATTTTGCCCAGGGTTATGTGTATGCGCAGCCGATGGCGGCGCCGGAATTGACCGCGCTGGCGCAGCGCGGTCTGCGGCACGAGCTCAGCGCAGGCGCAGCAGCGATACCACGCGTTCCCGGCTAATGCCCGACAAGGCCGAGGTGATCGACAACATCGACTGGTAGCCGGGCTGCTTGGCGGTATCGACGAAATTGTCCGCCACTTGCTCCATGCCCTCGGTGGAGGTCTCGGCGGTAGTGCTTTGCACCCGCGTATTGGCCTGGGCCAGCGCCGAGCGTACCGAGCTGATCGATTTTTCCACGTGGGCCAGCGCTTGCACCACTTGCTGCAAGGTCGTGCGCAAGCCTTCCGCGTCGGAGGTCTGCCAGGACTCGGGATTGAGCGCGGCCGCCTCCGGCTCGGCCCGCAGGCGATTGAGCTGGCCGGCGGGGAAGCGCTGGCCATTGCCCTGTACGGCCAGGCTGTCGCGGATGCCCGCGAACTGGTTCTCCGGCGCGGAAAATTCAAGCTGGCCGTCATCGCTGAGCTTGACGCGCACGCCAGCCGGCGCCAGCGCATCGTCGAAGCGCTGGGCAATTTGCTGGTCGGACATGCCAGCTTCGAGCACAACCGAGCTCAGGTTTTGGCCGCCCAGCGACAGCGCCAGCACTTCGCGGCCGCCCTGGCGCAGGTTGGCCACGTTCATGCCGCGCACGGTAAAGCGGGTCCTGGTGTTTTCGTTGCTGAAATTGAGCTGGGCGTCGAGCGTGCCGCCCGACGCTGCCGTGCGGCTGCGCCAGGTATTGCTGAACTGGCGCACGCTGTTTTCCAGGTTGCCGTCGGCGCGCTGGCGATTTGCCAGGCGGGCGCTGAGGTCGGCTTTCAGGCTGCGCAGCTGGCCGGCGCTCTGCTCGAGAAAGTCGAGCGCCTGCTGAGCGCCGGAAATATCGCGCTGGAGCGGCTGGTCCCAGTTGTTCAGCCCGCGCCGCAGCGGCGCTGCCGTACTGGCGGGAGGTGTGACCGGCGTGGCGGTGACCGCGTTCTGGCCGTGCTGGCCAAGGGCGGTGCCATCCACCGCGCTGGCATTGCCACCATTGCCGGTGACAATCACGGAAGGGGACGATGGTGACGGAATTTGCATGATATGGACGCTCGGCGCTTAAATGAGGCTGAACAGGGACATGCCGCTGACCTTGGAATAGGCCTTGTACGACGCTTCCACCGCCAGGCTGTAGCCGGCCAGCTCGGTGGCGGCAACGGCGTAGTCGAGCTTGCTCAGGTCGCCGATGGCGGTCGCATTCGACAGGCTGACGTTGGCATGGTTGTCATCGAGCGTTTGCAGGATGTTCTGGCCGCCGCCAAGTTGCGCGATCTTGCCTGATACCAGGTTGAGCCCGGCCGAGGTGCTGGCCATGGCGTCGCCAACGATGGCCCGCAGCGCAGGCGAATTCGGTTGCACGTCGGGATCGGACAGGGCGGTGATCGCCGTGGTCAGCTTGTCGAGCATGTCTTCCATGCCCTTGAGGTTGACGTTGGTGGTCTGGGTAATGCCGTTGCCTACCACCGTCGATTGATTCTTTTCGTTGCCTTGATACACATAGCTGCCATCCACCAGGGCGATGGGCGCCTGGTCCACGGCGGTGCCGGAGAACACGTAGCGGCCTTCGGCATCGCGCTGGTTGGCGGTGTTGACCAGGCTGTCGCGCAGCGAGGTCAGGCTCGTCACCATGGCATTCAGGTCCGATGGCACATTGCTGCCGTCGGCCGCCCATACCAGCAGGTCGCTGACGTCGGTGATGTCGCGCGTCATGCTCGAAAGGTAGGATTCGTTGCTCGACATGCGGATCTGCACCGAGGCGATATTGGAGCGGTACTGCGTGACCAGGGCCTGCTCGCGCGTCAGGCGCGAGATCTGGACGTTGCCGACCGGATCATCGGATGGCACCAGGATGCGGTTGCCGGTCGCCATTTGCTCATTGATCTTGCTGAGCCAGGTCTGGTTCTCACCGAGGCCGCGCAACATGGTGGATTGGTATTGGCTGGTGGCGATACGCATCGCGCTTCCCCTAATTAGTTAAACATTTGCAAGGTGGCGTCGAACAGGTTGTTCGCGACGGAAATCACCTTCATATTCGCCTGGTACATATTCTGGAACTCGATCAGGCTGATGCCTTCCTCGTCCACGTTGACTGCGCTGGTCGATTTCCAGTCATCTTCGGCCTGTTGACGGACCGTGGTGGCAGTCTTGAGCTGGGCCTGATTTTGCTGGCTTTCGATGGCAAGCTTGCCGACCAGTTGGGTGTCGGCGTCACCAAGCAGTACCGAGCCCACCGAGGCCACCGCGATCGGTTTGCCGCGAATGGCGATCAGCGCCTGCAAATTGCTGTTGTCGCCCGCAGGCTGGCCGCGTTCGGCGAACGCCAGGTCGGCAGTGGTAAAACCTTCGTTGACCTTCAACAGGCCGGTGGTGCTGGTCGGGTCGAACGTGAACATGGCGGTGCCGGGGTCGCCATTGGTTTTGTCGCCGCTTTCCTGCTGAGCGTTGAACATGCTGCTGAATTGCTCGGCAATATCGGCAATCGATTGTTGCAGCGGCGCCAGGGTATTGGTGCGGAAATTGGCCAGGCCGCCCAGTTTGCCGCCAATCTTGCTGTCGTCGAGCACGAACCTGGTGCCGGCAAAGCTGAGATTGAGGGTTTGTTCGCCGCCAGCGCTGCTGTAACTGAGGTTGGCTGCGACGTCGGCCGCGACCAGTGGCTGGCCGCTCTTGAGCGACACGCTGGCAGTGCCGTCCGGACTGTACACGACTTCCACGCCCACCTGGGACGATACTTCGTCGATCAGCAGCTCGCGCTGGTCGATCAAGGCCGAGGTGTTGGTGCCGTTGGCGCCCACTTGCTGGATCTTGGAGTTGAGCGCGGCAATGCTGGCCAGCGAATCGTTGAGCGAGGGCAGGATGGCACTGCTTTGCTGTTGCGTCGACAGCTTCTGGTTGGCAGCCAAGTTGTAAATGCTGTTGATCTGCTTGGACAGCGCATCGCCCGAGCTGATCACCTGCTGGCGCAGTGGCGTCGAGGTTGGATCGACGGCAGCCGCGTTGAGCGCCTTGAAGAAATTATCGAAGCCATAGCTGATGCTCGACGTCGGGTCGTTCATGACTTTTTCGAGCTGGGTCAGGTACGGCTGGGTTTGGGCGCGCTGGCCCAGCTCCGAGTTGGAGCGCCACATCTGTTGCGACTTGTAGGAATCGGAAAAACGCAGCAACGCGCCGACCGTCACGCCATTGCCCGGCGAATTACGGCTGAAATCGGCAACATTCGATTGCAGCAGCACGCCCTGGCGCGTGTAACCCTTGGTTTGCGAGTTGGCCAGATTCTGGCTGACCGTGGCGATGGCGGCCTGGGCCGCCAGGGCGCCCGACAATGCGTTGTACGTTATGCTCATGTTTGCAAGGGTCTTTCCTGGTGAACGCGAAGGACCGCAGCTTGCATTGCGCGAGTGATGCCGGTCCGTTATTTGTAGAAGGCGACGGCTTAGCGGGAAAGATTAAGCGCTGGCGAAGAATTTTGCGCGTTGGAAATCATTCTGTCGTTGGCGGGCACAGCTTTCGCCGCGCCCCCGGCCGGTACCGGGGCTGCCGACGGCTGCGGCAGCAGCTGGCGCAGGATGGCGTCGGCCACGCCGAAGGCGCGGCGGCCGGCGATCTGGTCGGCCACCAGATTGTCGGCCATGTCCAGCATGTCCTGGTTGACCTTGTTGTTCATGGCGCTGTCCTCGTCGGCCAGCACGCGCACGCCGGAGCGCATCTGGTGCAGCATGTGGCCGATGAAAAAACTCTCGAACTTGACCGCCGCCTCGGTGGCCTTGGCGCGATACGCCGGATCGACGGTGTCGGCCGGCTGGCCGGGCTGGCTAATCGCCGGCGCCACCACCACGTCCGGCAACTTGCCGGGTATGCCCGGAATCAGGCGCGATGGATCGAACGAGGGAGGAAAACTCATGATGTCCTTAAATGACGACCAGTTCGCCTTCGATGGCGCCGGCCTGGTCCAATGCTTGCAGGATCGCCATGATATCGTCGGGCGAGGCGCCCAGGCTGTTGACCACGTCGATAATCGCTTGCAGCTTGGCGCCGGCCGGCCAGTTGAACATCTGGCGCATGCCTTGTTCCGCAGTCACCTGCGACTGCGGCGCGGCCACCGTGTTGCCGCCCGCCAGCGCATTCGGCTGGCTGACCTTGGTGCTTTCCGAGATCACCACCTTGAGCGAGCCGTGGGTGACGGCAGCCGCGCGCACGCGCAAGCCGTCGGCAATGACGACAGTGCCGGTGCGCGAGTTGAACACCACCTTCGGCGATTCCTCGCCCACGTCGATCGACAACCCTTCGAGCTTGGCCATGAAGGCGATGCGCTGGGTGGGATTCGATGGCGCTTGCACCTCGACCGAGGTGGCGTCGCTGGCGGTGGCGATGTCGCCGAAGCGCTTGTTGATCGAATCGACGATATTGATGGCGGTCTGGAAGTGCGGATGGCGCAGCGACAGGCGCACGCTCGGGGTGCTGGCGAAATCGGTCGGGATCGCGCGCTCGATGGCGGCGCCGTTGGGAATCCGGCCCGAAGTGGGCGTATTCACCGTCACCGACGAACCGCTCTTGCCCTGTGCCGAGAAGCCGCCAACGACGACGTTGCCCTGGGCCAGCGCATACACTTCGTTGTCAGCCGCGCGCAGCGGCGTCAGCAGCAGGGCGCCGCCGCGCAGGCTTTTTGCGTCGCCCAGCGAGCTCACCACCACGTCGATCGCCTGGCCCTTGCGGTAGCCGGGCGGCAGCACGGCCGAGACCATCACGGTGGCAACGTTTTTCGATTTCGCATCGGTACCGTCCGGCACCTTGACGCCGAACTGCTTGAGCATATTGATCACCGACTGGCTGGCGAACTTGACCTGGGTCGAGTCGCCGCTGCCGTTCAGGCCCACCACCAGGCCGTAGCCCACCAGCGGGTTGTCGCGGATGCCTTCGACCGAGACCAGGTTGCGCAACACCTGCGCCGCCTGCGCGGGCAGGGTGGCAAAAGTCAGGCACAGGGCCAGGGGCAGGGCGATGAGGCGGGACAGCGTGCGGAAGTTCATGATGTTCTCAGCCTCAGAAAGGCATGTACGGGCCGTTGAAGAAGCGCGACAACCATCCCGCCGATTGCGTATCGGCCAGCGTGCCCTGCGCCGAGTAGGCGATGCGGGCATTGGCAATGCGCAGCGACGAGACCTGGTTGTCGGCGTCGATGTCGGCTGCGCGCAGGTAGCCGCGCAGGCGCACGAATTCTTCGCCCTGGTTCAGGGTCAATACTTTTTCGCCAGATACGCGCAGCAAGCCGGTCGGCAGCACTTCCTGCACCACCACGGTAATCGCCCCGGTCAAGGCGTTCTGCTGGGTGCTGGTGGCGTCGCCGGTGAACGAATTGTCGGCGCCGACGCCGATACTGGCTTTCGGAAATACCTTGCCCAGCAAGCTCGGGGCCGCCACATTGTTCGACGATTCCTTGGAATAACTGGTGCCTGCCCGTTTGCTCGCTTGCGTGGTTTCCTGCAACATCACGGTCACCACGTCGCCGACGCGGAAGGCGCGGCTGTCGGACGTCAGCGACATGCCCATGTCGGGGCTGTAGACGCCGCCGCCGGACACGCGCGGCATGGTCGAACGCACCAGCGGCGGCGGTTCGTCCATCGGGCCGGGGCGGACCGCCGGCGGTTCCAGGCTGGCGCAACCGGTCAAGGCGGCCAGGACCAGCAAGGGCAGTGCGGCTTTCATCAGCGTGCTGCCGAAGCCAGGTATTGCAACATATTGTCGGCGGCCGACAGCACCTTGGTGTTCATTTCGTAGGTGCGCTGGGCGGCGATCATGTCCACCATTTCTTCCACGACCTGCACGTTCGAGCCTTCCAGCGTACCCTGCTTGATCTTGCCCCACTGCGCCGTACCGGGCGCACCTTCGGTCGGGGTGCCGCTCGAGGCGGTTTCCGCGTACAGGTTTTCGCCCAGCGCCATCAGGCCGGTGGGGTTGATGAAGCTGGTCAGCGTCAGTTGGCCGAGCTGGCTCGGGGTGGCAGTGCCGGCGATCGTGGCCGAGACGGTGCCGTTTTCACCGATGGTGATCGCGGTGGCGTTGTCCGGCACGGTAATCTGTGGAATCAACGGCAGGCCATGGGCGTTGACCAGGATGCCGTTGGCGTCGATCTGCAACTGGCCGGCGCGGGTGTAGGCGGTTTCGCCGCTGGGCTGGCGCACGGCCAGGAAGCCGTTGCCGTTGACCGCCACGTCGAGCTCGCGGCCGGTGGTTTGCAGGCTGCCGCTGGTAAATACTTTCTGGGTGCCGACCATGTGCACGCCGTTACCGAGCTGGACGCCCGATGGCGCCAGGGTGTTGTTGTCGGCCACTTGCGCGCCCGGCTGCTGGCCGACCGTGTAGAACAGGTCTTCGAACACCACGCGGTCGCGCTTGAAACCGATGGTGTTGGCGTTGGCCAGGTTGTTGGCGATGGTTTGCAGTTTCTGGTCTTGCGCTTGCACGCCGGTCTTGCTGATCCACATTGCTGGATTCATGGTTTCTCCTAATTACTGTTGGGATCAGCTTAGCCGCTGATCAGGCGATTGCCGGTTTCGGCCATGGTGTCGGTGGACTTGAACAACTTCATCTGGACTTCGAAGGTGCGGTTCAGGCTCATGGTGGCGACCATTTCTTCCACCGCCGAAACGTTGCTGCCTTCCAGGTGACCCGATTGCAATACCACGGTCGGATCGGTGGCCAGCGGCACGCCGTCGCGCGCGATCAGCAGGCCGGACTCGTTCTTGGTCAGCTCCGAACCTTCCGCCTTCACCAGGCGCAGCTTGTCCACGGTTTGCATGGTGGTGGTGCCCGGGTTCTGGATCGAAATCGTGCCATCGGTGCCGATGTCGATCTTGCTGTACTCGGGCAGCGTGATGGGGCCGCCCTCGCCCAGCACCACGTTGCCGTTGATGCGCAAGGTGCCGGTTTCATCGAGCACCATGGCGCCGGCGCGGGTGTAGGCTTCGCCGGTCGGTCCTTCGACCGTCAGGAACCCGGCGCCCGAGATCGCCACGTCCAGTTCGCGGCCGGTGGCCTTGAGCGTGCCCTGGCGGGTGTTGACCGAGTTGGCCTGCAACTGCGCCATGTGGCGGTCGTCGTAGCCGTAACCCTGCACGGCTTGCGAGGTGGACATTTCCATGTCGGCCCGGAAGCCCACGGTATCGGCATTGGCCAGGTTGTTGGCGCGTACCTGCTGGCCGCGCAGGGCCCGCTCGGCCCCGCTCATGGCGGTAAAGATCAACGAATCCATGCGCTACCTTAGATCGCCTGCATCAGCGATTGCATCATGGTGCTCTCGGTCTGGATGACCTTCGAGTTGGCCTGGTAGTTGCGTTGCGACGTCATCAGGCCCACCAGTTCGGACGTGATGTCGACGTTCGACTGTTCCAGCGACGAGCTGGTGATGGTGCCGCCCGTGCCCGTGCCCGGTGCGTTGACCAGCGGACGGCCCGATTCCAGCGACTCGGTCCAGCTGGTGCCGCTGATCGTGGTCAGCGCGCCTTCGTTGACGAAGGTGGCCAGCGCCAGTTTGCCCACGGTCTGTTTCTGACCGTTGGAGTAGGTGGCGATCAGCGAACCGTCGTTGCCCAGCGCCAGGCTGGTATAGGTGCCCGAGGCATAACCTTCGGCATTGTTGGCGGACGTGGTCGCTTCGCCGGAGTTGCCGGTGCTGCCGTCGTAGTCGATGGTCAGCTTGGTCAGGTTGGCGCCGTTTGCCAGCGTAATGCCGGTCAGGTCAATCGTCGTCGTGCTGGCGATGGCGCCAGTGACGGGGTCGGCGGGCTGGCCGTTGACGTCATTGAGGGAGCCGGTCGCTGTGTTGAATTTCAGGACGGTCGGCGTTTTGTCTGGCAACTCGGCGCCGTCGAGCAGGTAGTGGACGTTGACCGTGTTCGGCGACGCCGCGTCGCGGGCGAAGTACTGGGTCAGCGTGTGCTTGCCGCCCAGGGTATCGTAGATCACCGTGGCTTTCGACATGTTGAAGGTGCTCGGGTCGGGCGGGTTCTGTGGCGTGATCGGGACCGTACCCGTGACCGGCACCGTGCCCCAGGCGGCCGGGGTGGTCCAGTCGGCCGACATATTGCCGATATAGGTCATCTTGCCCGAGGCCACGGCCGGGATCGCGCCGGTCTGGATCGGCAGGTCGCCCACGGCGCCCATCGCCGACGTCAGGGGATTGATCGGGTAGCCTTGCACGCGGTTGCCCTGGGTATCGACCAGGTAGCCATCCTTGGACGTTTCGAAGATGCCCACGCGCGAGTACTGCGGCACGTCGGAATTGGCCGCCTTGGAGATGAAGAAGCCGCCGCCGTTGATGGCCGCGTCCAGCGAGCGGCCGGTGCTCAGCACGCCGCCCGGTTTGCTGATGTTCTGGGTGACCGAACCGATGGTGACACCGGTCTGCAGTTCGCCGGACACCAGCGACGAGAAGTTCGCGCGCTGGGCCTTGTAGCCATAGGTGCCGGCATTGGCGATGTTCTGGCTGGTGCTGTTGAGGGCCTCGTTGATGGCCTGGATGCCAGACAATGCGATATCGAAACTCATGATGGAAATCCTTTAAGAGATTGAATTATTGAATGGCTAAAGCAGGCTTGCCGTTAAACGCAGTAATGTTGCCGGGATCGATTTCGCCCAGGTTGGCGACGTTGAGCACCACGCCGCCGGTCGCCGAGATGCGCACGCTGTTCAGGCGGCCCTGGATGTCGATGGCAGGGGTTTCCTTGGTACTGGTTTCCACCGCCATGGTGTAAGTGCCTTCCTTGAGGCCCAGCTTGCTCGGGTCGATGGTGAACGGAACGTTGCCGGGCGCCTGGGTGCCGAGCTTGACCGTATATTTCTCGCCGTTGTCGCCGGTCAGCACCAGGTTGGTATTGGTGCTGCTGGTTTCCAGCACCACCTGCCCGCTGACGGGCGTGGTGCCATCGACGCGGACCTGGCTGGACTGGGCCATCACGTCGGAGCCCACCTGCGCACCGAGCGACAGCACTTGCATGCTCTGCAGAATGCTGGAGTTGGCGCTGGTCAGGGTCGAGAGCTTTTGCAGCGCCTCGGTTTGCGACAGTTGCGTCAGTTGCTGGACGAACTGCGCCGGGTCCGATGGCGACAGCGGATCCTGGTTCTGGATCTGCGCTACCAGCAGCTTGGTGAACATCTCCGACGCTTCGCTGGCCGTGTTCGGTGTTACCGCGTTGCTGACGCCGGTGCCGGTCGTGGTGGTGCCGTTATTGAGAAGACTGACTGCCATGACTTAACTTTCACCAAGTTTAAGGAGGGATTGCTGCATCGTGCGGATGCGGCCGATGACTTCGACATTGGTTTCGAATGCGCGCGAGGCCGACATCATGTCGGCCATCTCCGCCACTTCGTTGACGTTGGGGTAGAACACCATGCCGTCGGCATTGGCCATCGGGTGGCCCGGTTCGTACACCTTGCGCAGCGGTTCGGACGATTCGACCACGTCCAGCACCTGCACCTTGCCACCGGTCATCATGCCTTCGCTGTTTTCGCCCAGCACGGTGGCAAACACCGGCTTGCGGGCGCGGTAGGTCTCGCCCTCGTTGCCGGCCACTGCGTCGGCATTGGCCAGGTTGGAGGCGATGGTATTGAGACGCACGCTCTGTGCGGCCATGGCCGAGCCGGCGATCTCGGAAATATCTTTAAACGACATGTCGTTCCCTTACGGTGGTTGGGCAGTCTTACTGACCGGCGATGGCCTTGGCCAGACCCTTGAATTTCATGTTGACGAAGGTCAGGCTGGTCTGGAAGTCGGCGGCGTTTTGCGAGAATGCCGCCTGTTCGACGCCAAGTTCGACGGTATTGCCGTCGCGGGCGGGGTGGAATGGCACGCGGTACATCTGGGAGGCTTCGCCATCGCCGCCTGGTTCGCCGGAGGCTTCGGCTTGCAGGTTGGACAGGGCGGTGCCGAAGTCCATGTCACGCGCCTGGAAGCCGGGGGTGTTTTCATTGGCCAGGTTGGCCGCGAGTATGCGGGTACGTTCCGCCCGCAGTTGCAGCGCATCGCCGTGGACGCCGGTAACCTGGTTGAAATTGATGCCCATGGTGGTCTCCTTGCAGGATCGATGGTGTTTCGGTGAATACTATGTAACTGTTAAGCTCTGTTGCGCAACGGAAATTTCCCGCCTATTCCTCATTGCAATCTTGCTCGGCATGTAGAATGTTGGTCTCGCACGACAGGCGCGTTCGCTTGCATCATAGTAGAGGTATTGCCCATGTTCAACAAAACTATTGTAACTGGTTTGAGCCGAATGTTGCTAACCGGAAGCATCTTTTTTAACACTTCCGCCCATGCCGCGCCTGTCCCGGCAGACAAAGTGCTGCTGCTGGTGGAGGACGCGGCGCGCGAGTATGTGTTGCGCTGGGCCGACAGTCGCGGCCTGGCCGAGCCCGAATTCGACATCACGGTGGTGCGCGGCAGCCGCCCGCTGGCCGCGTGCGGCAGTGCAGTATCAGTCGAGGCGGCGGACACCCGCCAGCCCGCGCGCATGCGATTCAACGCCATTTGCAGCGGCGACGGTGCGCGCGGTGGCAGCTGGCGTTACGAGTTCGTGGTGCGCGCCAAAGTGTCGGCGCGGATCGTGATTGCGGCCAACGACATCGGCGCCGGAAAAATCATTACAGATGAAGATGTGTTGCTTGAGCGCCACGATATTTCGACCGTGGGCGACAGCGTGTCGGATCCGCAAGAGGTTGTGGGGATGAGTGCCAAGCGCACCGTGCGCGTGGGCGAAGTGTTGCGTACCGGTGCGCTGGCTTCGCCGATCCTGGTCAAGCGTGGCGACCTTGTCAACATTGTCGCCAGCCGCGACCAGGTCACGGTGTCCATGTCGGGCGAAGCGATGGATGCGGGCGCCAAGGGCAGCCAGGTGCGCGTGCGTAATTCCAGCGGCAACATCATCCGCGCGCGGGTGACAGGGCCGGGGGCGGTGCAGCCGGCGGATATGCCTGCGGCACGCTGAACCCGGGTGGACAGACCGGCGCCCGCACCTGGCGGGGCGGCCTGCATGGCGCTGGTTTGGTCGGGGTGTCAGTCGGCCGCAGCCGCAGAGGCGCGCTGCAACTGCGCGGCCAGGCGGGCCAGCTTGTCAGCGTAGCCGGGGTCGGTGGCATAGCCGCCGCGTGCCAGGCCGTTGGCAAAGGCACGGGCGTCACTGCCCGTATTGAGCGCGCCCTGGTAGCGCGGGTTGCCGGCTAAAAGATCTGCGTAATCGCGGAACGCGCTGGCGGCGTCCGGGTAGCTGCGGAAGCGCTCGGTCTTCTTGAGCATGGCGCCGTGCTCGAATTCGGTGGTGGTGGCGCTGGCGACGTCGCCCTGCCAGCCGCTGCCGGCCTTGATGCCGAACAGGTTGTTGGTGTCGATGCCGCCCTTGCGCAGCGGTTGCCGGCCCCAGCCGGACTCCAGCGCGGCATGGGCCACGACCAGCTCCGGCGAGACGCCCAGCTTGTCGGCCGCTTCGCTGGCCCAGGGCGTGATCGATGCCAGGAATTGCTGGCGGCTGTCGCTGTCCACGCCATCGTCGTCGATGGCGCCGGTAGCGTGCCTGGCATTCAGGGCCGCCAGTTGCATGGCCTGGGCCGATGACGGCGCCGCATTGCTGCTGAAACCGCCATCACCGCGGTTGATATAGCCAACCACGTCGTTTTGCACCTGCTGAAACGTGCTCGAAAATGTGCCGGTCGAGACCATCCCGCCAAAGCCGGCCGTGGGCCGGGTGGCGCTGATGTTCGAGACAGTGGCGGCGGTGGCCGCAGTAAAGGCAGTAGGATTAAATTGGCTCATAAATGTGTTCTTCGCCATGCAGCACGCGCTGCATGATGCCATGCTGTTCGACCAGCAAATCGGCATTGCGCTTCGATAAGCGCTTGCATTCGATGACCAGCGCTTCGAGCGCCAGCCAATCGGCTTCCATTTTCTCGCGCGCAGCCGGTTTGAGCAAGGCAAATGCCTGCGCCATGGTCCCGTTCGGGCCATTTAGATGTTGCGCAAGTGCAACGCGTTGAATGCGGCGGGCGTCGGCCTCGGCCACCATGCCGGTGATTTTTTCGGCGATCTCGCCCAGGCGCGGCCCCTGGTGGCGCAGTGCGGCGTCAAATTGCTCCTCCAGCAGCGCCGCCAGGCCGGCATATGCGTGCATGTCGGCGCCAATGCCAGCCAGCAGCGTGCGCATGGCTTCCTGGCGCGATACCGGCGGGGGCGAGGGCGTCGCGGCGTTGCTCACTTTTCCACTCCATGGAAGCGCTGGATCAGGCCGGCCAGCTTGGCGGGATCGAACGGCAGTTCGCCCTTGGCCAGCGCGTCGCGCAGCATGTCCACTTTTTCCTGGTCGATTTCCGGCATGTCGCGCATCGCTTGCAGCGCCGGCTGCATCACCGCCGACTGCAGCGGCGCCGCAGTGGCCGGCGCAGCGGGGGCGTCGGCGCCGTCCACCGGCGCCGGTTCGGCAACACGCTGGACGGCCATGCCGTCGGGAGTCGCGGTCGTGATTCTCATACGGGTGCCTCTGGTTGGCTTGGTTTGCATGGCGTTATTGTAGCGTCAGTTGTTGCGGCCCAGCGAATCGCGCAGCTTTTGCAGCAGGCCGGGATCGGGCAGGGCAGTGTTGATCTGTTCGGTCAGCGGCACCGTGTGGTCCGGCATGCCGAACATCGAGGCGATGGTTCTGGCCTGGCTGGTGGTCAGGATCAGCAGTTCGATGCGGCGGTTGACGCCGGCATCGGCGCGCTTGACGTCGAGCGGCGCGCGGTCGGCCATGCCTACCACTTGCAGCACCGACTCCGCGTTCATGCTACCGGCCAGCAACTGGGCGCGGGCCGACATGGCGCGGTTGGCCGACAGCGTCCAGTTGGAAAACGCCGCATAGCTGGTATCGGCATACTGCATCGAGTCGGTATGGCCGACGATCAGCATCTGGTTTTCCATCTTTGCGAACAGCGGTCCCATCTTGCGCAGCAGGGCGCGGAACTTGTCGGTTGGCACGGCACTGCCGCGCACGAACATGCCTTGCTTGTCGGTGTCGTGCAGCATCACCCGCAAGCCGTAGGGCGTGACCACCGCTTCCAGGTTGGAGGTCAGGCCAAAGTCGGCGCTCATCTTGGTCAGCGCCTTCGACAGCGCCTGCAAATCGTCCGGGCTTTCGTACTTGACCTTGGCTGCAGAGGTCGGATCGGCCGGCTCGCCGGGCGCCAGTTTTTCGCCGGGCTGGTCGGTGCTGCCCGTGTGCGGCATCGGGAACCGTTCGATCAGGCTGCCGCGCGGACCGCCCACCTGCTCGGGCATGATGCCCTTGCCCTGGTCGGTCTTGGCGCCGTCCGATTCGGTCATGATTTGTTCCAGCGCCTCCGTATTGCGGGCGGCGATCAGCCACAGCACCAGGAACAAACACATCAGCGCCAGGCAGAAGTCGGCGAACGCTACTTTCCAGGCGCCGCCGTGATCGTCGTGCTTGTGCTTGCCGCCACCGCGCTTGACGATGGTCTGGTCATGCGCTTTCTCATGCGGCTTTAGCACCACGACCTCCCCGGCGGCTGTCGTCGGCCGGTTCGCTGTCGCGGCCTTCGAGGTCGTTGATCCAGCGTTCGAGCTGGGCGAAGCTCGGCTTGATGTTCAGTGGCACCAGGCGGCGGCCCGAGTCGATCGCCAGCAGCGCCGGCTTGCCGGCCACGTGGGTCACCAGCACCACCTTGACGGTTTCCTTGTTCGACGCTTCCTGGTTGACCAGCTGCTTGAGCATATTGCACAGCGGATCGATCAGGCCGTAGCACAGGAAAATACCGATGAAGGTGCCGACCATGGCCGCGCCGACGTTTTCGGCGATCTCGCCCGAGGTGGCGCCCTGGCTCACGGTACTCATGGTGATCACGATACCGAGCACGGCGGCCAGAATGCCGAAGCCCGGCATCGCTTCGCCGATCTTGCCCAGCGACTTGGCCGGCTGTTCGAGCTCGGTGTGCAGCGCTTCCAGTTCCTGGTCCAGCACGCCTTCGAGTTCGTGCGCGTTGATCTTGCCCATCGCCATCAGGCGGAAGTTATCGACGATGAAGGCCAGCAGCTTCGGCTCTTCCAGCACGCGCGGATAGCGCTGGAACAGCGGGCTGTCCTTCGGCGCTTCGACGTGGGCGTCGAGCGCTTTCAGGCCGCCGGCGGCCAGTTGCAGCAGTTCGTACATCAGCAGCAGCAACTGGCGCTGGAATTCGGAGTCGTATTTTTTGCGGACGATGATCTTCTTGATTTGCGTCATCAGCTCCTTGAGCACGTGGGTCGGGTTACCCAGCACCAATGCCCCGAGGCCGGCGCCGCCGATCACGATCAGCTCGAGCGGGTGCCAGATCTGGTGGAACGTGCCGCCCATCAGGGCAAAGCCGCCGAAGACGCTACCTAAAATGATGAGGATGCCAACTAGTTGCTGCATGATGATTCGCCTTTCCGCGTCATTTTCTTGATTCCTGGTGGTCGTGTTGTGCGAGTCGCTACGCGGCTTGCAGCACGGCTTTCATTTTGTTCAGGGCCGCCTTGTTGAGCTGACAGACGCGGGCGTCGGTCAGGTCCAGCACGGCCGCGATTTCCTTGTAGCTCAGTTCGAATTCGTAATACATCTGCACTACCCGCTGCTCACGCTCGTCGAGGCTGCGCAAAGCCTGCTCCAGGCTGCGCCGCACGATCAATTGCTCTTCCGGTCCGGGGGTGCTGTCCTGGCCCACGGATTCCTGCAGTACTTCATCGAAACTGGCGATCAGCTCGGCGTTCTCGTCGAGCTGGTAAGCCTGGTATTGCTCGGACGTCAAGGACAGTCCGGTCATGATTTCCTGTTCGCTCGGTTCGTGGCCCAGCTTGCGGGTCAGCGCACGCACGCTGTCGCGCAGCTTGTGGCTGTGCTGGCGCACCGCGCGCGGCCGCCAGTCCTGGCGCCGCAACTCGTCGAGGATGGCTCCGCGGATGCGCAAGCTGGCATAGCTGCCGAAGGTTTCGTCCGGCGTGCCATAGCGGCGCAGCGCTTCGAGCAAACCGATCAGACCGATCTGCTCCATGTCATCGCGGTCGATCGCCCCCGCCACCTGCGAATTGAGCTGGCGCACGATGCGCTTGACCAGCGGCGCATACGACAGCAGGTACTTCTGCTCATCTGCCGGGCTGTGCATCGCCACCGCGCCGTCGCCGCCGTCGCCGTAACCATCGGCATACGCATTGCCAGAATGCTCTACATAGGCCATGCCCGCTCCACTGTTAACCATGCTGGCTGCGACTTACTCAATGATGAGCTTGCCGATCATGACATCGGTAAACGGTTTATCCAGGCCTTCGTGCTCGTACGCCTCATCGAAAGCCTTGTTCAAAGCCGCCGCAAACTGGTCGATCGTCATGGTCTGGGCGGTGGCCATGGTCAGGTCGGACAACGTGCGCACGGCAACGCTGCGCAACATCGGCAAATGTTCCTTGGCCTGCTTCTCGGTCTTCTCGTCCGTGGTGATCACCAGGTCGGCCGACATATAGTGGGAGCTGGTATCACCGGGCTGACGCTTGAGCATGATGATGACCTTGTCCACCGTCATGTACTTGGGCGGACCTTCCTTTTTTTTCTCTTCCTTTTTCGCGGCCTTCTTGCCATCGGCAGAAGTCTCTTCCGCGTGGGCGCCCTTGGACATATACCAGAACGCACCACCGGCCACGGCCGCGCCAACCACGACGACCAGCGCGATCGCGACAATTATTTTCTTGTTCATCTACAGATTACTCCTGGTCATTCATGGCAAAAACTGGTTTCGAGTCGTCCTGGTACAGGGCCCGGCCCGGGTTGCGACCGCGTCCCTGCTCCTGTTGCTCCTGTTGCTGCTGGCGGCCGCCATCTGGCTGGCCCTGCGAGTACGATTGCTGCGGTGTCGCTTGCGAGAGGGCCGACGTGCGGGCGGTCGATACCGTCACCGCCACGTCGCTGAACTGGCGGGTGGCCAGGTCCTGGCGCACCGAGTCGCCGATGGCGTTAAGCTGGCGGACGACTTCGCTGTTACTGGCGGACAGATTCACCTGTAGCGCGCCGGCGCTCTGGCGGATCGAAATCTCGATGCTGCCCATGTTTGGCGGGTCGAGGCGGATCACGGCCTGGTTGTTGTTACGTTGCAAATTCACTTGCAGGCGGTCGCCCAGCGCTTCGCGCAGTGGTTGCTGCCACTGTTCCGGCGCCCCTGCCAGCTTGACCGGTGCGGTGAAGCCAGGAGGAGTTGGCGCTGCGGTCGGCACGGCGGGCTGGGGAGCGCTGGCAGTGGCGGCCAGCGCGCTGGTGAATTTTCCCGCTGCCTGGCCGTCATCGCTGGTCATGCCGAAACCATGGGCGCGGTTGGTGGGCACAGGTGCGGCGGCGACGTCCACGCCTGCGCTGGCCATGGCAGGCATCGCGCGGGACTGGGCGGCGTCGGTCACGGCCGGGTAGCTGGCGATGGCCGCGCTGGCGGCAGTACCGGCGGTGGCCCGGACTGGCAGTGTGGCATTGGCCGGGAGTGGCAGTGCCGCATTGGTCACGGCGGCTGCCTTGCGACCGCTGAAATGCTGGCCGCTTGCTTCGGCCGCGACCATTGCGATTGCGGGCGCAGCGGCATACTCCGACGCGGCGAACCTTGCCGCTGCCGTTCGCTCTGCAACTGCTGTCGCTGCCGCCGTAGTGTCGGCATTCGCAGCAGTGGCGCCTGCAGCAGCGGTGGCCGTCGCGGCTGACGCTTTACTTGCCTGGCGGTCTGGCATGGCTGCCGCGTTGGCGGCCAGCGCCGGGTTGAAGGTCTTGACCAGGCCTGCGATGAGGTCAGGCACAGCATTGTCCGCAGCGGCGGCGGTGGTATCCGCAGGCGCGGCGGCGCCGGCCACGGTGCCCTCGTGACTGGTAACCGCAGCGATCTTGCCGGCGACCGGGCCGCCGGACGTGAGCGGGGCGGTGATTGCTGCTGCTGCGGTTGCATCTGCCAGCTGCGTGTTCGCTGGCGTGACTGCGGATGCATAGCCGTACGTGGCCAATAACGGTGCGCCGATGTCCTCGGTGACGCGCGCGGCTTGCTGTGCCAGCGCCAACTGGTTGGCATCCTGCTGCGCGGCATAGCTGGCTTGAGGTGCTGCGCCCGAGGGCGTGGTCACGGCGATATTCGCGGCAGGCAGGTTGAATGGGGTAGCGGACGGATATAGCGTGGCGCCAGCGCTAGTGCCACCCACGCCGACCGCAGCGCTCACCGTGGCGTCGGCCACCGCCGCACCCGGCGCAACGTACCGGTTGCCGGCCAGGGCAGGCAGTGCGATGGCAGGGGCGATGATGATGGCAGGGGCAACTGCGGCGGCGATGCCGGCGTTGTCGGTATCGGCATCGGTCTGTTCTTTCACGCCTGTAGCAACGGTTGGTGCTGCAACGGTCGCGTCACTTTCGGTGGTCGCTTCCATGACGCGCGAAAACCGTGGTGCTGGCGCGGCGCTGTCCACCGGCATGGCCGATAAACCCGTTTGAGTAGCGTTGACCGGGGCGCCGGCTGGCGCAGACTGGCGCCCAACGATGCCGGTCAGCAGGAAATCTTCGCTTGCGCCCGTCTGTCCGGCCGGTGCAATACCGGTGGTGACGGCGCTGGTGGTGCCCGGCGTGGCCGGGCTGGTGATGGTCATGGTCATGCTGTGTATCCATTTTCTGCCAGCTCGCTGTCCAGCGCGTAGGCGAGCAAGCCTTCTTTATTCGCCTGCAATTCGCTGAGCTTGCGGCCGACTTCTGCGGTGGCAAGGTCGCAGCGACGGGCGGCTTCCTCGTGTACCTGGTACAGGGCCGAGAGGGCGGCCTTTTCAGCCGCTTCCCACGGACCTTGCGCCGCCATCTGCGGCAGGGTCGAGGACAGCAGCGTGTTGAGCGCCGCCAGCATCGACCAGTCTTCCGCGCTGACAGCGGCATGCATTTTTTGCGTCAGCGACAGCAGTGTGCGTTGCCTATCCACCATTGGCCTTGGCCTGGACGCCGAGCCAGCCTTTCTTGATCGTGGTCAGCAGGGCGATCACTTCGTCGATCACCAGCGGGTCGAGATTGATGCCGGCCGTGTACAGGCGGCTGGCGCAGTATTCGTAGAGGCGGCCGAGATTCTTGACGACCTCGCCGCCGTTGTCATAGTCGAGCGAGCTCGACAGGCCGTTGATGATGTCGGTGCACTTGTTCAGGCTGATCGCCTTGAGCTCGTAGCGTTTGCCGGCAATATGGCCGCGCGCGCGCGCCAGCTCTTCGAGCAGGCCGTCGGTCAATACCAGCACCAGTTCGACCGGCGAGGCGCGGGCGACCTGCGCGTCGAGGTTGGTGGCGTGGTAACTGCTATAAGCTTCGTGATTCAACATGGTGTTCACCGTACTGTGTAAAAGGCGGCGGTTGCCGCCCGGGGTTGATGCTTAAGTTTTGCTGCTACTGGAGAACAGCTCCGTGAACAGGTTCGACGTGTTGGTCATCGACGACTGCAACTGCTGCAACGTCGTAAATTGCGTCAGGTAGCGGCGATAGGCGTTGTTGAACTGCACTTCCAGGGCGGTCTGGCGGTCGGCCAACTGGCTTTGCAGCTTGGTGCTGGCTTGCTTGCGCACCGAGATCGTCCCTTTGGAGGTGTCGGTCCAGCTGCTGATCAGTTTGTTCATCTTGCCCAGCACGCCGCTGTCGTTCAGGCCCAGCGACGACGAACTGCCGAACATGGTGTCCAGCGAGCCAGGGTTGGCGGCAACGGCCTTGGTCAAGCGCGCGGTATCGAGCGACAGCGTGCCGTCGCGGTTGCCGGTGATGCCAAAGCTCACCAGGGACAGGCCGCCGGTGGCAGCGCGCAAGGCGGTACCGAGCTGGTCGCGCAGCGCCTTGACGCCCGAGTCGGCGTTCAGCACACCCGGGGTGACGTTGCTGGCGGCGTTGCCGGCCTGGGTCAGCGCGGCAATCGCGGTGTATAAATTGTTATAGGCAGTGACGAACGACTGCACGTTGGCGGTGGTGGCGGCGGTGTCGGCACCTACCTTGAGCGTGACTGGCGCATCGTTGGCGCCCTGCGCCTTGGCGATGGTGAAGCTCACATCGTCGATCACGGTGAAGGTGTTGGAAGCCTGTTCGATCTTGGTGCCGGTGGTTTTGGGGCCGGACCAGACAATCGCGTTGTTAGCGGCCGTCAACACGGTCTTGCTGGCCAGGTCGGCGGCAAGTGTCGGATCGGTGGCGCCGGTCAGCGTGATGTCTTCCACGCCGGCCTTCTTGCCGGTGCTGGTCGAGGTCAGCACCAGGCGGGTGTCGCCGTTGATGGTGATGGTCGAAGCGGTCAACTTGCCGTCGTTGTTGGACGATGCGTTGATGGCGGCGGCGATTTCCTTCGGCGTCAGTTCGGTGTCGTTGTCGGTGTTGGCCGTGGACAGGTCGATCTCGATGTTCGAGTTGTCGCCCAGCTTGATGTTCAGTTTGCCGTTATTGGGCGCCAGGCCATTGCTGATGCCGAACGAGACCTGGCCGGCCGTGGCTACCTGCTCGACGAAGAACGAATAGCTGCCGGCGGCAGCAAGCGCACCGGCGCTGCCGGTGGCGATGGTGGTGTCGCTGAAGGTGGCGCCGCGTGCGCTGATGGTCTTGCTGGTGCCATTGGCCAGCGCGTTGATCGCGGTCTGGAACGTGGACAACGCCGTGCCCAGCGTCGCCAGCGCGGCCGTGTCGGATTTATCCCGGGCAACCTGGGCATCGAGCACGGCCTGTGGCGCCTTGATATAGGCGTTGGCCAGGTTGGTGGCCGTAGTTTGTGGATCGTAGGTTGGACTGGTGATGACGGCCATATTGTTGCTCCTGGAAACAATGAGTGAGTGTACCCTGATACAAGGCGACCCTAATCGTTTCCGTATGAAAAGTTTTTTAACTATTTTTCCGGTGTTGCGCGTAAGCCCACTTACTTTTGCCCGCGCCACCACGCTTGCGTTGCCAATTCATCATGCTGCTTGCGTTCCTTGGAATGTTGCTCTTTCTGAACCACCTTGTGCTGTTTGTCCAGCACCTTGCCCAGTACCTCGCGCTTGGCCCACGCCGCGTTGAGCGCCTGCTGCGACACGGCCATGTCGGCCTCGTGCAAATGCAGGTCCACCCGGTGGTTGTCGGCCATCACCATCACGGCCTGCTTGTAGTCGCCGCAATTGCCGGCCAGGGCAGGGTGCAGGTTGCCGCTGGCGCCCATGTTGACGTACAGCCCGGTCAGGCGGTCGAGGTTTTTCTGGTAGCGGTCGCGCAAGCTGGTCTTTTCGGCCATCTCGGTCTGCAGGCGCTCCACTTCGGTGTTGCGCAGGGCGACCAGGGTGGTCAGGTTGCGGATGTTGTGCTGGCTCATAGTGTCGGTCTCACTTCAAGGTGTCACTTCATCAGCGTTTCAAGTTGGTTGATGCACGGCGCGTACGGCGCTTCTTCCTTGGTGCCCTGGCACAGGAACTGTTCCACGCGCGGATGCAGCATCACGGCCTTGTCGGTGACCAGGTCGGCGCCCGGCACATAGGCGCCCAGCGGTATCAGGTCGCGCACGCGGTCGTGACGCGACATGCTCGCTTTCAGTGCGCGCGCCGCCAGCATGTGCCCCGGCGTGATCACCTGGCTCATGCAGCGGCTGATCGACTGGCCGATGTCGATCGCCGGGTAATGGCCGCGCTCGGCCAGTTCGCGGGTCAGCACAATGTGGCCGTCGAGAATCGCCCGCGCGGTATCGACCACCGGATCCTGCTGGTCGTCGCCTTCGGCCAGCACGGTGTAGATGGCGCTCATGCTGCCTACCTGGTTTTCGCCGTTGCCGGCCGATTCCACCAGTTGGGGCAGGGCGGAAAATACCGATGGCGGATAGCCCTTGGTGGCCGGCGGCTCGCCCAGCGCCAGCGCCACTTCGCGCAGCGCCATCGCGTAGCGGGTCAGCGAATCGACCAGCAGCAGCACGTTCTTGCCCTGGTCGCGGTAATGCGCCGCGATCGAGTGGCACAATTCGGTCGCCATGATGCGCATCAGCGGACTCTCGTCGGCCGGGGCGATCACCAGCACCGCCTTTTGCAAACCCTCTTTACCCAGCGACATATCGACGAATTCGCGCACCTCGCGCGAGCGTTCGCCGATCAGGCCCACTACGACCACGTCGGCCACGGTCTGCCGCGTCATCAGACCCAGCAGCACCGACTTGCCGACCCCGGAGCCGGCCATCAGGCCCACGCGCTGGCCACGACCAAGGGTCAGCATGGAGTTGATGGCGCGCACGCCGACGTCGAGCGGCTCGGTGACCGGCTTCTTCTTGAGGGGATTGATGCGCGGCGGCTGCGAGTCGAGCGGAAAGTCGCCGCCCAGCTTGCCCAGGCCGTCGATAGGCTCGCCGAGGCCGTTGACCATGCGGCCCAGCCAGCCGGAACCGATTTGCAGGTTGATCTTGTCGGGCGAGGGCAACACCCGCGCGCCGGTGGTCAGTCCGATCGCCTTTTTGAATGGCATCAGGTACGACACCTTGTCGCGGAAACCGACGACCTGGGCGTCGAGCCATTCGCCGCTCACTGTCTCGATCTGGCAACGCTGGCCGGTATGCAACGGACAGCCGACCGCCTCGAGCAGCAAACCGGACGCACCCACCAGCCGACCCGTGGGGGTGGCCATGGGAACGCTGCCCAGTTCGAGATTGCGCAAGGCATCGGCGATCACTGTTCGTTCTCCGTATCGTCATCATCACCGCCGTCGGCGGCCTGCAACTGATTATCGACCTGTTCCATGACAGCAGCAAGACGCTGATGACAGCCGGCATCGACTTCATTATCGCCAGCCTTGATCCTGCATTCGCCAACTTCCAGGCGGGCGTCGCCGATCAGGTGCCATTTCTTGGAACGCTTGGGATCGAGCTCGGTGATGCGTTTGAGTTCTTCGGGATTGAGATAGACGTCGATTTCCTCGCGGGTGGGCGGCATCGAGGCCAGGGTTTCCTCCACCAGCGACATCAGCTGCACCGGTTGCAAGGCCAGCTCGGCGCGGATCACCTGGCGCGCCACCTTGGCTACCAGGTCCACCACTTCCTTGCGCTGGGCGGCGCGGTAGTCGGAACGCAGCTTCTTCAAACTCTTGAGCATGGCATCGACCGGGCGCGCCATCTGGTCGTAGGCCACCAGGGTTTCGTGGCGGCCTTCTTCGCGGCCTTGCTGCTGGCCGGCGTTGCGGCCGGCTTCGTAGCCGTCTTCCTGGCCACGGGCCAGGCCGATTTCATAGCCGTCGCGCTGGCCCTGTTCGAAGCCTTCGGTGACCGAGGCGGCCCATTGGGCGCCGGCGTCACCGCCACTGGCGTTGCCGTTGGCGGCCGCGCGCTGCTGCGCCATGCTGGTGAACTGGGCCAGCGGCGGAAAGCGGTAGGCGCGGAATTGCTTCATTCAACCACCTGTTCGGCAAACAGCTGGATCTCGACTTCGCCGTTGTCGGCCAGGGCCTTGACGGTGTTCATGATTTCCTGGCGGGTTTGCTCGATGCGCGACATCGGCATCGGGCCGGCGCGGCGCATCATGTCCTCGAAGGCTTGCGCCTGGCGTTTCGGCATGGTCTTGAGGATGGCGTCGCGGATCGACACTTCGGCGCCCTTGAGCGCGATCGCCCATTGCTCCAGCGGTACTTCCTCGATGATGCGCGACAGCGCATTTTCGGACTGGTTGGCCAGGATCAGGAAGTCGTACATCGACAGTTCGATCTTCGACACCACTTCCGGGTCGTGGGCGCGCAACAGTTCCACCATCTGCGCGCGGTTGCCCGGCAGGCGGTTGAGAATCTCGGCGGTCTGGCGGATGCCTTCGACGCTGGTGCTTTGCGAATCGAACGAGCTCAGGCAGCGCACCACCAGCTCATCGAGCTCTTGCAGCAGTTCGCGGTCGATCTCGTCCATGCGCGCCAGGTTCAGCAGCACCAGGTCGCGGCCTTCGAGCGGCAGGGCGTCGATGATCTGGCCGGCCAGCGCCGGCGGCAGGAAGGCCAGGAACACGGCTTGCATCTGCACGTGCTCGTTGGAGATGTATTCGGCCAGCCACTTGGGCGAGGCCCATTGCAGGCGCGCCATTTTCGGCCGCAGTTCGTCACCGTAGATATTGTTCAACACCGTGTTCGCCAGGTCGGAGCCGAGCGCCAGGTCCAGCGAACGCTTGAGGTAGCTGCGCGACGCGCCATGCACGCCCGACTGCTGGCGGTAGTCGTCGAAGAAAGTCTGCATCGCGTTCTTGACCGATTCGACCTTGATGCCGCTCATGCGCGACATCACTTGCGTGACTTCGATCAGCTCCTCGCGCGACAGGCAGCGCAGCACGGCGGCAGCCGGTTCCTCGCCTATGCTCAGCAGCACGATGGCGGCCTGTTCGACCGGCGTCAGCTTGGCTTGAGTGCCAAATTCGCCGTCGTTATCCTGGTAATTATTGAGTTCGGCCATTTTTCTGCATCCATTGTTTGACGACTTCGGCGACGCGCTCCGGCTCTTTCTCGGCCAGTACTTTCAGGTGATCGACCATGACATCCACCGCCGAGCCTGGTGGCGGCAGATCGTAGTTTTCCAGCAGCGGCACCATGGTGGTCGGGCCGGTGGCGCTTGGCAGCGCCGGCAGGCCGTCGGCGCCCAGCACCGGCACGGCAGGGGTGCCAGGCAACGCGGCAACCGGGTTGCCGTTAGCGTCTTTGGCTTCGCGGGCGGCGGCCACGGCGGCCGCTTCCGCAGCGCGGCGTTCGGTGGCAGTGCGGGCTTGCTCCTTTGGATCCGGGGCGAAGCGCATCGTCACCAGGCGCATCAATGGACGCAGCAGCAGCAGGTAGCCGAGCAGAAAGCCGACGCCGTAAATCACGTACGAGCTGATATCGACCACGTTGTCGCGTTCCTGCCACCATGGCACCACGGCAGCCTTGGCCGGGAAGTTCATGGCGGACACCACCAGCTGGTCGCCGCGCTCGGCGTTGATGCCGAGACCGTTGCGCAGCAGCTTGTCGATATTGGCGATCTCGGCCGCGCTCCAGCCGGAGGCAGGCGTCGGCGCGGCGGCTTGCGCCAGCACCACGGCCACGCTCAGTTTTTCCAGGCTGCCACGGCTGCGCTTGGTCTGGGTGATGCTGCGGTCGTATGCGTATTGGCGGCTGGTGGCGTTCTTGCGCGCGGTGCCGTCGTTGCCGTTGGCCGGATCGGTGGCCGGTTTGGCGGCGTCGGCCGGGTTCGGGTTGGCTGGCGGCGCGCGGTTCGACAGCGTGCCCGGTACGCCCATCACCATGCGGTTGCGGTCCTGCTCTTCGCGCATCGCTTCGCTGGTCACTTTCGGATCGGCGCCGTATTTCTCGACCGTCTCCTCGACCCGGTCGTTGCTCACCGTGGCGGCCACCGACAGGCGGAAGTTGTCGTCGCCGATCACCGGACCCAGCAGGCCCTTGATGTTTTGCTTGACGTCGTCCTGGTAGCGCTTGGCCGCATCGTTGCCGCCGGCGGCGCCATCGAAGCCTTCGGACAGGTCCACGTGCGACGACAGCAGGTTGCCGGCCTGGTCCACCAGGCTGACGCGTGCCGGCGCCAGGCTGGCCACGCTGCCCGACACCATGTTGATCACGGCGGCAATCGCTTCCGGTTGCAGGGTGGCGCCCGGCTTGAGCGCGACCACCACCGAGGCCGACGACTTGTCGCCATCGGACGAAACAAACGAGCTCGACTTGGCGATCGACAGGTGCACGCGCGCATGGGCAATCGCGTCCAGGGTCATGATCGATTGCGCCAGCTCGCCTTCGAGGCCACGGCGGAAGCGCACGTCCTGGACGAATTGCGACACGCCCAGCGGATCGTTCTTGTCCATCAGTTCCAGGCCGGCGGGCAGTTGCGCGGTGACGCCCTTGGCGGCCAGCAGCATGCGGACCTTGCCCAGCATGTCGGCCGGCACCAGGACCTGGCCGCTTTCCGGGTGCACCCGGTACGGCACCCGTTCGGTTTCCAGTACATTCATCATGTCGGACGCCGAGACTTTTTCGCGCGCGCCGAATACCGGCTTGTAATCGGACTGGTCTTTCCACAGCAGCATCAGCACCAGCGCCGTCACGCCGATTGCCAGCAGCAGCAGCGGGTAGAGGTTCTTGAGCAGGCTGGGGGAGACGGACATGGCGGTCGGGCTGGTGCGCCAGCGGCCGAAGGCGGTCTTGAGGGTGTTAATCACGGATGGACTTTCGCGGGCAGTGGCAGCAGGTCAATTCGGCGGGTCATTACAACGGCAACTTGATGAGTTCGTCGAGGCCGCCCATCACCTTGTTACGCACTTGCATCAACATGGAGAAGGACAGGCTCGCTTCCTGGCTCGACAGCATGGCGCCGATCAGGTCGTCGCTTTTGCCCGACTCCACGTCGGCCATCTTCTGGCCGGCGGCGACATCGCCGTCGTTGACCTTGCCGATGGTGTCCTGCATGGCCTGGGAAAACGAGAAGCCCTGGTGCGGCGTACTGGCGCCGAACTGGCTGGCGGGGGCCACGGCAGCGTTTGACAGCGCTTGCGCGGCGTTGGTCAGCGCGGCCAGGTCGGCCTGGATCAGGCCTGCGATTCCGTTACTCATTGCTACCTCCGGTTACTACAGCGTTGATGTCCCTAACATAGCCAGATTGCCACCACGCAGCAAGGACTGCCTGTGGCCTCGCGCGTTTGCGTGTTCCGTTCGTGCGACACTGCATGTTGTATATGTCACAGTGTTGCTGGATTTGCCACGTGATCTGTCGGACAAATCCGGACGGCAAAGCAGGCGCGGGCCAGCCGGGTAATATGGCGCTGAATGAAAAAGTAGGGGGAAATCCGAAAAAAATTCACGTTTGACTGTCGCTTGGCGGGGCGACGCGCCGCATTCTGCAAAGGCCTTTTATCATGTTTTCTATGAGCAAATATCGTTATAAATCATTCACTAAGCACGATGCGAAAGGTTTGTTGCGTTGCAGCGAATACCAAGTAATGCTGGAATAAGCTTACCGGCTAGCAATACTCCTGTAAAGGTTTATTTGCCCTGCGTAAACATGATGCGACACGGCAGATGACACATTTCAAGGGGAATATTGTTCAATGGCAATAATGTGAATTTTCGGGTATGCTGTCGCTACCGGAAGCATCCTACTTTCAGTTATGCTGTTGCAACGCCGGACCATCCCCTGATACGACAATGACGAAACAAACTGCGCAACATCAAGTCCTGGACCCCTCGCTGTTAGGGCGTCCCGTGCACCTGCTGCCCATCTTTGCGGCGCAGTTGCGTGACGACCTCACGCAGTCCATGCGCCTGAATATGCACCGGCGCTACTGGGGCGGCTTCCAGGTGGAAGACGTACAGTTCAGCCGCATCGACAGCGCCACGGCCCCCAGCAGCCGCTGGCTCAGTTTTGCCGCACCCGCTGGCCAGATTGCTTTTTCGCTCGAACGCAAGGTGTTGCTCAGCGTCCTCAACTATCGCTATAGTAGCGGCGCCAAGAGCGACAGCGTGGCCGAGGTGGACGAGGCAGCGGTGCGCGTGACCGCCACCGAGGAACGCCTGGCTGTGGTTTTAGGGCAACAGTTAGCGGGCATCCTGGCCGGCCGCATCGAGGCCAATCTGCCCGAAACCAACCTGGCGCCGGGCGCACGGTTGCCGAACGGCGAAGCGGCTACCGCTGAAGAACCGGTCGAAGATTATGGTTTCAAGCCGACCACCGGCGCCCAGCCCGCCAAAGGCGCGTGGGTGATCGTGGTCACCCTTGCCGGCGCCACCAGCGGCGTGACGGCGGGCCGCTTCTGGTTCGCGCTCGACAAGCAATTGATGGCCGGCGTGCTGCGCGGCCTGCTGCGCGACCGCGACGGCGCCAAGAAGCGCAAGCCCGCCGGTCCGCTGGCGCAGCGCCTGCACCTGGGCATCACGGGCCGCCTGGCCAGCAAGGAAGTCATGCTGGGCAGCCTGTACGACCTGCAAGTCGGCGATATCATCCCGATCAGCTTGCACCGGGCCGACGTCCTGCTCGAGGACTCGCGCCTGTTCACGGCCGCCGTGACCGAGCACAAGGGCAAGCTTTGCCTCACCTCCTTTGAAGATGCTGAATAACGATGAACATGAATGTAGCCAACCCCAACGACGCCCTGCTGGAAGACCTGTCCGACGAAATGATCATCGAGCAAGTCGGCGGTGAGCTGGCCGAAACCTCGGTGGCCGCCCAGGCGCCGCGCCGCGACCTGCCCGCCATGATGCGCAAGATCCCGGTCACGCTGACGCTCGAAGTGGGCTCCGCGCGCATTTCGCTGCAAGACCTGATGGCCATCGGCCCCGACAGCGTGGTCGAACTCGACGTGCTGGCCGGCGAACCGCTGGTGATCAAGGTCAACGGCACCGCCATCGGCCGCGCCGAAGTGGTCGTCGCCGGCGAGAACTACGGCCTCAAGGTACTGGACCTCGACGGTCTGAACCTGGACCTGATGACCCCATGACCGTGGTCGAGCCGACGACCGGCAAGCTGACGGTGCACAAGGTGAAGATCGGCATGCTGGCCGGTGCTGCGCTTGCCGTGGCGCTGGCCTTGCTGCCGGGCGCCGCCCACGCGGTGGACCTGCTGGCCAACGTGGTGCCGGGCGCCAGGACCGAACTGACGGTCAAGATGCAGATCCTGATCATCATGACCTTGCTGGGCTTGCTCCCGGTGATGGTCATGATGATGACCAGTTTTACCCGCTTCGTGATCGTGCTCTCCTTGCTGCGCCAGGCCCTGGGTTTGCAGCAGGGCCTGCCCAACCGGGTAATCACCGGCGTCGCGCTGATCCTGACCTTGCTGGTGATGCGCCCGATCGGCGACCAGATCTGGACCGAAGCGTTCGTGCCCTACGACCAGGACAAGATCGGCCTGGACACCGCGCTGCAGATCGCCCAGCAGCCGGTGTCGCGCTTCATGCTGGCGCAAACCAGCAAGGCCGCGCTCAGGCAGATCGCCCACCTGGCCGGCGAAGACCATGTGACCGACCCGACCAAGCACGCGTTCACGGTCAAGCTGGCCGCGTTCGTGCTGTCGGAACTGAAAACCGCGTTCCAGATCGGCTGCATGCTGTTCATTCCATTCCTGGTGATCGACCTGGTGGTGGCCTCGGTGCTGATGGCGATGGGGATGATGATGCTCTCGCCGCTGGTGATTTCCCTGCCGTTCAAGCTGCTGCTGTTCGTGCTGGTCGACGGCTGGACGCTGACGGTCAACACGCTGGTTACCAGTATCCAGGCCTACTGACGGCGAAGGGGATATTCCGTGCTGACTCCTGAAATCGCCGTCGACCTGGTGGCCGAATCGCTGCACATGGTCATGCTGCTGGTGATCATGCTGGTGGTGCCGGGCCTGATCGTGGGCTTGCTGGTGGCGCTGTTCCAGGCCGCCACCCAGATCAACGAACAAACGCTGAGCTTTTTACCGAAGCTGCTGGTGACCCTGCTGGCCGTGATCCTGATGGGGCGCTGGATGTCCGGCTACCTGATGGATTACTGCGTCTCGATCTTTACCCGCGCCGCCACCCTGGTCGGCTAGCTGCTGCGCATGGAACCGGTCCTGGCCAACCTGCTGCCCATGCTTACCGCGATCTGGTGGCCGTTTTGCCGCATCCTTGCCATGTTCATCGGCGCGCCCGTGCTGGGCGAGGCGGTCACGCCGGTCACGGTGCGCATCCTGCTCGCGCTGGTGTTGTCGATCGTTATGCTGCCGCTGACCGGAGGCATTGGTGCGCAGCACGCGCCGATCGATCCGTTTTCCATGCACGGCGTGGTCGCCACCATCGAGCAGGGGCTGATCGGTTTCGTGCTGGGCCTGGCATTCCACTTCGCAATGTCGGTGGTGGGCGTGCTCGGCTACATGGTCACTTCGCAGATGGGTTTGTCGATGGCGGTGATGAACGATCCGCTCAACGGCCAGTCGTCGGACGTCGTGTCCGCGCTGCTGTCCACGCTGGCGATCATCGTGTTCTTTGCCATCGACGGCCATCTGGTGATCGTCGGCATCCTCGGCCAGAGTTTCCAGGCCTGGCCGCTGGGGCAGGGCTACTCGCCGCTGCTGCTCAACGCCGTGGCCTACAACGTGGCGTGGATTTTTTCGGCAGCGATGCTGCTGGCGTTGCCGGTGGTGTTTGCCACCATCGTGGTGCAACTGGGCTTCGGCTTTTTGAACCGGGTGGCGCCCAGCCTCAACCTGTTCTCGCTGGGCTTTGCCGTGATCACGATTTTTGGCTTGATGATGCTCGGTGAGCTGGTGAAGTTCATTCCCGAGCATTACGTGCGCATGACCAACCAGGTGCTGGAAATGATACGCCAGCAGATGCAGGCGGCCGCCCATGGCTGACCAGGGCAGCACCGGCGACAAGACCGAAAAGGCGTCAGCCCAGAAGCTCAAGAAGTCGCGCGACGAAGGGCAGGTGGTCCGCTCGCGCGACCTCGCCACCGCGATCGGCATCCTGGTCAGCCTGAAACTGTTCGTGTACCTGCTGCCCAGCTATATGGTCGACATCAATGCGATTTTCCACACCAGCTTCGCGCCGTTCGACAGCGAAGGCGCGATCGAGAACACCATGTCCACGCTGTTCATCACCTCGATGTGGTTGTTCATCAAGATGGTGCTGCCCTTGTTCATCGTGCCGATGTGCATCATGATGGGAGCGATGATCCCCGGTGGCTGGGTGGTGTCCACCAAGAACTGGGCACCCAAGTTTTCGCGCATGAGCCCGATGGCCAACCTGGGCCGCCTGTTCGGCGCCAAGCACGGCACCGAGCTGTTGATTTCGATCGCCAAGGCGGGCGTGCTGATCTCCGTCCTGATCCACATGGCGCGCTCGACCATCGGCGCCTACATGGAGTTGCAGCATATGCCGATGGGCCAGGCCATGGTGGCGGGCGCGTCGCTGATGATGGACGGGCTGATGGCGATGGTGGTGATTTTCGTGCTGTTCGCGCTGGTCGATGTGCCGGCGCAGGCGTATTTTTTCGCCAAGAACCAGCGCATGAGCAAGCAGGATCAAAAGGAAGAACACAAGACCAGCGAGGGCCGGCCCGAAGTGAAAAGCCGGATCCGCCAGTTGCAGCGGGCCCTGGCGCGCGGCAGCGCCCGCAAGACGGTGCCCACGGCCGACGTCGTCATCGTCAATCCCGAGCACTACGCGGTGGCACTGAAATACGACCACGACCGCGCCGAGGCGCCATTCGTGGTGGCCAAGGGCATCGACGAGATGGCGCTGTACATCCGCCAGCTGGCGAAAGAATTCGAGATCGAAGTGATGGAGCTGCCGCCGCTGGCGCGCGCCATCTACAACACCAGCCAGGTCAACCAGCAGATCCCGGTGCAGCTGTACCAGGCGGTATCGCAGGTGCTGAACTATGTGCTGCAATTGCGCGCGTTCCACAGCGGGCGCCGCAATGCCCGGCCGGTTCCACCCACCGAAGTTGTCGTACCCACATCCATGAGCGAGGTTAAGCAGTCATGAATTTCTTCAAAGCGCTGATCGTCGAGGCGCGCCGCCACAAGTTCGCCACCCCGGCCTTCCTGCTGGCGATCCTGGCGATGATCATCCTGCCGTTGCCGCCATTCCTGCTGGACGTGATGTTTACGTTCAACATCGTGCTGGCCCTGATCGTTATCATGGTGTCGGTGTCGGCCCGCAGGCCGCTGGACTTCTCGGTGTTCCCGACCGTGATCCTGGCCACCACCATGCTCAGGCTGACCCTGAACGTGGCATCCACCCGGGTGGTGCTGCTGCACGGCCACCAGGGCACTGACGCCGCCGGCCAGGTGATCGAAGCGTTCGGCCATGTCGTTATCGGCGGTAACTATGTGGTCGGTATCGTGGTGTTCGTGATCCTGATGATCATTAACTTCATGGTGGTGACCAAGGGCGCCGAACGGATTTCCGAAGTGTCGGCGCGCTTCACGCTGGACGCGTTGCCAGGCAAGCAGATGGCGATCGACGCCGACCTGAATGCCGGCCTGATCAACCAGGAGCAGGCGCAGGTACGGCGCAAGGACGTGGCGGCCGAGGCCGACTTCTACGGCGCCATGGACGGCGCCTCGAAATTCGTGCGCGGCGACGCCGTGGCCAGTATCCTGATCCTGATCATCAACATGGTGGGCGGTGTGGCCATCGGCGCCATCATGCAGGACATGTCGTTCGGCGACGCGTTCAAGCAATATGCGCTGCTGACCATCGGTGACGGCCTGGTCGCGCAAATCCCGGCGCTGCTGCTGTCGGCCGCCGCCGCCATCCTGGTGACCCGGATCTCCGACACTGGCGATTTCGAACAACAGGTGGGCAACCAGGTCCTGACCTCGCCGCAGGTGATGTTCAGCGCCGCCGGCATGATGTTCATCCTGGCGCTGGTGCCGGGCATGCCGTGGCAGATGTTCATGCCGTTTGCCATCGTGCTGGCGTACGTGGGCTGGAAACTGGGGCAGCAGGTCAAGGCGCCCGACACCACGCATATTGCCGCCATCGAAAAGGCGCTGCGCGAAGACGCACCGGAAATCGAATGGCAAAGCCTGCCGGTCACGCAGCCGCTGCAGGTGGCGCTCGGCTACAAGCTGGTTTCCCTGATCGACAAGTCGCAGGGCGAACCGCTGGTCAAGCGCGTGCGCGGCGTGCGCCAGAGCCTGTCGGAGGCAATGGGGCTGCTGTTGCCGCCGATCTCGGTGCGCGATGACCTCGGCATGAAGCCGTCGCAGTATTCGGTGATCCTGTCGGGCAGCGTGGTGGCCCAGGGCGAAGTGTTTGCCGACCGCCTGATGGCGATCCCGTCGCCCAATGTCTACGGCAGCATCGACGGCATCCCCGGCATCGAACCGGCCTACGGCATGCCGGTGACGTGGATCGAGACCAGCGAGAAAGCCAATGCGCTGGGACTCGGCTACCAGGTGGTGGAGACGTCGAGCGCGATCGCCACCCATTTGTCCAAGCTGATCCGGGAATACCTGCCCGAGCTGTTCCGCCACGAAGACGTGCCGCACATGATCGAGCGCTTGAATGCGCTGTCGCCCAAGCTGGCGGGCACGCTCGACAAGTCGCTCACCCACACCCAGCTGCTGCGCGTGTTCCGCGTGCTGCTGGCGGAAAACGTTTCGCTCAAGGACATCGTGCCGATCGCCACGACCCTGGTGGACAGTTCCGAGACCACCAAGGACCCGATTTTGCTGGCCGCGGAAGTGCGCTGCGCGCTGCGGCGCCAGATCGTCACCGCCCTGTTCGGCCAGCGCACCGAGATGCAGGCGTTCAACCTGGGCGGCGACCTGGAAAACATGCTGCTCGGCTCGCTGAACCAGGCCCGCCAGGGCGGTAAAGTCGTGCTCGACAACTATCCGATCGACCCCAACCTGCTGGCCCAGCTGCAAGTGAACATGCCGGTCGCCCGCGAACAGATGAAACAGCAGGCAACCCCGCCGCTGCTGCTGGTGCTGCCACAAATCCGTCCGCTGCTGGCAAGGTATGCGCGCCTGTTCGCCCCCGGCCTGCATGTACTGTCCTATAACGAAATCCCCGAAAACCGCGAGGTGAGCATCATTGGCACCGTCGGCTGACCCCGAACCTGGAGTGGAAATGAAGAGCAGAGTGTTTTCGACGCAGGTGGTGGGTGCTGCGCTGCGGGCGTTGTCGATAGCGTTCGTTCAGCAGGGGCCGGACCTCGAAGGATTGGCGTTTGCCAGCTTGCGCCACGTGCAGGCGGCCGGCATCTATTTTGTCGAGGGAGCGCCCGAACCCGCTGGCGCGATTCGCGATTCGCTGGTGCTGTGCCGGGCGGCTGACGGCTTCGATGTGTCCAACACCTTGCTGGTGGTGGCTGAGCCGCAACTGGCGTTTTACAAGTTGATGCGGCACTTTTATGCGGCGCCGCCGGCGGTCGCTTCCGAGATCCATCCCACCGCCATCATCGACCCGCGCGCGGTTATCGGCGCCGGCGTGACCATCGGCCCCTACAGCGTGATCGGCGATTGCGTGATCGAGCGTGGCACTTGCATCGGGCCGCACGTGGTGGTCGAGGACGGTTCCACCATCGGGGAAGACTGCGAAATCGCCTCGCACACCACCATCGGTGCCGCCGGCGTGGCCTGGATCTGGGACCCTGAAACGCGCGAACGCATCGTGCAGCCGCAAATCGGCGGCTGCATCATCGAAGCGCGCTGTTTCATCGGCACCAATGTGACGGTGGTGCGCGGCTCGGTGAATGAGTCGACCCTCATCGGCGAAGGCACGCTGCTGGCCCATGGCACCAAGATCGGCCACGGTTGCAACGTCGGCAAGCAAAACCACTTTGCCAATTCGGTCAGCCTGGCCGGCAACGTCACCACCGGCGACCGCTGCTTCTTTGGTTCGGGCTGTATTGTACGGCCGATGATACGGCTGACCATGGATATCATCGTCGGCGCCGGCGCCGTGGTGGTCAATGATGTCGATGTACCCCACAGCTTGCTGGTGGGGGTGCCTGCGGTGATCAAGCCGCGCGACAAATCACGGCACAACGGCGTGCCTAAAAACTTGTCTGAATAGGAGACTGAACATGAACAAGATCAGCGAGACAGCGATCATTCCCGCAAGCGTCAAGATTGGCAGCTTCGTCATCATCGAAGACAACGTCGAGCTGGCCGAAGGCTGCACCATCGGCGACTACGTCCTGATTCAACGCGGCGCCAGGATTGGCGCCCACACCCAGGTCGGCACGTTTTCAAAGATCGGCGAAAACGCCGTGGTGGGCGAACATTGCTCCATGACTGCCTACTGCGAGGTGCGCAGCAATTGCGTGCTCGGCAACCGCGTGACCATGGGCAGCCGGTGCACGCTGTCGGCCGGCACCATCGTCGAAGACGACGTGATCATGAAGTACTCGTTCGTGACCACCGATACGCCTGTGCTCAGCAATAATAACCAGAAGCTCACCGGCAAATTGCTCAGCGGCTCGCGCTTTGGCGCCAACGTGGTGATCATGCCGGGCGTGACCGTCGGTCGCAATGCGGAAATCGGCGCCAACTCGCAGGTGCGCGTGAGCGTGCCCGACAACGAGGTCTGGTTCGGCATCCCGGCCAAGTTCTATCGCAAGACCGTCAGCGAATAAGCGCAGGTAAGGCCCATGGCCTGACGTGGCAGTTGCGCTTCAGGCCGCGTCGGGTTGCGGCTCGACCGGCTGCGACAGCTGCATGGCGATCTCCGCCATGGCTTTGAACAGCGGCGTGGTCAGCTGCGCCGTGTCGGCTGCGGTGGGGGCGATATGCGCCAAGCCGGGCGCCAGTTCGCGCCGCAGGTGGCAGCGCACGATGGTCAGGCCGCACTGGTTGATCACCGTGGCCAGCGATGGCAATATCTCGCGCATATGGCGGTTGACCGACGTATGGGCTGCGCCCACTTCCATCAGCACCCGGTTGCCGGCCATGGGTTCGAGCTGGAGTGCCACCCGCCCCAGTCCGGACAACATCAATTCCAGCCGCAAGGCCATGCGCGCACGTTTGCGCGCCGACCGCCGCGGCTCCTCCTCGTCGAACATCACCACTTTTAACACCAGCCGTTCTGCACCCCATGCGAACACGGCGAAGCGCCATGGTTCGGTCTGCGTGATCAGCGGCGGGCCGGCGCGGCCTTCGCGCACGGCGGAAGGGTTGTGGTCGGCCATGAACAGGCTGGCCGGCAGATGCTGGCCCTTGGCCTGTTCCAGCCAGGCGGCGCGCTGCTCGCCATAGGTGCGCACCATGATTTGCCAGGAAGCGGCCATCATTGCCGCATCGGGCGGATGCCAGGTAAGCTGGCGCGACATGAACAGCTGGTTGGGGCGCATGGCAGGCGGTTCGACCGTGTCGGCCAGCTCAGCCAGTGCGTCGGCGGCGGCTTGCAGCGCCGGGTTGGGCGTGGAGGACGGCGCTTCAGGGGCGTCGGCCATGGGGCCGAGCGGGGCCGCACCCACGCCGGGCAGCGTAGGCAAGGGCGGCGGCAATGGGCCAACCGGGTAGCGACTGACGGAATCGAGCGGTCCGCGCAGCACCGGGCCCGGCAGTTTTTGCCGGTCGGGTATGCTGGCGGGGCGCGCGGCGGCGCCGAGTCGGTCGACCATCTGGATCGCTCTTTACGTAAGTGGTGAAAAAAAAGCCAACCGGATGACCGGTTGGCTCCTGTACGACCGGTGCCCAGGCGCACCGTATCGTTGCAAAAATTACTGCAGCAGGGACATGACCAGCGACGACATGCTGTTGCTTTGCTTCAGCATCGCGGTACCAGCTTGCAGCAGCATCTGGTTCGAGGTCATCGAAGCCGATTCGGTCGCGAAGTCGGTGTCCATGATACGGCCAGAAGCCGATTCGGTGTTGGTCGAAATGTTCGACAGGTTGCTGTTGATGTGGTCCAGGCGGTTGATGGTTGCACCCAGCGCCGAGTTCACAACGCCGACTTTGTCGATGGCATCGGCCAGCAACTGGATGGTGGCGTTGGCGTTGGCGGTCAGTTCAGCTGCATTGGTGATCGCGGAAGTGTAGTTCGACGATGCCGAACCCAGCGCGCTGGTCAGGCTGGACATGGCGCTGGCCACGGTGACGGTCATGGTTTCCGACTGCGATGCGCCGATCTGGAAGGTCATCGAGTTGGACAGGGTGCCGCCGGCCAGCAGGGTGGTGCCGCCGAAGGTGGTGTTGTTCATCACGTTGGACAGTTCTTTGCCCAGTGCGTCGAACTCCGACTGCATGGCTTCCTTGTCCTTGGTGCTCGACGACACGTCGGCTGCCTGGGTGGCCAGGTCTTTCATGCGGACCAGCATGTTGGTGACCTGGTTGAAGGCGCCCGACGCGGTTTGCAGCATCGAGGTGGCGTTCTGGGTGTTTTTCATGGCCATGGCCATGCCGCTGGTCTGAGCCTTCAGACGGGTGGCGATCTGCAGGCCAGCCGCGTCGTCGGAGGCGGTGTTGATGCGGTAGCCGGTGCTCAGGCGCGTCATCGACGTCGACAAGTTGCTCTGGGTTTTGGCGATGGCGTTCTGTGCGGACAGGGCAGCGTTGTTGGTGTGAAGGCTCAGCATTTTGTTACTCCTGGGTTGGATGATGTCAGTTTAGAGCACCGTTTTCTCTTGCTCTCCATTACACAAGGCGACAAGGCCGGACAGCTTATTAAATGCTTCGCAGAAATTTTTTGAATATTTTTTCAGAATTTACGATTTAGGCTGCAGCCGCGATGCGAATTCGCATGATTTGGACCACGGTCCTGATCATTTCGGCATCCATGGTCTGCCCGGTTGGCAAAACGATCACGCGCGCTGCCACCACGCCTGTATGCGGCAAGACCAGTCCCGCATGCGGGAACAGGCTGCGGTAAGGCTCCATGTTGTGGCAGCCGGGCCAGAAATACCGGCGCGCCATCACGTTATCGGCTTGCAGCGCCTCGATCAGCTGGTCGCGCGTGGCGGCGCATTCCGGACCGACCTCGACCACGATGTACTGGTAGTTATGGCGTTCGCCCGTGTCCATCGACAGCAGGCGCAGGCCGGGCACGGTGCGCAGCGCCTCCCGGTAGGTCTCGTAGTTGCGGCGGTTGGCAGCAATCACGTCGTCGAGCGACTTCAGGTTGACCAGGCCCATGGCGGCATTGATCTCTACCATTTTGCCGTTGGTGCCGGGATGGATCACGCGATCGAAGCCGGCAAAACCGAAGTTGCGCATCAGGCGCATGGTGTGGGCCAGCTCGTCGTCATTGGTGACCACGGCGCCGCCCTCGAAGGTATTGAAGAACTTGGTCGCATGGAAGCTGAGCACTTCGCAGGCGCCGAAGTTGCCGATCATCCGACCCTGGTGCATGCAAGAAAACGCGTGGGCGGCGTCGAACATCAGTTTCAGGCCGTGCTCGTCGGCGATATCCTGCAATTCGCGCACCGGCGCCGCGCGGCCCCACAGGTGTACGCCGACGATGCCACTGGTGCGCGGGGTGATCATGCGGCGCACGGCATCGGGCGAGATCTGATGCGTCACCGGGTCGATATCGGCAAATACCGGCGTGATCGATTGCCATTGCAACGCGTGAGCGGTAGCGACGAAGGTATAGGAGGGCACGATGACTTCGCCTTCCATGCCCAACGCGCGGATGGCGATTTCCAGCGCGATGGTGCCATTGCACATGGCAACACAGTGTTTGACGCCCAGGTGGGCCTCGACCTCGCGCTCGAACTGCTGGACCAGCGGACCGTTGTTGCTGAGCCAGCGGCGGTCGAAAATGTCGTTAGCGTATTGCATGAACGCTGCGCGGTCGCCCATGTTCGGACGGCCGACGTGCAACGCCTCCACAAATGCCGGTTCGGCGCCATTGACGGCCAGATCCTGCGCGGTCTCGATGGTTTTCATGCGCGGTCCTCCTGGTCCTGGGGCAGAATGTCTTCCAGGTCGATGCGGATCGGACCCGGGGCGATGCCTGCGCACCAGCGCTGCCACATGATGCGGAAGGCACGCTCGAGGCCGGCGGCAGCCACTGCTGGCTGGCCCACCACGGATGCGTTGTAGCGCTCACGCAAGGTGATGCGCAGCGCGGCAAGTTGCGGGATATTGCGGGAAAGAAATACTGCACGGTCAACGTACTGGCTGGCCTCATCGGTCACGAACGCGTCCAGGCCGAGGTGGCACAGGTAGGCGGCGCTGCCGTGGCTGGCCATGGTGGGGCCCGACAGGGTGAGCGTGGGCACACCCATCCATGCGGCATGCAGCAGCGTGGTCGCGCCGGTGTAGGGGAAGGGGTTCAGGCACACATCGACCTCGCGGTGCAGGTTCAGGTATTGGTCCATTGAACCGCGCGGGCGGGGATCGAGGCGATCGCGCGCAATCCCTTCGGCCTCGAACCACGCCAGCACGGTCTCGGTAGCGCGGCCCTGGCCCAGGCCGCCAAGCAGCATGCGGGCGTCGGGCACCGCGTGCAGCACGCGGGCCCACAGGGCGATCACTGCGCGGCTCAACTTGTTGGCGCGGCTGAAGGTGCCGAAGGTGAGGTAACCGTTGGCAAGTGCCGGCAGCGGATGGATGCGCGGTGCATATTGTTCCGGCAGGAAGGGCGCGATCAGCGGCATCCGTACCACGTGCTCGGTGAAGTAGCGGTCATAACGTTCTTCCGGGGTCCTCATGTGGTCGCTCAGGAAATAATCGACACCGAGCAGGCCGGTGCTGCCGGCGTAACCGAGCCAGCTGGCCTGGATCGGCGCGGGCTTGCGTGCGAACAGCGGCAGCCTGTTGGCGGCCGAGTGACCGGCCAGGTCGACCAGGATGTCGATCTGCTGTGCGCGTACCAGCCGCTCTGCAGCTTCGTCGTTAAGGTCGGTGATGTTATGCCATTTGGCAAACAACGGTTGCAGGCGGACAGTCGTGTCGTCTTCCATGCGCTTGTTGTAAAAAGCGTGCAGTTCCAGGCTCGGTTCGCGCGACAGCAGGATCGCCACCGGTTCGAAGAAGTTGGTCAGCGCATGCTTGTTGAAGTCTCCCGATACGAAACCGATACGCAGCTTGCGGTCCGGGTCCGGTTCATTGGCGTGGCCGCCCCACGAGGCGCGATGTGGCGCCTCGTACTGGTCGGCAAAGCCGCAATGTTCCTCGAACAGGTGCTCCGGGTCGGACGAGATATGGCTCAGCATGAACAGCAGGTTGCTGTGCAGCGAAGCATCATCAGGCAAGCGCTGCATCGTCAGGCGGCAAGCCGCCTCCGCCTCTTCGATGCGTCCTTCGTCGAGCAGTATGGGCACCATGGCGGTCAGCGTTGCCGGGTGGCCGGGGTCAATGGCCAGCGCCTGCGCAAAGTTTTCCATGGCCTGATCCACGTCCCCGAGCTGGAAGTAATTGCGGCCCAGCTCGCAGCGCAGGGTCGCATCGTCGGGCGCGTGCGCCAGCCCCGCCAGGCATTGTTCGATCGCGTCTGGGTGGCGCTCTTGCCGCATCAGCGCCGACACCAAATTGCGTCGCGCGGGCAGGAAGTCCGGCCGTTGCACCAGCGCCTGCCGGGCATGGCTCTCGGCAGTCGTAAAGTCACGCAAGTTGTAATACAGCGCGCTGATGTTGGCGTGTGCCAGCGCCAGGTCCGGCGCCAGTTCCAGGGCGCGCAGGTAAGACGCCATCGATTCGTCGTGGCGGCCCAGCCGGTGCAGCGCTACGCCCATGTTGGCGTAGCCGTCGGCGGCGTCCGGCTGCAGGCGCAAGCCTTGTTCGTAGTGCGCCAGGGCGGCTTCGAGGTCGCCGCTTTCCTGCAGCGCGATGGCCTTGTTCAGCCACACCTGCGCATGGCCTGGATCGATCTTGAGCGCGCAGTCGTAGCTGCGCAGCGCGCCCTCGTAATCGAGCATGCCCTGCCGGGCGGCCGCCATCACGAAGTGGGCCAGCATATTATGCCGATCGAGCGCCAGCGCCCGCTCGCAGGCAGCGACGCTGTCGGTGTAGGCGGCGCGCTGGCATAGCATGTCGGCCAGACCACGGTGCAAGTCGACATCATTTTCCTGCACCGTCAGCGCCAGCCGGTACTGTTGTTCGGCTTCGTCGTTGCGGCGCTGCGCATGCAGCAATAGCGCCAGGTTGGCATGCAGGGCGTTCAGGCCCGGATCGAGCGCGATCGCGCGTTGCTGCGCGTCGATGGCGTCATCGAGTTTTCCCATGCCTTGCAAGGTCGTACCCAGGTTGGCCCAGGCTTCGCCGTTGTCAGGCAGCAGGTCGATGACCTGGCGGTACAACGGCAACGCCTCGTCGTAGCGCTGCATCGCGCGCAGCGTATCCGCCAGATAGGTCAGCAGTTGCGGGTCTTGTGGCGCCAGCGCCAGGGCAGCGCGGTAGCTGGCAACAGCCTCCCCGTGCTGGCCCGCATCGCGCAGGCTGTTGCCAAGATTGAAGTGAGCGGCCAGGTTACCCGGGTCGGCACCAAGGGCGCGGCGGTAGCTTTGCTGCGCCTCGGCGTGGCGGCCCAGCGCTTCCAGCGCCGAACCCAGGTTGCAATGGGCGGTGGCGTACTGCGGCGCCAGCTCAATCGCACGCAGGTACGATGGCAGCGACCCTTGCGGGTCGCCGGCATTTTGCAGGGCGTCGCCCAGGTGGGTATGTGCTTCGGCATCGTGCGGCGCCAGCGCGATCAGGCGCTGCAAGGCCTCGATCGGACTTTTTCCTTGCAGTTGCAGGGCTGTCCCCAACACGCTCCAGCCAAAGGTTGATCGCGGGTGACGCGCCAGCAGCGCTTGCGTGGCTTGCTCCATGTCGGCATGGCGGCCGGCGTTGTAGAGATCGATGATGACTTGCCGGGCTGCGTCGTTCGGTTCCCCGGGAAGGGCAGCGCTGGCCTGCGCCACCAGTTGTTCAATGGTGGGGCTTTGATAACCGCGCGACTGCACGTGGTCAACGATATCGAGTGCTTCGCCCGGCTGGCCCGTTTGCACCAGGCCGCGCGCCAGCGATAACCAGAATTCACCTTCGTCGGGTGCCAGTTGCACCGCCTGGCGCAGGTCGGCCACCGCTTCTGCATGGCGCGCCAGACGGCCCAGCAGCAGGCCGCGATTGTGTCGCACCAGCGCCTGCTCCGGTTGTTCGGCCAGGATGTTATCGTAGCCGCTCAACGCCTCTTCGAGCCGGCCGGCCTGATGGTGGGCGATCGCCTGCGCCAACAAGGCGTCCGGCGTAGAGGTGGAATCGTGTGCATCCATGGGCGAAGAACGTTAATTTTATGATGACCAATTGTAACGCCTATTCTTTGCCACAGGATAGAGTATTTCCCGAAAGAATTACGGGGCGTCCTTGGACGCCCCGTAGAGTGTTGTAAGCAGTGATTGGGTTACATATTCGGATAATTCGGCCCGCCGCCGCCTTCCGGCGTCACCCACACGATGTTCTGGGTAGGATCCTTGATATCGCAGGTTTTACAGTGCACGCAGTTCTGGGCATTGATCTGCAGGCGGTCGGC